>Ga0302324_100000544_pt1 | contig 98295 bp, 96 predicted proteins | sample Palsa_T0_1_FD_201949 | JGI IMG/M metagenome (GOLD analysis project Ga0302324, IMG submission 201949) | Peat permafrost microbial communities from Stordalen Mire near Abisko, Sweden - Palsa_T0_1 | ecosystem: Environmental > Terrestrial > Soil > Palsa > Peat permafrost | place: Sweden: Abisko... | reverse complement strand
CGAGGTCAGTCAGGGCGCTGAGGGTCTCGTCGATATCGGTGTTCGGGTCGGGAACGCCGACTTGGTAGAGGTCGATCCAGTCGGTTTGAAGCCGGCGCAGCGAGCCTTCGACCCCTTCGGTGATCCACCGGCGCGACGCTCCGCGGTGATTGGGATCCTCGTCGAGAGGAGGGCCGAACTTAACCGCGAGCACCACGTTCTCGCGCCGTCCGCCCGCCAGCGCCTTGCCGACGATCCGCTCTGACTCGCCAGCGGAGTAGCCATCGGCGGTGTCGATGAAGTTGATCCCGGCGTCCAGCGCCTTGTGAATGATCCGGACCGCGTCGTCGTGATCGGGGTTGCCGAAGGCACCGAACATCATCGCGCCGAGGCACATCTGGCTGACCGAGACACCGGTGCGTCCCAGGGGTCGGTATTCCATGAACGATTCTCCCTTGGTAGTTGCGAGACGGTCCCCGTTGCGTTAAGGCGGAGACATCAGTTGTGCTCATGGGGAGAACCTCTGGACGTTTCGGCTAGAGTTCTCCGCACAAACGGAGAGGGTGTCCGGAACACTTTACCGGAGAGGCTCCCCACTTTGCGATGATGCCCGATACGACCGATCAGCCACCCGCCAGGCGGGCCGACGCGGCGCGCAACCGCGAACGGATCCTGCAAGCCGCGCGCTCCGCGTTCGCTGACCCCGAGGCCGAGGTGTCGATGGCCGCGATCGCCCGGCGCTCGGGCGTCGGCTCGGCGACGCTCTACCGCAACTTCGCAAGCCGCCGCGACCTCCTGGAAGCGCTCTACGTCGACGAGGTCGACGCGGTCTGCGCGGCCGCCTCGACGATCGACGGGGAGAGCGCCGGGGCACGGTTCACAGCCTGGCTGCACCGGTTCTTCCAGTACTTCACGAGCAAGCGCTACGTCGCTGCGGAGCTGCTCGAACACGCCGAAAGCACCAGTCCGGTCTTCGGAGCGAGCCGTGACAGGGTGCTCGCGGCCGGCGCACCCCTGCTGCGCGCCGCCCAGGACGCCGGGGAGGTTCGGTCCAGCCTCAGCCTGGACCAGATCCTCGACATGATCGTCGCCATCGCCAAGATCCCGGGCGACCCGGGCTACCTTGAGCCGATCCTGCAGACGGCGCTTGCCGGCTTGGCCAATATGTAACCGGCGGCTCTCGCCCCGGTTGCGGCGACGGCGCGCCATGAAGTTCCGGTTAAGATCACCGGCCGTGGCTGGCGATCTTCCATCGAGGGCTATCGGCTGAGGCGTGCGGGGTGCGGGCGGCAGTGCGAAGGTCGGAAGATGGCCGCCGGAGGGCAGCCGCGCCACGCTGTTCTTTCACCTTCCTCCGCGGAGGCGCCGTGATGGCCGGGTCGGGTGCCGAAAGGGCAGCAGCGGCTGCAGCAGCCCGCGGCTACCTGCGGGCGTCGCGCGCCGACCGTGAGCAAGTAATCGACGCGCTCAAGGTCGCGTTCGTGCAGGGCCGGCTGACCAAGAACGAGTTCGACGCGCGAATCGGCCAGACGTTCGCCGCACGTAAGCACGCCGACCTGGCTGCGGTCACCGCCGATATGCCCGCCGGGCTGGCCAGGGCTCAGCCGCCGCGCCAGCCGCCCCGCCAGCCGTCCCGGCGGCTGAGCAACGCAGTCAGGTGGGGCGCATCCGGATCCGTTACGCCAGCCATTCTTGCCGTCGCTTTTGTGGTTGCTTCGCTGCGCGGTGATGGTGGATATGGGGCGGTGGCCTTCCTGATCGCATTCGTCTATTTCCTGTTCTGGCTGTCGACTGGGGCCGATATGCTCTGGGAATGGCACTGTATGTCTTTGCCAGGGACAAGAATGTGCGTCCGATGCGGGCACACCGCTGCATCGCACCGCGCGCCAGCGTCCTGCGCGGCCGGCCTGGGTTCGCTGAAATTGCGGCGGCGCTGCCCGTGTGCGGGCTATGTTCCGCCGGGGATATCACCAGAGACCGTCGGTCTGCGCCTTCTACCCAGTCCCTTCCCATAGGGCGCCAGCGGTCACGCCGGCCGGCGCCTGCGGCGTGATGGAGTCGGGCGCCAGGCCGGCGTGGTCTGCTGAGTCAGGATTGATAGGGCTGTCCGGTGCCGGTGCCGAGGTAGCTGGCGAGGCTGCCCAGGTAGTAATTCCAGCCGGCCGAGCATGAGCCGTAGCACTCCAGCTGGGGCCGCAGGCCGGCGTGGGTGAACCGGAGCTCGGTGCGAGCCGGGCCGGCCTCGGTCAGCCTGAAGGTCAGCTCCGTGCCGATCCACTCAGGCAGCGAGCACTCGGTGCAGACCCAGCGCACCAGCGTCGGCCGGGCTGACTCCTGGACCCGCATGAACTTGGTGATCTCGTACCTGGGGAACTCGAATCGGAGCTTGCCGCCGGGCTCGGCGGAGCCGTCGGTGTGCTCGGTCCACCAGCCGCGCAGGCCATCCACGGTGCTGACAGCCGTGAATGCCGTCTCGATCGGCACGCCGACGGTGAGGTGTGCGGCGTAGTCAGGTCCTGGCTGGTGCTGCACGGCAGGCATGGCTGTTCCTTTCATCGGGTTGCGGGTCATCGGGTTGCGGGTCATCGGGTTGCGGGTCATCGGGTTGCGGAGCCGGACGTATCGGCGTGCTCGGTCTCGAGCATCGTCTTGAGCCTGGACAAGACGATCGGCCAGCCGCCGCTGATGCTCTCCAGCACCGCGCCGCCGGGCTGGAGCCCGTCGTGAACCACCGTCAGCTTCACCCCGTGGCTGGTCTCCTCGATGTCGAAGGTCACTTTCGAGCGCGGCTCCCTGGCCAGCCGCGCGAAGAACTCCTCGTCGAAGCCGACGGCCTCGATGAGCTCGGGGACCATGGTGTGCCAGGTGTAGGCGAGCCGGCGGTAGGGGTCTGACTCGATGACCACCTGCTGCGGGTCGGCGATCGGCACGCCGTGGTGGTGCCAGGTCATCGGCGACCCCGGCGTCCAGTCGGTCTCGAAGGTGATCTGCCAGTAGCGGCTGGTGAAGGCCGGGTCGGTCAGCGCCTGCCACAGCCGCTGCGGGCTCGTGCTGATGTAGGTGGTGTAGACGAACGTGCTGTCGGTCATGCTGGTCTGCTCCAATGCGGTCTTCAGGTCGGCGAGGGCGGCTACCCGGCCGCGGTCGTACCGGCTGATCCACCGGTCGGCGATCGCGTTGATGGGCTCGGCGTTCAGGTAGTGCAGCTTCTCCCGCCCGCGCCAGACAGTGGTCACGAGGTTCGCGGCCTCCAGCACGGCCAGGTGCTTGCTGACCGACTGGCGCGCCATCTCCAGGCCGGCGCACAGCTCGGTCAGCGTCTGCCCGTTCCGCTCGTTCAGCCGGTCCAGCAGCATGCGGCGAGAGTCATCGGCGAGCGCCTTGAATACCTCGTCCATGACCGCCGACCTCCTTATGCAGCCTGGCGGCTGCATAAGAGCAAACTATATGCACCCGCCAGGCTGCATGTCAACAGGCCCGGGCACCGCAGGTCCGGTCGGCGCGGCCGCTCAGGGCGAGGACGCACCGGATGCTTCGCCGTGCCCGGTCCGCAAGGCGCTGGCCAACCCTTCGAGGTCGGCCACGGTCACGGTGAGCGCCGAGTGGCCACTGCGGCGGAGCGGTGATGGCACCTTCTGCGCGAAGTGGATGCACACCCCCGCGTTGTAGTTCGTTCCAAAGCTCAAGCCGTCGTCGGCCATGGATGCACGAACTCCGAACGCGGTCCACCAGCGGTAATTCCGAGTGATGTGCGCATCAGTGACGTTGGCCAGCGGCGTCTTGATCTTGATATAACCGAAGGTCGCCAGGAGGAAGCCTTCGCTGGTGAGCGTGACGCCGTCCTTTGAGCCGCGCAGCCCGAAGGGCAGCAGCAACGGCAGGTACCGCTTGTCAATGGCGTAAGCAAAACGCTGAGAGGTCATTGGCCCGGCTTTCTCGTGCGGCGGTAGGTCGGCGGTAGGTGCACGGAACAGATAGCGAAACCTCATCACAGCTGCTCGGCTACCATCGGAGCGGCCTTACCGCGACCGCCTCAACGAGGGTGGTCTCTCGCCCAGGCTCTGGAGACTGCCCGGCCGACGGCGATGACCACGGGTGCGAGCGCAGCCGGCTCGACCTGCTCTGAGCTGGTGACCACAGAAAGCGCGGCGACGGGCATGGCGAGTTCGCCCATGATGGGCGCGGCGACTGTCAGGACCGGCTCGGGCCACTGCCGTGACATGATCGCGACACCTTGCTGCCGTACTGCGGCCAGCTGAGCTCGTAGCTCGCGTGCGGTCCGGGTAATGTTCTCTGGCCGTAGAGTCAGGTCGCCGCCGAGTACCTCGTCCTGCAGGGCGACTGGGGCGTGTGCCAGCAGGACCATGCCGACGCCCGTTGAGTGCAGCGGCAGCCGCCCGCCGACCCGGTACATCACCCGTCCGGCGTCACGAGCCGACAGCCGCTCGACCAGGACTGCCGCGTCGCCGTCCCGGACCGCGAGCAGGACATGCTGCCCGGTCGCATGATGCAGGTCCTCCAGGTACGGCAGCGCGGTGGCGCGAAGCCCGTGCCCGCGCGGCGCGAGCGAGGCGACCTCCAGCAGCCTGAGCCCCACCACGTACTCGCCGTTGGCCGCGCGCTCCAGCGCGCCCCACTGCACCAGCTTGCGCGCCAGCCGCAGGGCCGTCGGCTTGGGCAGGCCGGCCCGCCCGCTGAGCGCGGTAAGCGTCAGGGACCTGTGCTCGGGGTCGAACGCCGTCATGATCCGGAACGCCCGGTCCAGCACGGGCTCGCCGTGCGCGGGCCTGCGCCCGCGGGCCGGGCCGTCGCGCTCCATGCGCGGTCTCCTTTCTGTTCCAGTCAATGAAATCACCGCTATCCGCCTGGCGTGCTCTGGCCGAGCATGCAGGACATGACGCTCGGGCCCGCGGCTACCACCGGGACGACGCCGGTGCTGGTAGCAGGCGGCGGCCCGGCGGGCCTGGCCGCGGCAGCCGAGCTCAGCCTGCACGGCATCGCGTGCATCGTCGTGGAGCCCAGGCCGCAGGTGTCGCACCGCCGGCCCAGGGCCAAGACCACGAGCATCCGGACGATGGAGCACCTGCGCCGGTGGGGCGTCGCCGAGCAGCTCCGCGCCGCCGCCCCGCTCAAGGTCGCGTGGTCGCAGCGGGTCACCTTCTGCGAGTCGCTGTCCGGCCGCCGGATCACCGACTTCGAAGGCGCCTTCGGCCTCACCACGCAGCGCGACGACCGGTTCGCCGAGCCCGGCCAGCAGGTGCCCCAGCCCGTGGTCGAGGAGGTACTGCGCGCCCATCTGGCCACGCGCCCTGGCGTGGACCTGCGGCTCGGGCACGCCGTGACCGCGCTTGCCCAGGACGACGAGGGCGTCACGGTCACGGTCCGCGATCCCAGCGGCGCTGACTATCTGCTGCGCGCGGGCTACCTGCTGGGCTGCGACGGCGCGAGCGGCGTGGTCCGGGATCAGATCGGCGCGCAGTACGTTGGCCGGTCCGATCCGCGGCCCAACTTCAATGTCGTGTTCCGTGCGCCCGCCCTCGACACCCGCCTCGGGCCTGCCGTGCAGTACTGGATGGTTGGCGGTCCGGCGACCGGCCTGATGGGCCGGCTGAACCTGGCCGGAATCTGGTGGGCGGGCTTTCCCGGTATCGAGGCTGGCTACGGGGCGGCGCACGCTTCCGAGCTCATCACCGGCCTTATCGGGGCGCCGTCGGAGCATGAGGTACTCGCCACCGATCCGTGGACCGCCCGGATGCTGGTCGCCGACAGTTTCAGCCAGGACCGCGTGTTCCTGGTCGGCGAGAGCGCGCACGTCAACCCGCCCTGGGGCGGGCACGGGTTCAACACCAGCGTCGGCGATGCGGTGAACATCGCCTGGAAGATCGCTGCCGTCTGCCGCGGCTGGGCGCCGCAGGAACTGCTGGCCAGTTACGAGGACGAGCGCCGCGGCGTCGTCGAGCAGACGGTAGCGAGCGCGGAGGCCAACATGCGCGCTCTGGCGGGTGACCTGCCGGCTGACGCAGAGGTGATCCAGCGGGCGAAGCGGCCGGAGTTCCACAGCCTCGGCCTGGTGCTCGGCTACTCCTATGCTGGCTCGCCGGTCATCCAGCCGTCCGCCCGCCCGGAGCCGTCCGCCCGCCCGGAGCCGCCCGCCCGCCCGGAGTTGGCCGCCGACACGACCAGCTACACCCCGGCCGCCGATCCGGGCGCGCGGCTGCCGCACGCCTGGCTGCCCGACGGCTCGTCCCTCTATGACCAGCTCGGCACCGGTTTCACCCTGCTGGGTCCGCTGCGCCGCAGCCCGGCTGCTGTCGCGGCCCTGGCCGAGCGCGCGGGAGGGCACGGGATCCCGCTGGCGCTGCGGGAGCCGCCGCAGGACTATCCGTGGCACAGTGAGTTCCTCCTGGTCCGGCCGGACCAGCACATCGCCTGGCGGGCTGGCGATCCGGCGGGGATCGACATCGGCAGGGCCACCGGCCGCGCAACCAGATCCGTTAAGGGAACCAGGACCAGGAGCCTCCATGACTAGCCAGCAGCAGGCAACAGCAGGCCCGCCAGGCGGCGGGAAGCTCGCCCTGACCAACGTTCGCGTGTTCGACGGGCGGCAGCTGGATCCGGACAGCATGGTGGTGATCTCCGACGGCCGGATCGGCACCGATCCGGCCGGGGCGCAGGTCATTGACTGCGCCGGCGGCGTGCTGCTGCCCGGGCTGATCGACGCGCACGTGCACCTGGACGGGCCGGGCCGGCTCACGATGCTGGCCAGCTACGGCGTGACCACGGCGCTGGACATGGCGTCGGTGCCGCAGGAGACCGCCGCACTGCGCGGGCAGGCCGGCCAGACCGACATCCGCAGCGCCGGCATTCCCGCGATCGCGCCGGGTAGCCTCCACTCCCGCTTTCCCGGCGTCGGCGAGCCGGGCCTGATCGCCGGCCCGGATGAGGCGAAACGGTTCGTGGCCGACCGGGTCGCGCAGGGCTCGGACTACATCAAGATCGTGATAGGCAGCCCGTTCGCCGACCATGACCAGGCGACCATCGACGCGCTCGTGGCGGCCGCGCATGAGCAGGGCAAGCTCGTGGTTGCGCACGCCTCGTCGGTCGCCGCCGTGGCGAAGGCGCAGGCGGCTGGTGCCGACATCCTCACCCACGTCCCGCTCGACCAGAGCCTGGCGCCAGCCGCAGCAGCCCAGGCGGCTGCTGCTGGCCGGGTCGTGGTGCCGACGCTCACCATGATGGAGAGCATCGTGGCCAGCGTCGCCCCGCCCGGAGCCGACTACGCCAACGCGCGGGCCAGCGTCATGGCGCTGCACCAGGCCGGCGTCCCGATCCTGGCCGGCACCGACGCCAATGACTCGCCCGGCACACCGTCCCGGGTGCCGCACGGCGCGAGCCTGCACCGTGAGCTGGAGCTGCTGGCCGACGCGGGCCTGAGCACGCTGGAGGTGCTGCTGGCGGCCACTGCCCTGCCCGCCCGTTACTTCGGCCTGGCCGACCGGGGCACGATAGAGCCAGGCAAGCGGGCCGACCTGATCCTGATCGAGGAAGACCCGCTGCGAGACATCCGGGCGACCCGCTCCATCCGCCGCGTCTGGTGCGGCGGCATCGAGCATCGGCCCGCTGAGAAACTGAGGTAAGTGTTGATGCCGGGACGGGACGCCCAGTACGGCGCTGACCTTGTCCAGCAGGGCCGGGGCGGTGAAGGGCTTCTGGATGAAGGCCAGCTCCTGGTCGTGCATACGTCCGTGGCTCAGCGCGTCGGCGGCGGAACCCGACATATGCAGAACAGGCACTCCGGGTCTTATCTCGGCTACCAGCTCAGCCAGCGTGGCGCCGGACATGCCGGGCATCATGGTGTCGGTGAGCAGCAGCTGGAAGTCCCGGAATGAGGCCGCGGCCAGCGCTTCCTCGTAGGTTCCTGCTTCGAGGGTGATGTAGCCGTTCTTGCGCAGGATCCGGGCGGTGACCGCCAGGACGGCCGGCTCGTCGTCCACCACCAGGATCGTCGCCGGGCATCGGCGGTCACCGGATCGGGCCCCGGGTGCAGCACCGGGCCCCTCTGCCCGGGCGACGGCGCTGACGGCAGGAAGCCGCCCCAGGTTTTCCAGCCGCGGCGAGCCGGCCACTGCGGCGCTCGCGTCCGGGATCGGCGAGAGCGAAACCGACACCTCGATGTCGCTTTCGCCCTTGCGCAGAACCTTAGTCTCGTAGATCGCGAGCTGTTCTTCCCGCGCCAGCCGGTCCAGGCCGGGCCTGAGGTCACCGACCCGGCAGGGCCGGATGATCTCGGATACGTTGTGCCCGACAATCTCCTGCGCGGTGAACCCGTACATCTGCTGTGCCCCGGCGTTCCAGCTGATGATGACGCCGTCGAGTGTCCAGCCGATGATGGCGTCAGCCGACGGGCCGCCGGCCGCCCCGGGCCCCGGGGCCCGGTCGAAATCACGCGCTGCAGTATCCGCGCTCTCAGCCCCCACAGCTCCCCCGGAACGTCAGCCGCTATCAGCGTGTTAACAATTTGTAGTTAAGCGACTACATAAAGTTACCGCAAGAGGGTGGTCCCACGGCAACCGGGAGGCTCGAGTCCTTCTGCTTCATTTCGCCTCCGCCCGGGGGCCGGCGAGCGGCTTGTCAGCCGGCATTACTGTGGGCTGATGGTCGATACCGACGCCATGGTCGAGCAGATTCTCACCACTTACGACACCATCGCGGTGGTCGGCGCGAGCCGCAGGCCGGCGAAGGCGGCCCATTATGTGCCCGCGCACATGCAGCAGCGCGGCTGGCGCATCATCCCGGTCAATCCGCACGCTGCGGAGATCCTGGGGGAGCGGGTCTACCGCACGCTCGCTGACATCCCAGAACGCCTCGGGCTGGTCGATGTCTTCCGTCCTGCCCGGGATACGCCGGACATCGCGCGCCAGGCCGTCGCGGCCGGGGCCAGCGCGCTGTGGCTGCAGCTGGGCATCGTCTCGCGCCAGGCGCGCGCGATCGCGCAGGACGCTGGCCTGCTCTACATCGAGGACCGCTGCCTGATCATCGAGCAACGCCGGCTCGGGCTGGACGCGCCTTCCTAACGCAGAAATGGTGCCCGCCCGGGCAGGTGCGCCTCAACTGTGCTGTGCGGCTGCCTAATGACCCCGATGATGGGCGGGCGCGTCCTCCACGTCGATGGACAGTTCCCGCCCGTCGGGCAGCACCACGCCAAGCGAGTAGGTAATGGTCCCTTCGAACATCTCGGCCTGGCCGAGGATCTCGATGTCGACGACCTCAGGGTGGCTGATGAGCAGGCGGCACAGCACGCTGCCCGCGTGATCGGCCGGGGTAGCCCCGGGCTCGCTGGCCTCATCCGGCGGGCTCATGCAATCACCGGGTAACCAGGGCCGCAGCCGCGGCTGTGTATGCGAACACATGTCCTAAGGTAACTCGATGTGACAACAGGAAGCCGGAATGAGGCACTAGAACCCGTCTGGCGTGTCATATGCCAGGTTCACCAGAGCGTGTAACCGCCGTCGATAACCAAAACGCATCCGGTGATAAACGATGCGGCCGCGCTGGCCAGGAACACCACGCTCGGCGCGATCTCCTCCGGCATCGCGTAACGGCGCTGCGGGGTGTCTTCGATCCAGTGACGGCGGAATTCCGGGCGGTCGACTGGCGCCATCTCGGTCTTGACGTAACCCGGGGCGACCGCGTTGACCCGGATACCCACTGCGGCCCATTCCGCCGCCAGCGACTTGGTCAGCTGGTGCACCGCGGCCTTGGACGAGTTATACGCGGGCTGCCACTGCGGGCGATTGACAATCAGCCCCGAAATCGAGCCGACGTTGATGATGGAGCCTCCCCCCGCCCGGGCCATGTGACGGCCGCCGGCGAGGCTGCACTTCCACAGCGCCCGCACATTGAGGTCGAAAACCTGAGTCCATTCCTCGTCCGTCACCTGCCAGGACTCCTTGTGGATGCAGAGCCCGGCATTATTGACCAGAATGTCCAGGCCGCCGAGTTCCCCGACAGCCCGCTGCACGATCGCATCGGCATTGCCGGTGATGTCGGCGTCGATCGAGGCCACCTGCAGGCCCCGCTCGCCCAGCTCGCGGACGGCCGCGGCGTTGCGTCCCGCGTCGCGCGCGACGAAGACCACCTCAGCGCCAGCCTGCGCCAGGGCAGCCGCGAAGGCCTTGCCCAGTCCTTGATTACCCCCGGTGACCAGCGCTTTCTTGCCAGTCAGCGCGAAACTCTCCAGTACCTGCACCGTTTACTCCCACCGGCCAGCCAGCCATCAGCGGATGGCATGACCCTAGCCCTCGCGGTGCCGGGCGGAGCGCGCCGAAGACACTCAGTCTGGTCAGCTGGCCCGCGGCGGGTTCCGGCGGTCCGGGGGCCAGTCCGGGGGCCGGTACGGGGGGCGGTCCGACGATGAGGGTATCGGGCGCTCCGACGAGATGGTGGTCGGCGTCCTCGTAGGAGATCCGGGACAGTACGTGCCGGATGGCCTCGAGCCGGGCCCGTCTCTTGTCGTTACTCTTCACTACCGTCCACGGCGCTTCCACGAGGTCGGTGCGGGCGAACATGGCCTCCTTGGCCTGGGTGTACTGGTCCCACTTGCGCAGTGAGGCCAGATCGACGGGGCTCAGTTTCCACTGCTTGACCGGGTCAGCCTGGCGGCGGACGAACCGGTGCAGCTGCTCGCTGCGCGAAACCGAGAGCCAGAACTTGATCAGCGTGATGCCGTCGTCGGCGAGCATGCGCTCGAAGTCGGGCGCCTCCTGCAGGAACTGCGCGTGCTCGTGCGGCGTGCAGAAGCGCAGAACCCGCTCGACTCCGGCGCGGTTGTACCAGGAGCGGTCGAAGAACACGATCTCGCCCGGGGCGGGCAGATGCGGGATGTAACGCTGGAAATACCACTGGCTGCGCTCGTTGTCCGTCGGCCTCTCCAGGGCCACGATCCGCGCCCCGCGGGGGTTGAGGTTCTCGGTGAAGCGCCTGATCGTCCCGCCCTTGCCTGCTGCGTCGCGTCCTTCGAACACGATGACCAGGCGCCGCTGCGATGACTTGACCGACCGCTGCAGCTTGAGCAGCTCGATCTGCAGGCGGCGCCGGGCGGCCGCGTAGTGTTTCCTGCCGAGCCGCTCGCCGTACGGGTAGCCCTCGCGCCAGGTCTGCGCCAGCTGGCCGTCCGGCAGCGCCAGGAAAGGGCTGCCGGCTTCGCGGTGTGGGCTGCCGGCTTCGCGGTGCCGCACGCAGAGGCCCAGCTCGCCGGCAAGTTCCCCGAGCAGCTCGCCGGCATCCTGCTGTGGGCGGGTAAGGAGCATCGGGGCGCCCCCCGACCGCCGCTGCGGACACCAGCCTCAGCCCGATCCTGGCGTAGCGCGGCACAACCCAGCACGACAGCCCCCTGTCTGACCGCCCTACGGCACAGTGCCGGACGACGCGGCGTAGATACCCGGTAACATCCGCGTGTACACCAAGCAATCGTCTGGTTACGTTTCGGTGAGACCTGGCAAAGATTCCTCGTGGCCGGGCGCAGCGGGCAGCACCGGTTTCCGGCCGCCGGCCCGACCGCCTAGGGTTTTGCTATGGAGCCAGCCCAGCCTGTGGTCGGGATTGAGGTGCCCGGCGGCATCCTGGCCGTCGAGCAGGATGCGTCCGCCTCCGAGCAGGTGCTCTGCATCCACGGCATCAGCAGCCAGCGCAAGCTGTGGAACTGGCTGCGGGCCACCGAGCCTGGCCTCGGCCTGATCGCACCCGATCTTCGCGGTCGCGGTGACAGCGTCGGCATCGACGGTCCGTCATCGATCGCCCGGCATGCCGCCGACATGGTGATCCTGCTGGATCATCTGGGCCTTGCGGCCGTGCACGTGTGCGGTATGTCGATGGGCGGCTTCGTCGCGGTCGAGCTCGCCGTGACCTGCCCCGAGCGGGTGAAGAGCCTGATCCTCATCGACGGCGGCTTCCCGATGGCGGCCCCGCCCGGCCTGACGCCAGCGGCTCTGCCCGCGGTGTTCCAGGACCGGCTGGGCCGGCTCGACCGCAGCTGGCCAACGGTCGGCGACTATGCCGAGTTCTTCGTCGAGCAGACCGCGCCGCTGCTCGACCCGCACGACCCGCTGCTGCTGGACTACCTCGCGCACGACCTGGTCGGCAACCGCGTGCGGCTCAGCAGCACCGCCCTGATCGCCGACGCCGCCGGCATCTTCTTCGGGCCATCGAAATGGGAACAGCTCACGGTGCCCACCAGGTTCCTCACCGCGCAGTGGGGCGCCGGACCCGGCAGCGCGCCGGCCTACCCCGCTGGCGCCGCGGCGACCTTCCGGGCCCGGCTGGAGGCGCTGGTGACGGTGCGGCACCTCGCGGGCGCCGACCACGCCAGCTCGATCATGAGCCTGGCCGGCGCCGCCGCGACCGCCAGCCTCATTGCCGAGGCGCTGGCATGACCGCCGCCGCATCCCTGGCCGGCGGCCTGGTCGAGATGCTCAGCCGGGAACTGCCCGGCGACCGCATCGTCGTGGACCCCGACGTGCTCGCCGCCATGTCGCACGACGATGCCGAGTGGGCGCCGGCCGGCCGGGCTGTCGCCGGAGTGCGGGCACGGTCGGAAGCAGAAGTGCAGCATGTCGTGCGCACCTGCGCCGCGCTCGGTGCCGCCATCGTGCCGCGCGGCGCCGGCACCGGGCTCTCGGGCGGCGCCAACGCTGTCGACGGCTGCGTCGTCCTCGACCTGGCGCGGATGGACAAGATCGTCGAGATCGATCCCGACAACCTGCTCTGCGTCGTGCAGCCTGGCGCTGTCAACAACGACGTCAAGGCGGCCGTCGCCGAGCACGGCCTGTGGTATCCGCCGGACCCGGCCAGTGCCGCGTGGTCCACGATCGGCGGCAACGTCGCGACCAACGCCGGCGGCCTGTGCTGCCTGAAGTACGGCGTCACCCGCGATTACGTCCTCGGCATGCGCGCGGTCGTCGGCGGTCCGGTGGCCTACGGTGCTGCCGTCCGGCTCGGGCGGCGCACGACCAAGGGCGTCGCCGGGCTCGACATGGTCGCCCTGTTCGTGGGATCGGAGGGCACGCTGGGCGTCATCACCGAGGTGACACTGCGGCTGCGGCCAGCGCCGACCGGCACGCCGCGGACCATCGTCGCCGCCTTCGCCGACCTGGTCACCTCCGGTCAGGCAGTGTCCCAGATCACCCGGCGCGGGCTGATCCCCTCGTCCCTGGAGCTGCTGGACCGCGTCTGCCTCCAGGCTGTCGAGGAGTGGAAGCACATGGGCCTGGAAGCCGACGCGGCGGCGCTGCTGCTGGCCCGGGTGGACACGCCGGGGGACTCCGGTGCAGCTGACTCCGACGCGATCGCGGCAGCCATGAAGCAGGCCGGCGCGATGTGGGTTGCGCAGTCGACCGACGACGCCGAGGCTGAGGCGCTGTTCGAGGCGCGGCGACTTGCCTATCCCGCGCTGGAGCGGCTCGGGCCGGTCCTGACCGAGGACATCTGCGTACCGCGATCCCAGGTCCCCGCCATGCTGGCTCGCATCGAGTCGATCGCGGCCAGCAACGGCGTCCAGATCGCGACGATCGCCCATGCCGGCGACGGAAACCTGCATCCGCTGCTGGTCACCCCGCCTGGCGACCAGCAAGCCCGCATCGCGGCCCAGGCAGCGTTCGAACAGCTGCTCGACGCGGCGATCGCGCTGGGCGGCACCGTGACCGGCGAGCATGGCGTCGGGATCTTGAAGCGCGCGGGGATGCGCCGCGAACTCGATCCAGGATCTCTCGCGCTGCAGGACGCGGTGCGCACGGCGCTGGACCCGCGGCAGGTCTTCAACCCCGGCAAAGGCTAAGTGCCCGGGCCCAGGAGGGTGGGCGACAGCGACGTATCTTGGTGTCGACGCATAGGACAGACGCATGCAGGACAGCTGTCGGAGTCCGCGCCGGCGGCAGGTGCTAGAGGTGAATCATGACCAATCCAGGTGCTGACAACAACGGGCCCGCTGTCATCGTCCCTAAGTTCGGCGGCGAACGGCAGCGGCACCTGCTCGCCCTCATCCGCGAGCGCGGCCATCTCAACGTCACCGAGGTGTCGGCGGAGCTGGGGGTATCGGTCGAGACCGTACGGCGTGATCTCAACATGCTGGAGCAGCATGGCCGGATCCGGCGAGCCTACGGCACCGCCTACCCGGTCGAGAGCGTCGGCTTCGAGACCGACCTTGCGCACCGCTCGGGCGAGCTGGTCCTGGAGAAGAACCGGATCGCGAACTTCGCCGCGCAGCAGCTGCAGGATGCCGAGAGCGTCTTCATCGACGAGGGTTACCTCCCGTCGCTGATCGCGCACGCCCTGCCCGCCGGCCGCCGGATGACGGTCGTCACCGCCTCGCTTCCGGTGGCCACCGAGCTCTCCCAGCGGGAGTCGTGCACCGTGATCATGCTCGGCGGCCGGGTGCGGGGCCGCACGCTGGCGACTGTCGACCACTGGGTTGCGCGGATGCTGAGCGAGTTCTCGATCGATCTGGCCTTCATGGGCGCGAACGGCATCTCGACAACGTCCGGGCTGACCACGCCGGAGCCGGTTGTCTCCGAGGTGAAGGCCGCCGCCGTCCAGGCATCGCGCCGCCGGATCTTCGCCGGGGCGCACACGAAGTTCCGCATGACGAGCTTCTCGAAGTTCGCCGATGTCCGCGACTTCGAGATGCTAATCACCGACAACAAGCTGTCGGCCGGCGAGGCCGGGCGCTTCGCGGCGCTGGGTCCTGAGGTCTTCCGCGTTTTACCGAAACGTTTCCTGCCGATGTCGGCGATGGTAACAGAACGGTCACAACGGGCAGCAAACGGTCAGTGTGGTCATTGAAACGGTCTTGAACCGGCTCGGTGCGCGGTGCGTAAGCGCAGATATATCGGCCTTCATGGTCAGATTAGACCGGGCGGAATCGGTCAGAATCTAACGTGGCCGTTGTCTTGCTCTGAGTGACCGGATCAGCAAGTATCCGATTAGCGGCTCAGGATGGCCCGTACCGAATTGGAATGCGCGCCTCCTCGGCACGCCGCTAACCGTGCTTTAGCATATTCGTCACACCGACGATTCTTTTCGAGGAGACTATTAATGCGGCTTATCGATGGTAAGTGGCGACAGATCGCAATTACGGCAGTCGCGGGAGCCGGCGCCTGCGCGCTGGCCGCGTGCGGCTCCGGCGGCAGCAGCACCCCTGCGGCGACGAATTCTCCCGGGCAGCAGGCCAGCGGGAAAGCCGTCGCCGGCGACACGTTGACGATCGCCTCGTCCACCGCCCCGATCAGCCTCAACCCTGCCATCAACGGCAATGGCGTCCCGCTGGACTGGTTCGACACCCTGGCCTACGAGCCGCTGATCGTCCGGCAGGGGAACAACACCGAGACGCCCGGCCTGGCGACCTCGTGGAAGTACTCCAACGGCAACAAGACGTTCACCGTGCAGCTGCGGCCGAATGTGAAATTCACCGACGGAACGCCGCTCACCGCGGCCGCCGTCGTGAAATGGATCGAGTACTACAAGGCGAAGGGCACCTTCGCGTTCAACCTCGCCGCCCTGGCATCGGTCAAGGCGACCGGCCCGCTGCAGGTGACGTTCAACCTCAGCACCCCCGACCCGCTGTATGAGTACTACCTCGACCAGGAAGGGGTCGTGGGCGACATCCCGTCCGCGGCGGCGACCGCGGACCCGGCGAAGCTGACGACCTCCACCGATGGGGCCGGCCCGTACGAGCTCGACGCCGCGGCGACAGTGACCAACTCCTCCTATGTCTACGTGCGCAACCCCAGCTTCTGGGACCCGTCACAGCAGCACTGGAAGAAGATCATCGTCAAGATCATCACCAACACCAACTCGACTCTTGCAGCCATGCAGTCGGGGCAGGTGCAGGTCGCGATCGGCGACGCGACGACCGCGGCCTCTGCGGCGTCGGCCGGGCTGGTCGTCACGGCCCACAGCGGCGGCGTGACCGGCGTGGTGATCGCCGACCGCCTCGGGACGATCGACCCGGCGCTCAAGAACGTGCAGGTGCGCCAGGCACTGAACTACGCGATCAACCGCAAGGGACTCACCCAGACGATCTACGGGAACTACGGCGCGCCCACCGACCAGTACAAGCCGGCGGGCACTGACGGCTACCTCGCATCGCTGGAGAGCCAGTACCCCTACGACCCTGCCAAGGCCAGGAAGCTGCTGGCCAGCGCCGGCTACCCGCACGGCATCACCTTCAAGGTGCTGGTGCAGCCGGGCGTGCCCGGCGGCACCCTGCTCGCCCAGGCCATGGTGCAGGAGTGGGCGGCGATCGGCGTGAAAGCCATCCTGGTGACGCCGCCGACCTTCAGTGACTATGCCACCGACGCATTCAGCAAGAAGTACGCCGCGACCACGTTCGTCTACGACTACCAGCCGTTCATCTGGGAGGCCAACGAGCTCTTCTCGCCCACCGGCGTCTACAACTTCCTCGGGGTGGTCAACTCGCAGGTCGACAGCCTGCGCGCGCAGATCAACGCGCTGCCATTGGGAAGCGCGCAGTCCGATGCGCTGGAGCAGAAGCTGATGACCCTCACCGTGCAGCAGGCGCTGTCGGTGCCGGCCTCGGCCACTGACGCGATCATCTACTCGGCCAAGAACATCGGCGGGATCAGCTACTCCGGCTCGTTCCCGGTGCCCAACCCGACGGACTGGTACCAGACCGGCAGCTGACGCAAGGCCCGGCGGCACGGCCCGGCACGGCACGGACAGGACCGGCCAGAATCAGCGAAGGACGTAGCGGACGTGGTCAGACTTCTCGCCAGACGGCTGGCGATCTCGGTGGCACTGATCATCATCATCCCGGCCCTGACATTCGTGCTGGAGGCACTGACGCCCGGTAATGCCGCCCAGGCGCAGCTGGGGGTGTCGGCCACGCCGCAGCAGCTGCGGCAGCTCGAGCGCCAGCTGGGCCTGGATAAGCCGCTATGGGACCGGTACCTCATCTGGTTCGGGCACTTCCTGCACGGCAACCTCGGCAAGTCGCTGTTCACCGGCCAGGCCGTCACCCAGGAGCTGAACAGCCGGCTGCCGGTGAGCCTGTCGCTGATCTTCGGCTCGATCATCGTGGTTGCCGTGCTCGGGATCCTGATCGGCGTGCTCTCGGCCCGCCGGACCGGAATAGTCGGGCGCTCCATCGAGACCATCTCGGTGCTCGGCATCGCGGTGCCGAACTTCTGGCTGGCGGTGATCCTGATCGAGTTCTTCGCCGTCAAGCTGCACATCCTGCCGGCCACCGGCTACGTCGACTTCACCGCGTCGCCGGCCAGCTGGGCTCGTTCGCTGGTGCTGCCGGTGGTGGCGCTGGCGTTCGCTGGCATTACGGCAGTGGCTAAGCAGACCCGCGACCAGATGAAGGACGTGCTCGACCGCGACTTCATCCGCAACCTGCGGGCCAACGGCGTGGGCGAGCGCTCGATCGTCTACCGGCACGCGCTGCGGGCAGCCGCGATCCCGGTGGTGACCATGCTCGGGCTGCTGTTCGTCGGCGCCCTGTCCGGCTCGGTGATCGTGGAGAACGTGTTCGTGCTGCCAGGTCTGGGCTCCGCGGCCGTGCAGGCAACTACCTCGCAGGACTACCCGGTGATCCAGGGGATCAGCATCTACTTCACCGTCATGGTCATCGCCGTCAACATCATCGTCGACCTTGCCTACGGCTGGCTGAACCCGAGAGTGCGGAGCGTGTGAGCATCACCCAGGAGCCCCTGATCACCGGGGCAAATCCGGTCGGCGGCCCGATCGTCGACGAGCGCACCAGGTCGACGTCGATCCTGCGGCGGCTGCTCAAGCACCCGGTGGGGCTGCCCGCCACGCTGTTCCTGGTGCTCGTTGTGCTCGCGGTTATCTTCGCGCCGCTGCTGGCCCGGGTGTCCCCGGACAGCCAGGACTTCGCGCACGTGCTGTCCGGCCCGACCGGCCTGCATCCGCTCGGCACCGACCAGCTCGGCCGCGACGTGCTGAGCCGGATGCTCTACGGCGGCCGGGTCACGCTCATCGGCCTGGCGGAGACCGTCGCGCTGGCGCTGGTTCTCGGCCTCGGCCTCGGCCTGATCGCCGGCTACGTCGGCGGGCTGGCCGACACGATCCTCGCCCGCCTGGTCGAGATCATCATGGCGGTGCCGGCCATCGTGGTGCTGCTCATGGTCTTCTCGCTGTTCAACAACAACGAGAACTGGGCGATGCTGACCCTCGGCCTGCTCTCGGTCCCGGTGATCTTCCGCATCACCCGCGGCGCGGCGCTGACCGTCCGGGACGAGGCGTACGTCGCCTCAGCCCGGATCACCGGCGTGCGCACGCCCACCATCATCAGACGCCATATCCTGCCGCGGATCTACGGACCGCTGATCATCAACACGGCCGTGCTCGCCGCGATCACGCTCGGCATCCAGTCGGGCCTGAACTTCCTGGGCCTGGGCGTCACGCCGCCCGCGCCCAGCTGGGGCGGCCTGGTCGCGGAGGCGCAGACCAGCCTGCAGCAGCAGCCGTGGCTGATCGTGCCGTCCGGCGGCATCACCGGACTCACGATCCTCGCGCTGGTGCTGATCGGCGACGCGCTGCGCGACGTGGTCAGCGACCGCAGCCGCGGCCGCGGCCGGTCCGGCGCCAAGGTTAACCAGCCCGCGCCGCCGGCCGGGGACTTCCCGCCCGCCCCGGCCAGCGCCGAGCCGCTGCTGTCGCTGCGCGAGCTCAGCGTGTCCTTCCCCGCTCCCGGCGGCGGCAGGATGCGCGTGGTCCAGGATGTCGGCTTCGACGTGCTGCCCGGCGAGGCGCTCGGCATCGTGGGTGAGTCCGGCTGCGGGAAGTCGGTGACCTCGCGGGCCATCCTCGGCCTGCTGGGCTCCGGCACCGCCACTGCGGGCAGTGCCCTGTTCCAGGGCAAGGACCTGTTCGCCATGGACCGGCGCGAGCGGGCCGCCCTGCGCGGCAGTCAGATCGGCTTCATCTCGCAGGAGCCGATGACCAGCCTGGACCCCAACTACACCATGGGACGCCAGCTCGGCGAGCTGGTGGCCATCCACGAGAAGCAGCTGTCCCGGGAACAGCGCCGCAGCCGGGTCCTGGAGCTGCTGCGCCAGGTCGGGCTGCCCGATCCGCAGGACGTCGCCCGGCGCTACCTGCATCAGGTTTCCGGCGGAATGGCCCAGCGCGTGTCCATCGCCGCGGCACTGGCGGGCCGGCCCGCGCTGCTGATCGCCGACGAGCCGACGACCGCGCTGGACGTCACCATCCAGGCCGACATCCTGGACCTGCTGCGCCGCCTGCAGCGGGATAACGGCATGTCGATCGTGATCATCACCCATGACCTCGGGGTCGTGGCCGACCTCTGCACTCGCGCGGTGGTGATGTACTCCGGGGAGGTGGTGGAGGTGGGCACGGTAGCCGACCTGGTCCGGGCCCCGTCGCATCCCTACACCAAGGCGCTGCTGGCCGCCAATCCCGCGTTCGGCGTGACCGGCCAGCCGCTGCCGACGATCGCCGGGACGGTGCCCGCGCCGGCGGCGTGGCCGGACGGCTGCCACTTCGCCGACCGGTGCGGCTACCGCATCGACGCCTGCACCGGGCATCCGATCGCGCTGGAGCTGCCCCGCGCCGACCAGCTCTCCCGGTGCGTGCGCAGCACCGACCTGCTCGCCGAGGCGGCAAGCCGGTGAGCGCCGCAGCCAGCCACCGCAGCGCGGCCAGCCCCGACAGTGCAGCCAGCCACCACAGCGCTGCCAGCCCCGACAGCTCGGCCGCCGGGGACGATGTGCTGGTCGTCGACGACCTGAACCTGTACTACCCCGGCGGACTGCGCCGGCCAGCCCTGCACGCGCTGCGCGGGGTGAGCTTGCATGTCGGCCGCGGCGAGACGCTCGCCGTCGTGGGCGAGTCCGGATCGGGCAAGTCCACCCTCGGCTCGGCGATCCTCGGCATCCACCCCAGCAGCAGCGGGACGATCACCTTCCGCGGCACCGACATCACCAACGCCGACCGGGCTGCCCGCCGGCAGCTCGGGGCGCACCTGCAGGCCGTCTTCCAGGACCCCTACAGCTCGCTCAATCCGGTGCGCACGATCGGCCAGACGCTGACCGAGCCGCTCATCACCCACCAGCAGGTCTCCCGGGAGGACGCCCGCCAGCAGGTCATCGCGATGCTCGGCCAGGTCGGGCTGCCGGCTAGTGCCGCCGATCAGTATCCGGCCGAGTTCTCCGGCGGTCAGCGGCAGCGCATCGCGATCGCCCGGGCGCTGATGCCCGGCCCGTCGCTGATCGTGTGCGACGAGCCGGTCAGCTCGCTGGACGTCTCGGTGCAGGCCCAGGTGCTGAACCTGCTCACCCAGCTGCAGGCCCAGACCGCGTGCAGTTACCTGTTCATCTCGCACAACCTCACCGTCGTCCGGCACTTCTCTCGCCGGGTGCTGGTGCTCCATCGCGGCATGGTGCTGGAGGAGGGCACCGCGGCGGAGGTCTGTGACCGGCCGCAGCATCCTTACACCCAGGCGCTGCTGGCCGCCGTCGCCGTCCCTGACCCGCAGCTGCAGGCCCGCCGCCGCCGGGCCAGCCGGCAATTCTCCGTCCGCTTGGCCGACGGCACCTTGGCCGGCCCGGTGACCGAGGACCAGTGTCCCTTCGCCGACCGCTGCCCGCACGTCCAGCAGCGCTGCCGCGTCGAGCGGCCCGCGCTGCGCCCTGGTGCCGGCACGACCCGGGTGGCCTGCCATTTCTTCGAGCAGATCGAGGTGCCAACCGATCTGGTCGACAGCGCCCCGGCCGCCCCGGCCGACCCGGCCGACGGCACCCAGCGCAACTCCACCACCACCGATCCCGGACGGAGCGCAGTGTCATGAACCTGGTAGTGCAGACCGCGTCAGGAAGCGTGCGCGGGTCGCTGACCGGCGAGGTCCGCAGCTTCAAGGGGATCGGGTTCGCGGCACCGCCGGTCGGCGATCTGAGGTTCGCGCCGCCGGCCGCGGCGCCGCCGTGGAGCGGCGTGCGGGACGCGGTGGACTACGCGCCGATCTCGCTGCAGCATCTCGACCCGCTGTCGGCGATGATCCCGGGCTGCGAGTGGAACTTCTACCATCCGGGCGCCAAGCAGTCGGAGGACTGCCTGAACCTCAACATCTGGACAGCGGGAGCCGGCGGCGAGGGGCGGCCGGTGCTGGTGTGGATCCACGGCGGCGCCTTCCTGGCCGGCTCGGGCACCGGCCTGTGGTGCGACGGCAGCCGCCTGGCCGCCGAGCAGGGCGTCGTGGTCGTCACCGTCAACTACCGGCTGGGCGCGCTCGGCGGCCTGGTCACCGACGAGAGCGGCAGCTCCGGCAACAACATGCTGCGCGATCAGGTGCAGGCCCTGCGGTGGGTAAGCGAGAACATCGCCGCGTTCGGCGGTGACCCGCAGCAGGTCACCATCGCCGGCGAGTCGGCCGGCGCGATGAGCGTGGTCTCGCTGCTGGCCGCGCCGGAGGCGGCCGGGCTGTTCCGCGGCGCCATCGTGCAGAGCGGGCACGCCAGCGTCAGCACCACGCCGGCTCAGGCGCACGCCGCCACCCGCCGGTACCTGGACAAGCTTGATCTCGCCGGAGCGCCCGACGTGCTCGCGGCGCTGCGTGCGGTGGATGCGGGGCGCCTGCTCGACGCGCAGGGCACGCTGGCCGCCGAGCTGACCGTCCCGTTCCGGCCGATCATCGACGGGACTTTCCTGCCCGCCCCGCTGCTTGACATCTTCGCCGCCGGCGCGCAGGCCCAGGTGCCGATGCTGATCGGGACCAACACCGACGAGCACAACCTCTTCGCGGCAATGAGCTGGGGCCCCGGCGCGGCTGCCGGGGACCTGCGCAGCCGCATCAGCAAGCTGTTCGATGCACCGGACCCGGCAGTGGTCGACGAGCTGGTCACCACCTACCGCCGCCTGGCCGCTGACGATGACGCGGCGTGGAACATCCTGACCACTGACCGGGACTGGCGCGGGCCGGTACGCGACCTGGCGACCAGCCACGCGGCCGCAGGCCCGCCGGTGTACAGCTATGAGTTCACCTACCGCTCGACGGCGCTGAACGGTGCGCTGCGTGCCTGTCACGCCCTCGATATTCCTTTCGTCTTCGGGAACCTCGACCAGCTCGGGGTCGCCGATTTCGTGGGCAGTGACGCCGTGCAGGAGCCGGCCCGCCAGCGGGTGCAGCAGGCCTGCGTCGAGGCCTGGGGCGCGTTCATCCGCGACGGCGCGCCTGCGTCGTCGCAGCTGCCCGAGTGGCCCCGGTACCTGCCAGCGCAGCGCAGCGTGATGGCCATCGGCGCCGAGCCGGCGGTCACCGATGACCCGCACGCAGACCGGCTCGACCGCTGGAACCAGCTGCGGCCGTCGGCCGGACTTCTCGGCCTGTAGCCACCGGCCGGACTTCCCGGCCGGACTTTCTCAGGCGGGCAGCCACCACGCTGCCCGCCCGCCTGCGAGAGATGAGGCAATGAGCGCTACCCGGCTCTGCGCACGAACACTGGCCGAACTGGACGAACGGGTCGCGACACCCCGCTACGACCGCTCGCGGATCACCGTGGGCATCGCCCATTTTGGCGTCGGCGGCTTTCACCGCGCGCACCAGGCGATGTACCTGGACACACTGCTGAGCCAGGGCCAGGCCTTCGAGTGGGGGATCTGCGGGGTCGGCGTGATGCCCGCCGACGAGGCCATGTGCGACGCGCTGAACAGCCAGGACAATCTCTACACGCTGATCACCCGGGGCGGCGACCACCTGCCGGAGGCACGCGTGATCGGCTCGCTGGTACGTAATCTCTACGCGCCGCGCGACCCGGAGGCGGTGCTGGCGGTGCTCACCGACGAGCGCACCCGGATCGTGTCGCTGACCGTCACCGAGGGCGGCTACAACATCGACGCCGTCACCGGCGAGTTCGACGCCGCCAACCCTGCGATCCGGGCCGACCTGGAGTCCGGCGGCTCTCCCGGCACCATCTTCGGCTTCGTGGTCGAGGCGCTGCGGCGGCGCAGACTGCGCGGCATAACCCCGTTCACGGTCATGTCCTGCGACAACGTCCAGTCCAACGGCGACGTGGCCCGGTCGAGCTTCGCCGCGTTCGCCGCGCTGGCCGATCCCGACCTCGGCGAGTGGATCCGCCGCGAGGTTGCCTTCCCGAACTCGATGGTCGACCGGATCACCCCGGCAACCACGGGTGCCGACATTACCGAGCTGCGCGAGCTGTTCGGCATCGATGACGCGCGCCCGGTGGTGTGCGAGCCGTTCACCCAATGGGTGCTGGAGGACTCCTTCAGTGCTGGCCGGCCGCGCTGGGAGGACAGCGGCGTCCAGCTCACCGCCGACGTCGAGCCGTACGAGCTGATGAAGCTGCGGCTGCTCAACGCCGGGCACCAGGCGATCGCCTACGCGGGCCGGCTGTCGGGATACACCTACGCGCACCAGGCCGCGTCCGACCCGGTGTTCGTGGACTTCCTGCTCGGCTACATGAACGACGAGGCGCGTCCCACGCTCCAGCCGGTACCGGGTATCGACCTGGACGAATACATCAGCACGCTGCTTGTTCGTTTTGCTAATCCTGCTATCCGCGACACGATAGCCCGGCTTTGCGCGGCGAGCTCGGATCGCATACCCAAGTGGATGCTGCCGGTGATCCGCGCCAGCCTCGCGGCCGGGCGTGACTGCACCAGAGCCATCGCGGTGGTGGCCTGCTGGGCGCGGTACTGCGAGGGAGTCGACGAGGAGGGCGCCAGCATCGAGGTGACGGACGCGCTGCGCGAGGAGCTCATGGCCCGGGCCCGGCAGCAGCGAGCTCACCCGCTGGCCTTCATCGAGAACGAGCGGATCTTCGGCGACCTCGCGGCGCAGCCGCAGTTCGCCGGGCCTTATCAGCAGGTCCTGGCGTCCCTGCACCGGGTCGGCGCGCACCGCACGCTGCAGGATCTCGCCGCCGCGCTCGATCACGCCCCGGAGATGATCTGACATGCAGCTGTACACCCACGCTTACGGCACGGGCAGCAGCCGGATCGCCCTGCTGCACGGGATCAGCGGAGATCATGAGATGTTCGCCGACCTGACCGGGCTGCTGACGGCGCGCGGCAATTCGGTGATCGGCGTCGACCTGCGCGGGCACGGCAAGAGCCCGCGCGGCGACTCCTACCGGATCGAGGACTTCGCCGGCGACCTGGTCGAGACGCTGCCGACGGGCCTGGACGCGGTCATCGGCCACTCGCTGGGCGCGCGCGTGCTGCTGGCCGCGGCCGACCGGCTGGCTCCCCGGCGGGCGATCTACCTCGACCCGGCGTGGCACGTGCGGGGGATGCTGGACGCCAGGGGGATGCACGCCAACGTCGGCGAGCACCCCGACGGCTCCGCGTTCACCCGCAGCGAGCTCGCCGCCCTGAACCCGCTCTGGGGGACGGAGAACCTGCTGCGCGCGCAGCGCAGCCACGCGCGCTGGGACGCCGGCATGCTGGCGGCGATCAGCAGCATGGTCGACGAACAGGAGTTCGTCGTGCCCGTGGCGCAGCGGCCGTCGCTGGTCATCTACGGCGGCCGGTCCCCGCTGTACGCGGCGGCGCCGGTGGACCAGATCCGCGCCGCCGGCTATGAGATCCGCATCCAGGAGGGGGCCGCCCACAACATCCACCTCGACGACGCCGAGGCCACGATGCGCTGCCTCGAAGGCTGGATCTAGCGCTCGCCGCAGGCGGTCGGCGCGGCCCGACGGTGCGTCCCCAGGGCGCGGCCGCACGGTAAAGTAGCCGGGGGAGCGGAGGTGCTGTGATGCCGACGCTGGGCACTGCCAGCTCAGCCACCGGCGTGGTCAGCATGGTGCTGCTCACGGCAGTAGTTCTGCTGGGGATCCTGGTGAACCGGCAGGGACGGCTGCCGGGGCTGGGCAGGCACGCGGGCCTCAGCCTGCACCGCTACCTGTCGCTGCTGGCGGTCGGCTTCCTGGCCTTGCACATTCTCACGGCGGTGGCGGCGCCTTACGCCAGCATCGGGATCGCCGCCGCGGTCGTCCCGTTCGCCGCCGGGTACCAGCGGTTCTGGCTGGGCCTGGGCGCGGTCTCCTTCGACCTGATGGCCGCCCTGGTCGTCACCAGCCTGCTGCGGCGCCACATCGGCCGCCGGTCCTGGCGCGCGGTGCACTGGCTGGCGTACGTGTCCTGGCCGGTTGCGCTGGCGCACAGCCTCGGCTCTAATCCCGCCATGCGCGGCGGCCGGCTGCTCGACCTGGCTGTCGGCTGCATCATCGCGGTCCTGGCAGCGGCCACCTGGCGGCTGGCAGGAGCGCTGCGCGGCGTGCCGCCCGGCCCGCCGCCCGGCCGGCGGGTGCCCGGGCTGACGGCGGTATCCGCGCAGCCGGCGGTACCCGAGCAGCCGGCCGGACGCGGCGAGCTGATCCGGCCGGCCGACGGCGAGCCCGGCGGCCGGCCGCAGCTGCGGGTCAACCCGGTCGCGTGCTCCGGGCACGGGTTGTGCGCTGAACTGCTGCCCGAGCTCATCACCCTGGACGAGTGGGGCTACCCGCTGCTGGCCGATGAGCCGGTCCCGGACCGGCTTGCCCGCCAAGCCAGGCGCGCCGTCACCGACTGCCCGGCCCTCGCGCTGCTGCTGGCTGATAGGGGGCCCGAGGTGGAGTCAGGAGGAAGGTCGATCCGCGCGGTCGTAGGCTTCCTGCGCCGCTGACACCTCGCCGAGGTGCGCGATCGACCATTCCTCCAGCGCGCGCAGCGGCTCGCGCAGGGTGCGGCCGGCCTCGGTGAGGGTGTACTCGACGCGGACCGGGACTTCGGGGTAGACGGTGCGGCGCACGAGCCCGTCCCGTTCGAGCCCGCGCAGAGTCTGGGTGAGCATCTTCTGCGAGACGCCCTCAATGCGCCGGCGCAACTGGGAGAAGCGGGCGCTGCCGTCCCAGAGGGCGCCCACGATGAGCACCGTCCAGCGGTCGCCAATGCGATCCAGGATGCGGCGAGTCGGGCAGTCCGCGTGGTAGGGGCTGCCGCGGAGCACCGGCTCGGCCTGAGTGGTTACCACAAAGTGCCTTCTTCCCATTGGAGAGTTGCACTCATATGGTAATCGCAGCGCGTCGTCCGACGCCACCGTCCCGCAGACCCGCAGAAAGGCACCTCGTGTCTCGCATAACCGTCATCGGCGGCACCGGCTATGCCGGCTCGGCCATCGTCGCGCAGGCCGCTGCTCGCGGTCACCAGGTCACCGCGCTGAGCCGCTCGCTCCCCGACGCGCCGATCCCGAACGTGACCTATGTCCAAGGCGACGCCGCCGACCAAGCAGCGCTGTCGGCATCCATTGCGGGCGCGGACGCCGTCGTGGGCGCACTCGCCCCGCGCGGCGCGCTGGCCGGCACCTTCCGCGACGTCTACGCCGCCATCGCGCGGCTGGCCGATGCCGCGGGCGTCCCCTTGTTCGTCGTCGGCGGCTACTCCTCGCTGCGCCCGGCGCCCGGCGCGGATCGCTTCGTCACCGACCTCAGCCACATCCCCGCAGAGCTCCACGACGAGATCCGCGCCGGGGCGGCGCTCATCACCCAGGACCTCCCGGCCACGCCCGCGACACTCGACTGGGTCTTTGTGAGCCCGGCGCTCAGGTTCGGCGCACGCATGCCCGGCGAACGACTCGGCCGTTACCGGCTCGGCGACGACGTCGCGGTTGCGCCCGAGGACGGCGGCGCGATCTCCGCCGCGGATTACGCCCTCGGGTTCGTCGACCTGATCGAGAAAGGCGACCACCACAGGGCACAGGTCAACCTCGGCCACTAAGCCCGGTCAGCGCAGCCCCGGCACACGACGTGCGCCGGCGGAGGATCCTGTACCGCTCTTCCTCAGACCCTCATATCAGCTGATGCTGACCAGCGCGGTAACGTCGTCGCCCGGCAGTGTGCCCGAGGTCACCGCCGTGACCTCGGACTCGATCAGTTCCGCCGATCCGCCGTAGGCGGACAGGAACGCGGTGTCGGCTGCGTCCCGCCCGGTGGCGATGCGGACCAGGCTGGCCCGCGGGGCGAGCAGGGTGGCATCCACAACGTGCCACTGCCCGCACACCAGCGCCTCGGCCACGGCATGAAAGTCCATCGGCCGCAGCCCGGGGGCGTAGACCGCAGCCAGCCGCGCCGGGATGTCCAGTCCCCGCAGCAGGGCGATGACCAGGTGGGCGTAGTCCCGGCACACGCCGCGGCGCAGCAGGAGCGTCTCCACCGCGCCGTCGGTCGGCCGGCTGCTGCCCGGCACGTACCTGAGCTGCGTGCCGACCCACGAGGACACCGCGGCGAGCAGCTCAGGACCGGGGACGATCCCCGCGAACTCCGCGCGGGCTACCGCCGTCAGCCGGTCAGACTCGGCATAACGGCTCGGCCGCAGCAGCGTCACCCGATCGGCCTGAGTCACCGGTGGCCGGGCCGCGACGCCGTGCACCACCGCCTCGTACCGGACGGTCAGCCGCCCCGGATCCGACCGCAGCACATGGGCGCGCCCGCCGTCGGGCATGGTGACCTCGGCCAGCCTGACCGGATCGCCATCTCGCGAGACCGCCAGGTCCTCCTGTAGCCGTACGCCCGGCATACCGGAAACCGCGACCTGCAGGATCACCTCCAGCGGCTGCTGCACCTGCAGCACCAGGCGGGCGCCGACATGACGGCTGGGCTCCGTGCTCACCGGATTATTATGCGGGCATCAGTCCGCTGGCCCGCGCTCAGGCCCAGGCGCGGTCGTAATCCGGATGGTAGGAGTAGACAGCACTGACGGCCTTGAGAATGTCCTCGACGGCGCTGCGCCCGGGCAGGTCGCCCAGCGCGTCGCGGCGGAGGAAGTCGGCGATAATCGCTCTCTTTGCCTCGCATTCGCGCAGCACGCGGGCGGGGCTGTGCCGGGCGATGTGCGCGGCTTGCCCGGTCGTCGGATATTGGGTGTCGGCCTGCACGACAAAATGGCCGTCGATGTCCTTGACGTCACGGTAGTCGTAATACGTCCGCCAGTCCGGTGACACGTCGGTGGCGGCGTGAGCGGTCAGCTCATCCTCCGCCAGCCGGGCTTCCAGGAATTCCACGATGGTCATCGCCTGATCCTCCACTGCCCATCCGGCCTCTGTGGCCCCGGCGTCACGCTGAGCCAGTGCTGCCCTGCCGCCTGGAGTTCCTGGCCTGCTCGGCGGCGAGCTGGCGGTGCAGCTCGGTGACCTCTGACTGAAGCTCCAGCACGCGCCGGATCGCCGGCAGGGTGAATCCTTCCCCGACCAGGCCGACGACCTGCTCGATGCGGCCGATTTCCGTGCGGCTGTAGCGGCGCTGCCCGCCTTGCGACCGGACCGGCTGAACAACCTCCTGGGTGTCCAGCCGGCGCAGGAAGGACGGCTGAACACCCAGGAGCTGCGCCACCTGGCCGACGGTGTAAAGCGGCCAGTGCGCGTCATCGAGACCGGCTGGTGTCATGTCAGGCGTGGATCGACACCGGCTCGCGCTTGTCGCTGTTGACCGTGACCTTGCGGGGCTTGGCCCGCTCGGTGACCGGGATGCGCAGCGTCAGCACGCCGTCGCTGTAGTTCGCGTCGATGTGGTCGGTGTCGAGGGTCTCGCCGAGGAATAGCTGGCGGCTGAAGGTGCCGTGCGGTCGCTCGGCGGCCAGCATCTCGACCTTCCCGGCCTCCGGGCGGCTCCGGCTGGCGCGGACGGTGAGGACGTTCTGCTCGACCGTCAGCTCGATCGAGTCAGCCACGACCCCGGGCAAGTCGAACAGCACCAGGAAGGCCTCACCGGAACGGTAGGCATCCATCGGCATGGCAGCGGGGCGGGCGGCTGTCCCGGCAATCTGCTGAGCAAGGGCATCCAGCTCACGGAACGGGTCTGAGCGCATCAACATCGGGGTCCTCCCTTCACGACTACTTACAGGGAAGTTGTACTACGCTTATCGCAAACATGCAAGCCCGGTTACAAGTTTCTGCGGCGTGATCTCTGCTGGAATCGAGGCCGACGGCGGCTCCGACCGCGGTGAAGTCCCCGGTGCAGTCGGCTGGAGCCACTGCCCGCCTTGCGCCTAGATTCGGCTGAAACCCCAGTTCAGCATGCGTCTCGCGGATGCGAAGAGCGCCCCGAAATTGTCGGTGGGGTTGGCATGCAGGATCACGCCGATCAGGGTCTGCCCGGCGCGCCGCGCCTCGAACAGCAGGCAGTTGCCGGCGGCATCGGTATCGCCGGTCTTGATCCCGATGGCGCCACGGTAAGAGCCGAGCAGCTTGTCGGTGGACTGCCAGGCATAACGGTGGTGCAGGGGCGTGGCGGCCAGGCGATAGCTGCGCCGGGCGACGATACGCCGGAAGACCCGGTAGCGCATCGCCTGCTCGCCGAGCCGGATGAGGTCGGCCGGAGTGGAGTAGGTCGAGTACTCGGTCGGATACGGCATGCCGTCGAAGCCGGAGAAATGAGTCGAGGTCAGGCCCAGCTTCAGCGCCATCGCGTTCATCTGCTGCACGAACGCGCCGCGGCCGGGACCGTAGGCAGTGGCCAGCAGGTAGGCGGCATCGCAGCCGGACGGAATCAGCATCGCCGCCAGCAGCTGGCGCGCGGTCAGCACATCCCCGGCGACCAGCCCGGCGCTGCTGGCACCGTCCTTGTGGACATACCGGACGGCGGCCCGGGTGACTCTGATCTCCTGGTTGAGATGGCCGGCCCGGATTACCAGCAGCGCGGTCATGACCTTGGTAATGCTGCCCATCGGCCGCCGGACATTGATCTTGCTGCCCCACAGCCGGAGGTCGGTGCCAGCGTCTACCAGATCGGCGCCCCTGACCTGCACGTCGGCCGGCCCGCCGGACCGTGCCAGGACCGTCGGCCCGCCGGACCGTGCCAGGACCGTCGGCCCGCCGGACTGTGCCAGGACCGCTGCCGCCGGACCGCCTGACGCCCGTGCAGCCAGGGCGGGAACCGACGGGGCGGCGGCCAGGACGGCAGCTGCCGCCACGGTTACGGCGATGCCCCGGGCGAGCGTCCGGGGGGACTGGCAACTGCGCAAACTGAGCACAACGCGATCTAACCAGCGCGAGCCGATCAGCGCTCACGGTCAGCGAAATCCATTTCTGGGCCGCACCGCTACGATGGCGCAATGGCCAGTTCGGTGCGGTGGGCGAGGTGAGCGGCCGCCGCAGCCAGGCATGGTTTGGCGCTACCGGCCGGTCGGGCATGGTGTACCGGTCGTGGATGCGCAGCCAGGGATTTGGCGCTGATGTCTTCGACGGCCGCGCGGTGATCGGCATCGCGACGACCTGGTCGGAGCTGGCGCCGTGCAACGCGCACCTGCACCGGGTCGCCGAGGCGGTGAAGCGTGGCGTCTGGCAGGCAGGCGGCTTCCCGCTGGAGTTCCCGGTCATGGCTACCGGCGAGACATTGATGCGCCCGACCGCGATGTTCTACCGCAACCTGCTGGCGATGGAGGCAGAGGAGCTCATGCGGGCCAACCCGCTGGACGGGGTGGTGCTGCTGTCCGGCTGCGACAAGACGACGCCGGGCCTGCTGATGGCGGCGGCCAGCGTCGACCTTCCGGCAATCATGGTTACCGGCGGCCCGATGCTCAACGGCAAGTACCAGGGCCGCGACGTCGGATCGGGTACCGACCTGTGGCGGTTCGAGGCTGAGCTGAAGGCCGGGCGGATGACGCAGGCCGACTGCTTTGTGGCGGAAGGGTGCATGGCCCGGTCGAACGGGCACTGCATGACGATGGGTACCGCCTCCACGATGGCCTGCATGGCCGAGGCCCTCGGCATGCAGCTGCCCGGATCGGCGACCTGGCCCGCGGTCGACGCGCGGCGGATGGAGACCGCCCAGCAAGCCGGCCGGCGCATCGTCTCGGTGGTCGAGGAGGATCTGCTCCCCAGCCGCATCATGGCGCGCCCCGCGTTCGAGAACGCCATCCGCGTCAATGCGGCGATCGGCGGCTCGACCAACGCGATCATCCACCTGCTGGCCATCGCCGGGCGGCTGGGCGTCTCGCTCGACCTGGACGACTTCGACACCCTCGCGCGCCCGGTGCCGACGCTGGTGGATCTGATGCCCTCGGGCCGCTACCTCATGGAGGACTTCTGTTACGCGGGCGGCCTGCCGGTGGTGCTCCGCGAGCTGGCCGAGGCCGGCCTGCTCCACGACCGTCAGGTCACGGTGACCGGCCGGGACATCGGCGAGAACGTGGCGTCGGCACAGTGCTGGAACCGAGAGGTCATCCGCACCCTGGCCGACCCGCTGCAGCCGCCCGGCTCGGGCACCGCGGTGCTGCGGGGCAACCTGTGCCCGGGCGGCGCGGTGATCAAGCAGTCGGCGGCGTCGCCGGAGCTGATGCAGCACCGCGGCCGGGCTGTCGTCTTCGACACCCCGGAGGACTACCACGCGGTCTGCGATGACGCGGATCTCGACGTGCGCAGCGACGACATCCTGGTGATCCGTGGCTCCGGTCCCCGCGGCTACCCTGGCATGCCAGAGGTATCGAACGTGCCGCTGCCGGCCAAGCTGCTCAGCAGCGGGGTCAGCGACATGGTGCGTATCTGCGACGGGCGGATGAGCGGAACCGGCTTCGGCACCGTGGTGCTGCACGTTTCGCCCGAAGCCGCCATCGGCGGCCCGCTGGCGCTGGTTCAGACCGGCGACGTGATCGCTCTCGATGTACCCGCCCGGACCCTGACCCTGGAGGTTCCCGACGATGAGCTGGACCGCCGGCGCCGCGGCTGGCAACCGCCGGCCCAGGGACCAGCCTCGGGCTACGCCTGGCTCTACTGCCAGCACGTCATGCAGGCCGAGCATGGAGCCGACCTTGACTTCCTGCGCGGCGGCCGCGGCCACGGCGTGCCGCGCGATTCGCACTGATCAGCTGATGAGACGCCGTGGCTAGGCTGGTCATCAAGCTTGGGTCGAGTTCCATCGCCAGCGGTGACGGACTGGCGCTGGACGTCATCGCGGGCCTGGTCAACCAGATCGCCACGGTCCAGCGAGATGGCCACGAGGTGCTGCTTGTCACCTCGGGCGCCGCCCGGCTGGGCAGGCGCCTGCTCGCCTTCGAAGGGCCGACCGCGGGAGCGGCCCCGGCACTGCGGGCTCTTATCGGGTCGGTGAAATCCTCGCTGGATGATGCCGTCAGCCCGGCCGACCAGGACGCTGGCGGCAGCGGCGAAATTGCCTCCGCGCGCGCTGAGCACCTGCGGCTAGTCAGCTCGCTGCGCACCATCCTCGGGCGGTACGACGGATCCGACTCCCTCCCGCGGGCGGTCGGAATGGCACTGCCGGCTTCGGTCGGCCAGCCGGCGCTGATGGCCCTTTACCGCCAGCTGGCTGCTGCCGTGGGCGTCGAGGTGTGCCAGATTCTGGTCTCCAAGAGTGACCTGGACTCAGCGCGGGCGATGAGTGACCTGGGAAACCTGCTGAGGACGGCCAGCAGCCGCGGCCTGCTGCCCATCATCAACGGCAACGACACCACGGACCCGATGTCGGCGCTCGACAATGATCAGATAGCTGTCGCTGTCGCCGTCGCGGCGCAGGCGTCGAGACTGCTCTTCCTGACCGATGTCAGGGCCGCCTACCGCGACTCGTCGTTCCGGGACCGGCTTTCCCGGCTGACTCCCGAAGAGGCCAGGTCGGTCCGGGTCTCGGCGCCTGGCACGGGCCGCGGCGGCATGGGCTCCAAGCTGAACGCCGCCGCCCGGGCCGGATACTGCGGCATCGAATGCGTGATCGGGTCGGCGCGTGAGCCGGACGTCGTGGCCCGGAGCATTAATCCGCGGGCCCGGATGGGCACGGTGGTACGCGCCGTCGGCACGAGACTGGAGCCATCGCAGCGATGGATCGGCGGTATGGCCTATTCCGTCGGCTCGATCGGCATCAACCGGGACGCGGAGCTCAGCCTGCGCACCGGCAGCACCCTGTTTCTCTCCGGGGTCAAGCGCGTAGACGGGGATTTCGAGTCCGGTTCTGTCGTCGAGCTTGTGGACGTCCGGCATCCGGAGCGGCTGATCGGCCGCGGCTCGGTCGCGCTGCCATCCCGAATGCTCCGGCTCCTGCGCGCGCTGTCACCCGGGGAGGTGACCAGTGCCATCTCGATCCTCTTCCGGCTCCGGCATTCCATGACCGCGACCGGGAACGATTCCGGCGAGCGCCTCCTGGCCAGGTCGCAGATGACAGATCCGGACGATTTCCAGGACTGCCGTGAGCTGGTCAAGAGCAGCTCCAAGGCGGCCCGTCAGGCGCTGGCGCAGCTGGCGGAGTCCTCGCCAGAGGGAATCATCGAGCTGACGGACTCGCTCATGCTCGCTCAGCCGCAACTGTGCGCGGCGGTGCTGCTGGACGGGAGCTTCCGGCTGGGCCAGCTCCCGGCCGAGCCGGCGGCGCGCCGGGCGGCACGCAACATTCATGCGGTGCACCGGGACTCACTGGTCGTTTACTCCGACGACTAGCTGATCACCTGCCTCGGCGCGGCAGGTCAGGTCGGCAACATCGCTACGTCGTAATCGGCGAAGCGCTTGTCATCGGTGACGATGGGGTCAATCCGTCTTGGAAACCAGTCTTGGAAACCAGGAGATTGAGCCTGCGGCGTATCCCGATCAGCGCGCGCCACCCGTCGCCGTCCAGTAGTTCAACGCGTTCAGCCCGCAGGCTCCAGCCGGGACGCCCGCTTGGTATCGAGCGTCCAGCTGTCATCAGCCGAGCGCGATGAACTCGAGCTGGATGTTGTCCGGGTCGCGGAACACCACCGTGGAGTAAACCAAGGGCTGCTGCTCATCCCTGATGCCGGTGTGCTGGATGCCGAGCTCATCGAGCCTGGCCACCCAGCCCGCCAGCTCATCGCGGGTGGCCACGCCGAAGGACAAGTGGTCCAGCCCGGTGCGGCACTCATCGAAGGCTTCCCCCCGATTGGCCTGGTGGAAGTCCAGCCAATCCCTATACCTAAGCGCGGATCGAGAAGCATCACGCCGTAGCCGTTGTCTTCCCGCTCATGGTGCCGGAAGGTGAACGGCACCCGATCCATCCCGAACAGCCGCTGGTACCACGCCACACTCGCTTCGACGTCGGTGACTGTCGCAGAGACGTGATGGATCCCGGTAATTGTGGGTAATGCGCCCTCCGCCATGCCCGCCTCCAATGATCTGGCACTTGTCCCGTGCCTGGGCCAAACACTATCGGCAAAAATGTCCGCCGGTAAGGACGGCGCTCACCAGGCACTGCTGGTCAGGCCAGCTGGATCCAGTCGCCGCTCGCACCCGGCTAGGTCAGGTCTTGGGTAGGACGACGTACTGCCGCAGGTAGAGATCCCGGAAGGTGACCGGGCCCCGGGGCCCTGGCACCGAGTCAATGTTGATCCCGGTCTCCGGCAGTGACAGCAGCTTGAATCCGTCCAGCAGTCGGGGCGTTGAGTTCCAGAACGCGCCCGTTCCGGCGTAAGCATGCAGAAACTGCCGGGCAGCACTGGCGTCCTGCGCGACCACGGATGCCGCCAGACCGGATGTCTCCCGGTTGGCGATCTCGGCGGCGTCGATGGCATCGGCGGCGGGCGCGACCGTGATCGTAGCCTCATGACCGACGTCCAGGGCCCACTCGTGGCCCAGTGCATGCTCATGCGGGGGAACTGACAGGGCGATTCCGAGGCGCTTGGCCACCTCGGTTATGCGGGGGAGCGCAGCGTCCCAGCTGACTCGCTGCACCAGCAGCAGATTGAGCCGGTTGCAGACGCCCAGCCGGTCGAGGCTGGTTTCGATCAGCTGGGACGCAAGTGCCTGGTCCGCGGACTGATCGAGGTAGATCACGGCTCCGCCGTCGGCGTGCGCGAGCGCCCGGACACCGTGCAGCGCGGCCTCGCGGGCGAGCGCTCTGGTAGTCGCGCCGCTGCCGCGGAGAATAACCAGCGGAAGCAGCCGAGGCTGTCGGACCAGCGCATACGCCGCCGACCGGCCGGGAACGCGGATGAGCTGGATCGCGTCCGGGCTGAGGCCGGCGTCCCGCAGCGACGGGGCAACCACCAGATCGATGAGCGCGGCCGCTGACCGCAGGGCGCTGGAACCTGTGCGCAGGACGCCGCCGTTGCGCGACTTGATCAGCTGTGAGGCCATATCCAGCACCACGTTGGGCCGGGCCTCGAAGTTTGCCCCGATCACGCCGACCGGCCTGCGCCACTCCTGGAGTTCCAGCTGCCCGGGAAGGTCGCGGACATGGCGCGAGGCAGGTTCGGCCGGCACCCCCGCCAGGGTGCGGAGCTGACCAGACATAGCCTGCACGCGGCCCTCGTCGAGCAGCAGCCTGTCCACCAGGGCTCCTGGCGAGCCGTCGGCTCGGGCGGCGCGCACATCCTGCTCGTTGGCGGCGATCACGTCGGCCGCGCACTGGTCCAGCCGGGCCGCCATGGCCAGCAGGGCCGCGTCCAGCGTCTGCGTCGGCTGGTCTCGCAGGTCACGAGCGGCGGCCTGCGCGGCCTGCGCGGCAGCTATGACGGCTGCGCCAGCCGCGGGCTCATCCTGGTCATCCTGGGGAAGCATTCTGATCGTCCAGATCCTGGTCGCGCCGGGTTTGGTTGACGAGGCCTCACTATGGCACTCAGGGAGCACCACAGGCGCGGCGGGCCGCCGGATGGCAGCGCCGGTCCTCTGGTTGCGGGTCGTCAGGCTCCAGTCCGCAGCGAGCCAGCGGCTCGGACGCGTAGGCTCGGGGGCGGCTCGCTGCCAGGGAGGGCACTTGTGGACATAACCCAGCTGATCCTCGACGACCATCACGAACAGCGGCGGCTCTTCGCGATCCTGGAGCAGATCGACCGCTCCGGCACCGCAACTCTGGGCACATTTTGGGCACGATTGTCGGTTTTCCTTGAGCTGCATGCGGCGGCGGAAGAGGAGATTTTCTACCCTGAGCTGCTGCGGGTGGGTATGCGCGCTGACGGCACGGACAGCGCGGAGGAGGAGACGCTCGATGCGATCCACGATCACAACGACATCCGGGACACGATCGCGGCGGTTGCGGCTCACCAGGTCGGCAGTGACGGCTGGTACGCCGCGGTCGCCGCGGTGAACCTGGCGAACAGCGATCACATGGCCGAGGAGGAACGCGAAGGCCTCACTGACTTCCGCCGTCTCGCCGGCCTCCAGCTGCGGCATGATCTGGCCGTCCAGTTCGCCGCCTTCGAGGCGCGGCATTTCGCTGGCGTCCCGGTTGTGGACAAGGATCCGGTGCGCTACGTGCGCGAGGCCGAGCAGCGGATCGAGCCGCCGGGCAGCCGGCGAGGAACGGACGGATCGCTCGGCATCGGCAGTCTCAGAGGACGCTGACCGCGGGGTCGGCAGATGTCGCGCGGATGGGTGCCTGCTGGTCCCCTCGCGGGGCTGCTCACGCTGCCTGGCGCCAGGCTTCTGCCAGTGCCACGTAGCTGCCGGTGCGCCGCTCCCGGTCCAGGCTCGGGGTGACGACGACGATCTCGTCGGCCTGGGCAGACTGCCGCATCTCCAGCAGCCGCTCGGCGACCGCCTTGGGCTCGCCGGTCACCATCCGGCCGTCGTCGGCCCGGCCAGCGCGGAACTGCTGCGACCGGGCGAAGTCGCGTACCTGCTCAGGCCGCAGCGGCTCACGTATCCCGCGGCGGATGTTCTGGATGGTCAGCGTCCATGCTGCCTCGAATTCCAGGACCGCCTCGTCGTCGTCGCTGGCGAAGGCCAGCACCGACATCGCCGAGTACGGCGGGCCGCCGCCGGGTCGCGGCGTGAACTCGCTGCGGTAGGCGCGCAGCGCCTCGAACGCCAGATCGGGGCTCATGTGGTGAGCGAACACCGCGCTCATCCCGTTGACGGCGGCGAACCGCGGCCCGTAGGGGCTCGACCCCAGCACGAACAGCTCCGGCTGCTCGGCGACCAGCGGCGCGGCCACCAGCGGCGCGTAGGGGTGGCCAGCGGGGAAGCCGTCACCGAGAAACGCCAGCAGCTCGCCGACCTGCCCGGGGAACTCAGCTGCGGGGTCGGCCACCACCCCGCGGCGCAGGACGTGCGCAGTCAGCGGGTCGGTGCCCGGCGCCCGGCCCAGCGCGAGGTCGATCCGCCCGGGATACATCGCCAGCAGCGTGCGGAACGTCTCGGCGACCTTGAGCGGGGCATGATTGGGCAGCATGATCCCGGCGGCACCGACCCGGATCCGCGAGGTGAACGCGCCGACGTGCGCGGTCAGCAGCTCGGGGGCACTGCAGGCCAGGCTGGTCATGTTGTGATGCTCGGAGACCCAGTAACGCCGGTACCCGGCAGCCTCAGCGGCCTGCGCGATGCCCACTGCACCGGCTACCGACGCCGCAGCGTCCTCGCCGTACTCGATCCCCACGAAATCCAGTATCGCCAGCGCCAGCGGCTCCTCTTCGACATCCACCTCTAGCTCAATGCCGCGCCGCCCGGCCGCATTCCCGCCCTCATTCCCACCTGCATTCCCGCGGGGCTCAGCGCCGCCATCCGCACCGTGCTGCCAGCAGTCCCTTCCGCGGCTGGCCTGATGCTGTGGATATGTTGGGTCCCATGCAGACACGTCACCTCGGATCCCTGCCCGTCTCCGCCCTCGGCCTGGGCTGCATGGGAATGTCGGAGTTCTACGGCACCGGTGATGAGGGCGAGTCGATCGCCACCATCCACCGGGCGATCGAGCTGGGATGCACCTTCCTCGATACCGCCGACATGTACGGCCCGTTCACCAATGAGCGCCTGGTGGGCAAGGCCATCGCGGGCCGCAGGGACGAGGTGGTGCTGGCGACCAAGTTCGGCAACGAGCGCCGGGAGGACGGCTCCTGGGTCGGCATCAACGGCCGTCCCGAGTACGTGGTCTCGGCCTGCGACGCGTCGCTGGCCCGCCTCGGCGTCGACCACATCGATCTGTACTACCAGCACCGCGTCGACACCACCGTGCCCATCGAGGACACGGTCGGCGCCATGGCCCTGCTGGTCCAGGCCGGCAAGGTCCGCCATCTGGGGCTGTCGGAGGCGTCAGCGCAGACCATCCGGCGCGCCCACGCCGTGCACCCGGTCACGGCGCTGCAGACCGAGTACAGCCTGTTCAGCCGGGACGCCGAGCTTGACGTGCTGCCTGCGGTCCGGGAGCTGGGGATCGGGTTCGTGGCCTACAGCCCGCTTGGCCGCGGCTTCCTCACCGGTGCGTACAAGCGTCCCTCCGACCTGCCCGATGGTGACTCACGAGCCGGCCGGTTCCCCCGTTTCGCGCAGGAGAATTTCGCCCGCAACCTGGCCCTGGTGGCCAGCGTGGAGCAGCTGGCCGCCGCCAAGGAATGCACCCCCGGTCAGCTGGCGCTTGCCTGGGTCCTGCACCGCGGAGACGACGTGGTGCCCATCCCCGGCACCAAGCGGCGGACCTACCTGGAGGAGAACATCGCGGCGGTCGACGTCGAGCTGAGCAGCGCGGACATCAAGTGGCTGGACGAGCATGTGGGCCGCCCGGCCGGCGATCGCTACGCCGACATGAACTCGGTCAACCGATAGCGCCGCGATCGCGGAGGTGCGGTGACCTGGTGACTGACTCGGCGAGCGGCCGGGCCGCAGACGAGTTTGCCTCCCTGGCTGAGGTCGCTGACGAGCTCGGGCTGGATCGCGGCGTCATCCCCGCGGTGCGGCGGATCTCGGTCCCGGTCGGTGCGGGCCAGCAGCTGAGCGTGGTGGTCTGGGGCGAGGGAGAGCCCGAGGTGGTGTTTCTGCACGGCGGCGGGCAGAACGCGCGGACCTGGGATCTGGTCGCCCTGCATCTTGGCCGCCCGGCTATCGCCATCGACCTGCCCGGGCATGGCCGCTCCTCGTGGCGCCCGGATCGGGACTACGAGCCCGTCCGCAATGCCGCCGCGGTGGCGGTGGTGGTCGAGCGGCTGGCCGCGCGCGCCCGGGGCGTGACGGGAATGTCACTGGGCGGGCTGACCTTGATCCGGCTGGCGAGTACCTGCCCGGACCTAGTGCGCCGGGCGGTGCTGGTGGACGTGACTCCCGGGTCTGCGCAGGCGGCTCAGCGGATGACCAGCGAGCAGCGCGGCGCGACGGAGCTGACTCGCGGCCCGAGGATCTTCGCCAGCCTGGAGCAGATGGTGGCGGCGGCGGTGCGGGCCTCGCCGCGGCGGCCGGCCGCCGCGGTCCGCCGGGGCGTCCGCCACAATGCCCGGCAGCTCCCTGACGGAACATGGACCTGGCGGTACGACCTGCGCGAACCCCAGGCTGGCGCCGCCGGGCCGGAAATCCGGGCGCTGTGGGACGACCTGGGGTCCCTGACGATGCCGGTGCTGCTCGTCCGCGGAGGCGACAGCGCGTTCGTGACGGCGGGGGACCTGGCCGAGGTCACCCGGCGGCTGCCGTCGGTTCGCGTCGAGGTCGTGGCAGCTGCGGGCCACGCCGTCCAGAGCGATCAGCCGGCAGCCCTCAGCAAGCTGATCAGAGAATTCGTCTTCCCTTAACGCCGGCAGCAGCCGCCATGCCGCTGGAAGGCACGATCCTGGCCGAGCCGGTGGCCGGTGAGCGGGCCCGATGAGCCAGAGAGATGATGTCGGGATGAAGCCAGTACTGGAAGGCACCGTGGCGCTGGTGACCGGCGCTTCGAGCGGTATCGGCGCGGCGGCGGCTTCCGCGCTCGCGGCTCAGGGCGCGGCGGTGGCAGTGGCGGCGCGGCGCAAGGACCGGCTGGACGCCCTCGCCGCTGACATCCGCGAGCAGGGCGGGACGGTGCTGGTGCTGGAGTCCGACATCACCGACCAGGAGCAGGCGACTGACGCTGTTGAGCGCACTGTCGCCGGGCTGGGCCGTCTGGACACGCTGGTGAACAACGCCGGGGTGATGCTGCTGGGCCCGGTGGCCGGGGCGCCGCTATCGGAGTGGCAGCGGATGGTCGACCTCAACGTTCTCGGGCTGCTGTACTGCGCGCACGCCGCGCTGCCGCACCTGCTCAGCGCCGCCGAGGGCGGCCCGCGGCAGGTGGCCGACATGGTGAACATCAGCTCGGTGGCCGGCCGCGCGGCCCGCAACGGCAACGGCGTCTACAGCCTGACCAAGTTCGGCGTCGGCGCGTTCAGCGAGGCGCTGCGCCAGGAGGTCACCGGGCGCTACGTGCGGGTCTCGCTGGTCGAGCCGGGCGCGACCGCGACCGAGCTGGCCGGCCACAACCGGCCCGAGGTGCTCGACAGCATCCGGAGCCAGTTCGGGCAGCGGATGGAGGCCGAGGACATCGCCGACGCGATCACCTACATCGTCACCCGGCCGCGGCACGTCGCGGTCAACGAGATGCTGATCCGCCCGACCGAGCAGGAGCGGTAGCAGCGGCATCAGCCTGCCGCCAGTTTGCGCCGCAGCGGCCGGGCTGGATGCCGAGCCAGACGCCTGGGCCGGGGCGCACGGTGCTTCATGGCGAGAGGGCAGGGACCCGTCTGGCGGTCGCCTGCCTGATCACGTGCTGGCGGAACAGCTCGGCGGCCGGGAGCAGGCGGCGTTCGGCTGACCACGTCAGGCAGATCTCCCGGGTGGCCCCGGTGTCCAGGATCTCGCAGTAGAACACCGGTCCGGCTGCTGATTCCGGCGATCCCGCGCGTGGCGCGGGCACGATGGCAACGCCGAGTCCGGCAGCCACGAAGCCGCGGACGGTCGACAGGTCGTCGCCCTCGAAGACAACGGCCGGGCGGAACCCCGCCCGATCGCAGAGGTCGTCGGTCAGCTTGCGCAGCGCAGAGGTCCGCCGCAGGCTGATGAAGGGCTCCTCGGATACTTCCGCCAGAGCGATGCGCTGCTGACCGGCGAGCTTGTGATCGCGCGGCAGGGCCAGGCGCAAGGGCTCGACGGCGAGCTGCCGGGTGTGCAGGGCCGGGTCGCGCCGCCGGTGCGTGCCGATCTCCAGGTCAGCCTGCCCGCCGTCGAGGGCGGCCGTCTGCAGCTCGTCGCGGACCTGAGTCAGCTGGAAATGCACGTTCGGGTGCGCAGCCCGGAAGCTGCCGACCAGGTACGGCACGAGCCAGGTGCCCAGCGACTGCTGGAAGGAGAGGGCCACGGTACCGGTTTCGGGCTCGACGAGCTGGCTGACGGCGGCGATCCCGTCGTCGAGCTGGTGCAGCAGCGCGTCGACGTGCTGCTTGAATACCGCGCCCGCATGAGTCATCCGCAGCGTCCGGCCGGAGCGGCGCAGCAGCGGCGTGCCGACCTCCGCCTCCAGCCGCGCCAGCGCACGGGAGACGCCGGACTGCGTGACCGTCTCAAGCTCGCTGACCTCGGTCACGGTCGTGCCATCGGCAACCTGCTGGAACCAGCGCAGCGAGTCCGTATCCATATTCATGACTTTATCTCATGGATGACTTGCTTCTTTGTCATTGGACGCATGGTTTGTGGCCGGCGACACTGGCAGAGGAAAGAAAGGAGCAGCACATGGAGACCACCGCTTACTCGCTCGGCCCGAAGTGGGCCGTGATCCGGGAGAAGCTGCACGGCAGCCGGGCGGCGCGTGCCGCCCGCAAATCCCTGGAGCACGACCTGGCCAGCTACACCTCCGAACGTGACCTGAACGATCTCGACGCGCTCCTGCAGCGCTACAGCGAGGAGGAGACCGCGGACATCCGCCGTATCCTGGCCGCACGGCGAGTCGCCTGACCCGCCCGCCGGGATTGCCGGGCCGGCCTGGCTGGCGCCGGGCGCGGCGGAATTAGTAGAATCCTGACCGCCGGACAGGGGCGGCAAAAATGCAGCAGCGGGCCGGGTGAGCAGGCAGGGAGACCGATGACCGAGCTCATCGTCGGCACTCAGCAATCCGACACCCACCAGAAGGCACTGCGCATCAACCTCGATCCGCGCTGGTACGGGACGATCGCCGAGATCGGGGCCGGCCAGGAGGTGGTGCGCTGGTTCTTCCGGGTCGGCGGCGCCGCGGGCACCATCGCCAAGTCCATCTCCGCCTACGACATGGCCGTCAGCGACGCCGTCTACGGCAAGGCAGACAGGTACGTGTCGGCCGGGCGGCTCCAGGGCATGCTCGACAAGGAGTTCCAGCTCAACGTCGAGCGGCTCGGCGATGAGCGCGGTGACGGAACCTCGTTCTTCGCGTTCGCTGACACGGTCGTGGCGCGCAGCTTCCAGGGCGGCAACGAGTGCCATGGCTGGATGGGCGTGAAATTCCAGGCGCACGCGCGGGATGAGCCGAGCCAGATCATCATGCACGTGCGGATGCTCGACGTCGAGGCCTGGCTGCAGCAGGAGGCACTCGGGATCGTCGGGGTGAACCTGCTGTACGGGGCGTTTTTCGAGCACCACGAACCGGACCGGCTGATCGAGAGTCTTCTTGATCGCCTGACCACCGGCCGTATCGAGATCGACATGATCCAGTTCCGCGGCATCGAGTTCCGTGCTGTGGATAACAGGCTGATGGCGCTCAAGCTCGTCCAGCTCGGGCTGAGCGGCGTGGCGATGTTCGGCCCCGACCGCGAGGTGCTGCAGCCCAGCGAGGTGCTGCGCAAGAAGGCGGTCCTGGTGGAACGAGGCAGCTTCCGCCCGCCGACGCACGTCAACCTCGACATGCTGGAGACGGCCAGGGCCAAGTTCGAAGCCGATCCGGCGGTGGCCGGCAAGCCGGTGCTGGCGCTCACCGAGATCACCATGCGCAACCTGCTCGCCGGCGGCGCCGATGTGGACCGGCGCGACTTCCTGGCCCGCGCCGAGCTGCTGGCCGCATGCGGAATGACGGTGCTGATCACCGACTACTTCGACTACTACCGCCTGGCCGCCTACATCGGCGAGCGGACCAGCGAGCGGATTGGCATCGTGATGGGGGTGCCGAGCCTGATCGACCTGTTCGACGAGAAGAATCACGCGCGGCTGCCCGGCGGGATCCTGGAAAGCTTCGGACGGCTGTTCAAGAATGACCTGAAGCTTTATGTCTACCCGCTGCGGCCTTCCCCCGACGAGGAGCTCAAGACCGTGAACGACATCAGTGTCCGGCCAGAGCTGCAGCCGCTGTATGACTACCTCGCCGGGCGGGGCAGCTTCGTCGACCTCGATAACTACCGGCCCGAGTTCCTGCCGATCTTCAGCCGTGACGTGCTGCGCAGGATAGCCGCGCGCGATGACTCCTGGGAAAGCATGGTCCCCGCTGACGTCGCCGAGCTGATCAAGCGCCGCTCGTTCTTCGGCTACGTCAAGCCAGGCCGGGACTAGCAGGTCTGGCCCGGTCCTGCGCGTGGGAAAGAGCATGCGGGTGCGGAGATGAGCATGCGGGTACTGATGGTCGCGCCCCCGGGTGCGGGCAAGGGGACTCAGGGCGCGCTGATCGCGTCGCACTTCGACATCTCCCACATCGCGACCGGTGAGATGCTGCGCGACAACGTAGCGCGGCAGACCGATCTCGGCCTGGCCGTTCAGGAGTATCTCGACCGCGGCGAGCTGGTGCCCGATGAGGTCGTACTCGACATGGTGCGGGAGGCGCTGGTCGCCGCGAAGGCCGCGGGAGGCGGATACGTCCTGGACGGAGTCCCGCGCAACATGCGGCAAGCCCGCGCGGCCTACCTGATCGGCCGCGACCTCGAGATGACCGCGAATGTGGCGCTGCACCTGCAGGCCGACGACGGGGAGCTCATGCGGCGGCTGCTCGCGCGCGCTGCGCTTGAACACCGCTCCGACGACACCGCGGAAGTCATTGCCCAGCGCCTTGCCCTCTACCATGAAGTGACCTCTCCGATTGTCTCGTGGTACCGCGACCGCGGAATCCTGGTCTCGGTGGATGCGATGCGCTCCGCGCGTCAGGTCGGGCGCGAGATCCTTATCGCCCTGGAAGCGATGCGCCCGTTCCTGGACCAGGTCCCGGAGCAGGCACGGCAGGCCGTTGACCTCACCAGCCTGGGGGATGCGTTCGGCGCGGCCGAGCGCACCGCAGATGCGGCCGACCGCACCGCCGACACCTCCGATTGACGCGGCGGACTGACGCGGCCGGTGCCCGGCCGGGGCGGTAGCCTGATCGGCATGACCCTCTTCCAGCGGGCTCACGCGATAGTCCAGGCCAAGGCCAACAAGGCACTCGACGCCGCAGAGAAGCCCGACGAGATGCTCGATCTGTCCTACGAGCAGATGCTCGACCAGATCACCCAGGTCCGCCGGGGGCTGGTCGACATCGCCGCCTCCCGCAAGCAGATCGAGCTGCAGGAACAGCAGTTCCAGCACACGGTGAGCCACCTACAGGACCAGGCCCGGGCGGCGCTCGCCCAGGGCAACGAGGACCTGGCGAAGGAGGCCCTCGCCCGCAAGGCCGCCGCCCAGGCCCAGATCGACGCCATGGAGCCTCAGCACCAGCAGCTCACCGAGCAGGAGCAGAAGCTCGAGCAGACGCTCGCCGTCCTGCAGAAGCGGGTCAACGACTTCCGCACGAAGAAGGAAGTGCTGAAGGCCCAGTACACCGCGGCGAAGGCCGAGAGCTCGGTGGGCGAGAGCGCCGCGGGGATCTCCACCACCTTCGGCGACTCAGGAGCGGCGCTCCAGCGGGCCCAGGACAAGATCGCCACGATGCAGGCCCGCGCGGGTGCCGTCGACGAGCTGCTTCAGTCCGGGGTGCTGGAGGACGTCGGGGGAGACACCGACGACATCCAGCGGGAACTCGACGAAGCCGGGTCGGCCGCCGAGGTGGACAAGGAACTCGCCGCGCTCAAGGCCGAGATCGGCCCGGGCAGCTCACCGGCACCGCCGGAGCTGACCGCGGGCTGATTCCCCCGGCCGACCACAGCCCCGCACCAAGGCTCGGCCGACGTGCTCATGCCGGCCGGCGTGCTCATGCCGGCCGGCGCGCTCATGCCGACTCAGCCGTCCTCTTGATGGCGGCGAGGGTTACCGGGATGCCGGCGTGCGCCTGGCTGGTGCGCTCGGCGATCTGCGCCTGCGCGTCGGCTCCGTACCGCTCGTGGAACCGGGCGATGCCGGCCGGCAGGAATTCCCAGGATTCGGTGACCCGCGTTCCGCCCTCAGCCGGGGTGAAGGTATAGCCCCAGCGCACCCAGGCGCCGCCCACCGCGAAGGCGAATTCCCGGCCCGGCTCGGCCACCACGACCTGCGAGCGTGTCTCCCAGGTCCGCCCCGGCACCTCGTTCCGCCCGGTGAACCAGGCTCCCACCTGTGCGGTGGCCCCTTCGTCCCACCAGCAGGCCGTGCAGACCGGGCTCCACTCGCCCATCCGGGTCACGTCCGAGACCAGGTCGTAGAGGGTTTCGGCTGAGCGCGCGATCACGATCGACTCTGAGTGGCTGAGACTGGTCATCCGCCCAGTATTTCCGGTGGCGTCATGGTCGTGATGCAGAACGGGTGACCAGCGGGGTCCAGCAGGACCCGCCACCGCGGATCGGGCTGGTGGGCCGACAGCACGGCGCCGGCCTCGACGGCACGGGCGGCAGCGCGCTCCATCTCCTCGCCCGGTGTCAGGTCCAGATGAACCAGCGAAGACCCCGGCCAGGCCGGCGGTCGGTACCCGGCAACGCGCTGCGCCGCCAGGACCACTCCCGGCACCCTTATTCCCACACTGCCAGCCGAGCGCCACAGCATCTCGCCGCCGAGCAGCTTCAGGTAGAAGTCCGCCAGGACGTCCGGGTCGGCGCAGTCCAGGGACACGCCGACGAACCGGGCAGCGGGCCCGGACGAGTCATCAGCCATCTCGGCACTCTCCCAGTCATCCCGCTTTCCCGCAGGCCCTTTCTGCCGGGACCCCTTTCTGTTCTGCCGGGACCCCTTTCTGCCGGTACCTCGGTGACCACAAGGCGGGCGGGCGCGGTGGTGCCAGTTGGCCGGAATGCGGCGGACGGTATTCAGGCGTCCGGGTCGGGCAGGTCGGCGGGGTAGGTGATGTGGATCTCTGTGATGTCCGCGGGGAAGTCCCGCTGGTTGTTGGTGATGAACCGGTCGGCGCCGAGGGCAACGGCGGTGGCCAGGTGGGCGGCGTCGGCTGCTCGCAGCCGGTACCGGCCGGCCAGGGCGGTGGCGAGCTCGGCGGTTGCCCGGTCCACCGGGAGCAGGTCAAGGCGGGCCAGCAGCCAGGCCAGGGCGCGTACCTCGTCGGCCGCGCCGTCGCGGAGCGGCTTGCCGAGCACCTCGGGCAGCAGCAGGACCGATCCGGCGCCCGCGAGCACGCCGGCTCCGGCGGCGGCGAACAGCGCGGCCACCCGCCGTCCGAGGGGGTGGCCGGGGACCGCGGCGTAGATGAGCGCGTCGGCGTCGAAGCAGTCCATTACCGGGTGTCGCGGCCTGCCCTGATCGCGCTGATCAGCTCCTCGGCGCGCTGCGCGGTGAGCCCGGCGGCCTCGGGCAGGTCGGCGGCCGCGGCTCCGGCGAGCAGTTCGCGGACCCGCGCGGCACCGTCCAGCGCTGCCTGCGCCCGTCGGCTGCGCAACGCTCCGGGGCTGACCAGGACCGCCACGGGACGGCCGTGCCGGGTGATCGTCACCTCTTCGCCGTCCTGGACGCGGGTGAGCAGCTCGGGCAGCGCGGTCCGTGCCTCAGAGGCCGTTATGGTCGCCATGGACCCAATGGTACGTTACTGTACGTTGAAGTACAACTAGCTATCCATGGCCACCCAAGCCAAGCTTGCCGTTTCAGCCTGCGGAGATGGTGTCAGACCGCCCCCTAGCGCAGGGAGGCGACCGTCAGTGAAACAGGAACCCCGGCCCGCGAGGGCTGAGAACCCCGCCCTTCAGGGCGGGGAGAATTCAACATACGGTAAGTCTTCGGTGCTCGCTACGAACAGGGAGAGCAAATGACACGCACGCCGGAGGAAGTTTTCCAGCATCACGCCCAGTCGCTCGGCGCGGGTGACCTGGAGGAGATCGTCGCCGATTACGCCGACGACGCCGTTTTCATCACGCCCGCGGGCGTCCAGCGCGGCAAGGACGGTGTGCGGGCTGGGTTCACTCAGCTGCTCGCCGATGTGCCGGACGCTGCCTGGGCGCTGAAGACGCAGATCTACGAGGGAGATGTGCTGTTCCTTGAGTGGACTGCCGACGCCGGCGCGACCCGCGTCGAGGACGGCATCGACACCTTCGTATTTCGTGATGGCCTGATCCGGGTGCAGACCGTCCGGTACACGCTGCTGCGCAAGGACTGAGCCGCACTCGCCGGGCCGACCTGGCAAATGACCGGGGCAGCTGCTGGCCAGGCAGCCGCCCCGGTCCCGGTGATCACGACAAGGACTGGCGCATCAGCGCAGGTAGACGTTCAGGAACGCGTTCGCGATGACGCCGTAGCCGAGTTCGTTGGCGTGCTCGTTCGGCCCTACGGGTGCCGGGGCGCATTCCCAGGTGTAGGAGCAGATCAGCGCGACGTCCTTGGGAACCACGCCGAATGCGGGCAGGACCGCGTGCTCTTTGTACTCGCCGGTCTTGAACGCTTCCAGCGCGCTGGCGACAGGGGCGCCGAACTTCTTGTAGACGCCGCGCAGATCGTTGGCGAAGAGCTCGGCCAGTGTGACGCTGTCCTTGGCCAGAGCCCGCGCAGCCTTGGTGCCCCGCAGCCAGCCGGCCAGCTCGGGGTCGTAATAGGTCATGCCGATGACCGGTACCGTCGTCGCGTCGGCTGCGCGCAGCGTCGCCATGATCACGGCGAGGTTCTTCAGCGCTTTCGGGATGACCTTGCCGAGGCAGGCGATCAGCTTGGGCTCGCTGGTCAGCACCAGGCACGGGTTGAGGTCGTTGGCGCCGATGTCGATGGTGACCAGCTGCACGTGCCCGCTGTGACTCTTCAGGAACGCCGCGGCCTGGGCGAGCTGCGAGCCCTTTCCGTACTTGCAGATACCGCCCTTGATCATGGTGAGCGTGGTCTCGCCGGGGCAGCCGAGCTTCACCAGGTGCAGGAACGGGTTACCCAGCCGCAGAGCCGTGAACAGCTGGTTCGGGTAGCCCCGATTGGTCTCTACGTCGGTGCCCGCCGAATTGGGCTGGACTCCCTGAGCCAGGGAGTCGCCAAGCGACAGGTAGTAGGACGGGGCGGGCGCTGATGCGGTCCGGTGAGCGGCGAGCGCAGGGCCGGCCCCGGTGACGGCTGCCGTGGCGACCAGGCTGGCCACAGCGATGGTTGTTGCGATGCGACGCATCTGTTTCTCCTGACACCGATGAGAGGAGCGTGATGTTCCCCGGATCGTAACCCCAGGATCTCCCGCCGCCTACGCCTGACTGCCGCGACCTGCCCGGGCAACCGCCTGCTCGGGCGAGTCACCGGCGGCAGCGCTCGATGCCAGCCAGGCGGACTGATCGCCATCGGCCGCAGCACCGACGAGCTCACGCACCTTCTCGGGATCCACCGCCGCCCGCCCTTGCCGAGACAGGCTCATGATATGCCTTGGCCAGTTTTGACCGGACTCATGCAGCACGGGAGCAGATGCTGTCAGTCCGTGCTCAGCGAGGGTAACTTGGGGCGATGGGACTGGATGGTGGTCTGCACTCGGTCGGCCTGGTCCTGCATCCAGAGCGCGATTCCCACGAGGCGGTGGACGCGATTCTTGGCTGGGCCGCGCACAACGGGGCCCAGGTCCTCGGCATCGGCCCGGAGATCCGCCGGCTGAACTGCGCCGCGGAGCCCGTCACGGCCGAGGAACTCGGTCAGCAGGCCGACCTTGTGGTCAGCCTCGGCGGGGACGGCACGATGCTGCGCGCCATGCGGCTGGCCGACCGGCAGCGTGCCCCGGTGCTCGGGGTGAACCTGGGCAAGCTGGGCTTCCTCGCTGAAGTCGACGTGCCTGACCTGGCTGGCGCGCTTTCTGCCATCGACGACCATGAGTTCACGCTCGAGCCCCGGCTCGCGGTCGATGCGTCCATCGGCGACCAGGTCGTCACGGCGTTCAACGACATCGCCGCCGTGCGCTTCCCCGGGCAGGCAACCGCCGCGGTCGCGGTACGGGTCGCCGGTTATCGGTTCGTCAGCTACTCCGCCGACGCGATCGTGGTCGCCACCCCGACCGGCTCCACCGCCTACAGCTTCTCCGCCGGTGGGCCCATCGTGAGCCCCGCGGTCGAGGCGCTGCTGGTCACCCCGGCCGCGCCGCATTCGGCCTACAACCGGGGGCTCGTGCTCTCGATCCACGACAGCCTGGTGCTGGAGATCTTGCCCGCGAGCGGGCGCCTCGCCGTCGAGGTCGACGGGCAGGTCGCCGCCCACGTGAGCCCCGGTGAGCTGCTGGAGCTGCGGCCGCGCCCCGGCGCCGCGCACGTGGTCCGGCTGGGCCGCACGACGTTCTACCAGCGGGCCAGGCGCAAGCTGCGGCTGACCGACTCCGCGGAGATCCCCGTCGCGCTGGCCGGCCGCGCCGCCCTGACCACCTGAGCTGACCGCCGGATGCGGCTCATCGACCACGCGACAGGAGGGGAGCGGTGAACCGCGAGCATCTGGCACTGTGCGCGAGTGCGCAGTGGGCCGAAGCGGTCCAGCGCTGGATCATTCCCTGGGTCCTGGAAGCCGTCGACCTCGGTGATGATGTGCTGGAAGTAGGTCCGGGCCCCGGGCTCACCACCGACGTGCTGCGCGCCAGGGTCGCCAGACTGACAGCGGTGGAGATCCACCCTGACCTCGCCGGCGACCTGGCCGCCCGGCTGGCGGACTCCAACGTCGAGGTGGTCTGCGCCGACGCAACCAGAACCGCGCTGCCCGCCGGGCGGTTCAGCGGTGCGGTGTGCCTGACAATGCTCCACCATGTTCCCTCGCACCAGCAGCAAGATGCCGTGCTGGCCGAGATATGCCGGCTCCTGCGTCCCGGTGGCGTACTGGCCGGGCAAGACAGCCTCGACAGTCCTGACCTGCGCAGCTTGCACCACGATGACATTTACGTCCCGCTCGACCCGGCCAGCCTGCAAGCTCGCATCGAGGCGGCGGGCTTTACTGCCGTGCATGTCGACACCAACCAATACGCTGTGCGATTCCAGGCGACCAAGCCGCCGGCCAGCCACTGACCCGCGTCACCGGTCAGCCATGGACCGCGTCACCGGTCAGCCCGGGAGGAGGTGCTGATGTCTGACTACTATGACCTCGGCGGCTACACGCGGGAGGTGACCACCTCGTCGGCGGCGGCGCAGGCCTGGTTCAGCCGCGGGCTGCTGTGGAGCTACGGGTTCAATCACGAGGAGGCGGTGCGGTGCTTCGAGCGCGCGATCGGCGATGACCCGGGCTGCGCGCTGGCTTACTGGGGACTGGCCTACGCGCTGGGCCCGAACTACAACAAGCCGTGGGAGTCCTTCGACCCGGCCGAGAAGTCCTCGTCGGTCTCGCGGGCATTCGCTGCCTGCCAGCAAGCCGGCCGCCGCGCGCCCGCCGCGTCCGCCGTCGAGCGCGCGCTCGTGCGTGCCCTCGCCGCGCGGTACCCGTCCGCCGACTCCGCCTCGGCCTGCCCGGCCTCGGACATCAGCTACGCCGATGCGATGCGCGAGGTGTACCGGGCCCATCCCGATGATCTCGACGTGGCGGCCCTGTTCGCTGACGCCCTGATGATCCTGACGCCGTGGGAGCTGTGGGACCAGGCGACCGGAGAGCCAGCTGCCGGGGCCGGCACGATCGAGGCCAGGGAGGTCCTGGAGCGGGCGCTGGCCCGCCGCGACGGCCAGGCGCACCCCGGCGTGCTGCACCTGTACATCCACCTGATGGAGATGTCGCCCCGGCCGCAGGACGCGCTGCGGGCCGGTGACCTGCTGCGCGAGCTGGTCCCGGACGCCGGTCACCTGCGGCACATGCCGACGCACCTGGACGTGCTGTGCGGGGATTACCGGCGGGTGGTGTCGTCCAACATCGCTGCGATCGCCGCCGACGAGAAATTCCTCGCCCGCGAGGGCGCGATGAATTTCTACACTTTGTACCGGGCGCACAACTACCACTTCACGATCTACGGCGCGATGTTCCTCGGCCAGGCGCAGACCGCGCTGGAGACAGCGGACGATCTTGCGGCGGCGATCCCCGAGGACCTGCTGCGGGTACAGGTCCCGCCGATGGCCGACTGGCTCGAGGGATTCGTCCCGATGCGGATGCACGCGCTGATCCGCTTCGGGCGCTGGCAGGACATCATCGACGCGCCGCTGCCCGGCGACCGGGAACTGTACTGCGTCACCACCGCGATGACGCATTACGCAAAGGGCGTCGCCTATGCCGCCACGCAGCACATCGAGCGGGCAGAACATCATCGCGGCCAGTTCGCGGCGGCCCTGGACCGGGTGCCGGAGTCGCGCACCGTCTTCAACAACACCTGCCGGGACATCCTGCAGGTGGCCGCGGCCATGCTCGACGGCGAGCTGGAGTACCGCAAGGGAAACTACGACACTGCCTTCGCCCGGCTGCGCCGCGCGATCGAGCTCGATGACAGGCTGTCCTATGACGAGCCGTGGGGCTGGATGCAGCCGGCCCGGCACGCCTACGGCGCGCTGCTGCTGGAGCAGGACCGGCTCCAGCAGGCCGAGGCTGTCTACCGGGCGGATCTCGGCCTCGACGACACCCTGGCCCGGGCCTGCCAGCATCCGGGCAACGTCTGGAGCCTGCACGGCTATCACGAGTGCCTGGTCCGGCTCGGCAAGCACGAGCTGGCCGGCCTGGTCGCGCAGCAGCTCACGATCGTCCGCGCGCACGCGGACGTGCCGATCACGTCCTCGTGCTACTGCAGGCTGACTCCGGCACCCGATATTGCAGGCTGACTCCGGCACCCGGCGGCTGACCGCGGCCGCCATACTGGAAAACGTGACCACCGCGTCGCGATTCGTCGTGCAGCTGCACGACGCGACCAGGCTGCACTTCGATTTGCGTCTGCAGATGGGCGGGATGCTGCGCTCATGGGCGGTGCCCAAGGGACCCTCGCTGGATCCCGCGGTCCGGCGGCTGGCGGTACCGGTCGAGGACCATTCTCTGTCAGCGGGCGACTTCGAGGGCGTGCACGAGGGACAGTCCCGGGGCAGCGGAGCGGTGATCATCTGGGATGAGGGCAGCGCTGATATCGTGCACGACAAGCCGGGTCACCTGTCCTTCGTCCTGCACGGCCGCAAGCTGTCGGGCGGCTTCGCGCTGACCCGGACCGGCGAGCGCCGCTGGATCCTGGTGAAGGTCCGGGACGAGCACGCCAGGCCGGGCTCCGACATCGCCGCGCAGTGCCCGGCGAGCGTGCGCAGCGGCAAGACCTGGCAGGAACTCAAGGAGTGAGCACAGGCCGTGGACTGGCACGAGCTAGCCGATCTCCCGTTTGCCGCGGTGCTGACGCCCCACCAGGGCGGGCTGGCCCCCGACTCGGAGTACGACGGCGTGCACTTCGACCGGCTCAGCTTCGTCGAGGAACGGGCGGCTAACAGCCGCTTCCTGGAATGCGCCTTCACCGGCGTGACGGTCCAGGGCGGCGCCCTGCAGCGCGCCAGGTTCACTGACGTGCTGCTGCGAGATGTGCGCCTAGTCGCGACTGGCCTGGCCGGTACCAGCTGGACCGACGTGACCTTCGCTGGGTGCGTCGCCGCCGGGGCCGAGGCATTCGGGGCGGAGCTGCGCCGGGTCGTCTTCCGGGGGTGCAAGCTGGACTCGGTGAATTTCCGCGACGCTGTGCTCGACGAGGTGACCTTCGAGAACTGCGACCTGCGCGACACCGACTTCGCTGGTGCCACGCTGGGCAGAACGGCGTTCCCGGGCTCACGGCTGGCCAGGACTGACCTCAGCCAGGTGCGCATGACGCAGGCCGACCTGCGCGGCGCCGAGCTCGGCATCATCATCAGCCCGAACTCGCTGCGCGGCGCCACCATCAGTACCGGGCAGCTGGCGTACCTGGCCCCGCTGCTGGCGCAGGCCATGGGCGTCACTGTCAGCGACGACTAGGGTCAGCTTCCCGGCAGGATGAACCGCTCGACCGCCTGGGCGAAGCCCTCGTCGTCGTTGGTCGCCGTGACCCGGCGGGCCGCGCGCTGAACCTGCTTGCTGGCATTTCCCATCGCGATGCTCAGGCCCGAGTGGGCGAACATCAGGACGTCGTTGGGCATGTCGCCGATCGTCGCGATCTGCTCGACGGGGATGTGGTCGGCGGCCGCGAAGTACTTCGCCACGCTGCCCTTGTTCGCGTCGGGGTGGGTGATGTCGGCGTAGTACGGCTGGGACAGCGCCGCCGAGACGTGGTCGCCGAACTGATGGCTGACGGCCTGCGCGGCGGCGTCCACGGCGTCGTGGTCGTCGCTGACCCCGACGATCTTGGCGATGCCGTCGGCGAGGCTGTCGTAGCTGGCCACCAGGGTCGGCGCGAACCGCACGGTTGCTGCCTCGCGGTCCACGTGCGCCCCGTGCAGGTCCCGGACATACCAGTCGGCGCCGCGGTAGAGCCAGACATCTACCTTGAAGGACTCCAGCAGCGAGATCGCCGGGCCGACCACCTCAGCCGGGACTGTTTTCTGTGAGATAACAGACATATCAGGCTGAACGAATACTCCTCCGTTGAACGCAGCGATCGGCGTAGTGAGGTGCAGCGGCTCAACCAGCATCGACATGCCGCGCGGCGGCCGGCCGCTGGTGACAGCGAACAGGATGCCCGCGCTGCCCAGGCTGCGCACAGCCTCGATGGCGCGATCGGTCAGGACCTTCTGGCTGGTCACCAGGGTGCCGTCAACGTCGGCCAGCAGCAGGCGTATCGGCATGGCTAATGCCCGTCCGGCAGGTACCAGCGGTGCGGCGCGATCAGCCGGTGGACCGAGTCGGGTCCCCAGGAGCCGGGGGAGTAGAGCTCCACCGGCGGCGGATTGTCCAGCAGCGGGGCGGATATCTCCCACAGCCGCTCGATCCCGTCCGAGCGGGTGAACAGCGACTGGTCGCCCAGCATCGCGTCCAGGATCAGCCGCTCGTAGCCCTCGAGCTCGTGCGCCCGCAGGAAGGAGTCCGCATAACGGAAGATCATCTCGGCCTCGCCCAGGCGCATGGCGGGGCCGGGCTCCTTGGCCAGGAAGCGCGCGGCGATCCAGCCGGGATCGTCAAAGTCGATCACCAGCTCATTGCCGATGCCGCCGCGCCTGGCCTGCGCGCCGACCGGGAACATCCGCAGGGTCGGCTCCTTGAGGGTGACGGTGATCGTCTGACGGCGCTGCGCCAGCGACTTGCCGGAACGCAGGTAGAAATGCACGCCGGCCCAGCGCCAGTTGTCCACCTCGACGCGCAGGGCGCTGAGCGTCTCGGTCTGCGAGTTCTTGGCGACGCCTGGCTCGGACCGGTAGCCGCGGTACTGGCCGCGCACGACGTGCGCGAGGTTGATCGGCTGCATGGCGTCGAAGACCTTCTGCTTCTCGTCCCGCAGGGACTTCGCGCTCAGCGACGTCGGCGGCTCCATGGCCACGAAGCCCAGCACCTGGAACAGGTGCGTCACGATCATGTCCCGGAAGGTGCCGGTCCCCTCGAAGAACTGGGCCCGGCCCTCGATGCCGATCGTCTCCGGTACGTCGATCTGCACGTGGCTGATGTGGTCGCGATGCCAGATCGGCTCCAGGAAACCGTTGGCGAAGCGCAGGGCGAGGATGTTGTCGACGGACTCCTTGCCCAGGAAATGATCGATGCGGAAGACCTGGGACTCATCGAAGACCGAATGGACGGTCTGGTTGAGAGCCTTGGCCGAGGCCAGATCCGTGCCGAACGGCTTCTCGATGATCACGCGGGAGTCCGCCGTCGCCAGGCCTGAGTCGCCGAGCAGCCCGACGACCGAGCTGAACGCACCCGGCGGCACCGCCAGGTGGAAGAGGCGGCGGGGGCTGCCCCCGATGTCCTTGTCGGCTGCCTGCACCGCCGCGACGAGCGGGCCGGGATCCGCCGGGTCGGCGGCGCCGAAGTGCAGCCGCGCCTGGAATGCCTGCCAGGCCGCGCCGGCCGGCTTCGCGCTGCCGAACTCACGGACCGCGTCCTTGGCATGCTGGCGGAAATCGTCGTCGCTGAGCGCGAACTTGGCCGGGGAACAGCCGATGATCTGGTAGTTCGCTGGCATCAGGCCGGCTTTGGCGAGGTGGAAGAGGCCAGGGAGCAGCTTGCGCTTGGCCAGGTCCCCGGTCGCGCCGAACAAGACGATGACGTGGTCGTCGGGGACGGCTACGGCCATCCGGCGGCGCCTGGCCGTCTGAGTGGCCTTGGCGGCCGGAACGGGCTTGGCGGTGGCAGCTGGCTTGGCGGCCTTGGCGGCCTTGGCGGGCTTGGCGGGTTTCGCGGGGTTCATGCTTCATAGTCTCGCGCGCGTCGCTGTCGTGACGTCCGGGTTCGAGCGGGAGGCGCGCGCGTGTCGTCTGCGGCGCCTGAGGAGACTAGGTGAGGTGAACGTCGAGCGCGAGAAGCAAGTCGCCGCCGAGGCGGCAGCTGACCTGGTGGCAGACGGCATGACTGTCGGCCTGGGCACCGGCTCCACCGTTGCCTACCTGCTGCCGGCCCTGGCCCGGCGGCGGCTGTCGATTCGCTGCGTGGCCACCTCGCCGCACACCGAACATGCAGCGCGTGAGCTCGGCCTGGACGTCGAGTCGTTCGGCGCGGTCGACCGGCTTGACCTGACCATCGACGGGGCCGATCAGGTCACTCCCGACGGCTGGCTGGTCAAGGGCGGCGGCGCTGCGCATACCCGGGAGAAGATCGTCGCGGCGGCCGCGCGCAGGTTCGTCGTCATCGGGGACTCCACCAAGCCCGTCAGCGCGCTGCACCCGCCGATCCCCCTCGAGCTGCTGGAGTTCGGCCTGCAGGCGACGCTGCGGCTGCTCGGGCCGGTGACCTTGCGCGCGGTGCCGCGCAGCCCGGACGGGGGAGTCATCGCCGACTACCAGGGCGCCGTCGGCGACCCGGCGCAGCTCGCCGCGTGGCTGTCGGCCACACCCGGCCTGGTCGAGCACGGGCTGTTCCCGCCCGATCTCGTCGCGGTCGTCCTGATCGGGCGCGGCGACTCAGTCGAGCAGCGAGTCCTGCGCTGACAAACGCACCGAACGCGTTGCCTCAGCCTCCTGCCGCTCAGCCTCCTGCCGCCGCGTCCGCGAGGATCAGCGAGTGCGCCGCCGCTACCCGCCCCGCCGGGATGGACTCATCGCCGGCGAGCAGCTGCGCCAGCGGCACCTTCTTGTCCGCGCCGGTCACCAGCCAGAGGATCTGCTCGGCCCGGGCCAGCGCCGGGTAGGTCAGCGTCATCCGCCGGTGGCCCTGGTAGGCGCCGGTGACCGCGACCAGCCGGTCGCGCACCGCCAGCACCGGGTCGCCCGGTACCAGCGAGGCCGTGTGCCCGTCCGGGCCCAGGCCCAGGTGGACCAGGTCGAAGCGCTCGGGCAGCAGCGTGCCGTACCTGGCCGCGCCGGTGTCCAGGTCATCGTCGGTTACCGGCATCGCGATCACCTCGGCGCTGGCCTGGCCGAGGCTGTCCCGCAGGTGGGTCAGGTTACGATCGGGATCCCCGTCGGCGGCGACGCGCTCGTCGACCTGGAAGAGCACGACGTGATCCCAGGGGACATCCAGCGCCGCGAGCTCGGCGAACATCGCCCAGGGCGTGTGACCGCCGCTCACCGCGAAGCTGAACCGGCCGCGCAGCGCCACCGCCGCGGCGGCATGCTGCGCGACGTAAGCGGCCGCCTGCCGCGCGACGGCCTCGGGACTGGCCAGGACGTCCAGTTCGTGCTGCACCGGCGCTAGTCCTTCTTCTCCGCGTGCCCCCCGAACTCGCTGCGCATCGCCGAGAGGACCTTGTCGGCGAACTCGCCCAGCCCGCGCGACTCGAACCTCTCGAACAGCGATGCGGTGATGACGGGCGCCGGCACGCCCTCGTCGATCGCGGCCACGATGGTCCAGCGGCCTTCACCGGAGTCCGAGACCCGTCCCTCGAAGTCGTCGAGCTGCGGGGACCTGGCGAGCGCGTCGGCGGTCAGGTCGACCAGCCAGGACCCGACGACCGAGCCGCGGCGCCAGACCTCGGCGACCTCAGCCACGTCGATGTCGTACTGGTAATACTCAGGATCGCGCAACGGCGTGGTCTCCGCATCGGCGGACTGCACCTCGGCCTTGCCGACGTTGGCGTGCTTGATGATGGACAGGCCCTCCGCGATCGCCGCCATCATGCCGTACTCGATGCCGTTGTGAACCATCTTCACGAAGTGCCCGGCGCCGTTGGGCCCGCAGTGCAGGTACCCGTCGGGAGCCGTCCCGGTCGTCCGCGTCCGGCCGGGCGTGGGCTCGGCGCTGCCGAAGCCGGGAGCGATCGTGGCGAAGATCGGGTCCAGCCGCTGGACCGGCTCGTCCTCACCGCCGATCATCAGGCAGTAACCCCGGTCCAGGCCGAACACCCCGCCGGAGGTACCGCAGTCCACGTAGTGGATCTGCTGGCCGGCCAGCTGCTTGGCCCTGGTGATGTCGTCGCGGTAGTAAGAGTTACCGCCGTCGATCACCGTGTCACCCGGCTCGAGAAGCTCGGCCAGCTGGTCAAGGGTGGATCCGGTGACGGCAGCCGGCAGCATCAGCCAGGCGGCCCTGGGCTTCTCCAGCTTCGCGACGAAGTCCGCCAGGGAGGTCGCGCCGGTCGCGCCCTCGCTCTCCAGCTGCTTCACGTGGTCGGCCGTGTGGTCATAGACGACGCAGCGGTGACCGTCTCGCATCAGCCGGCGGACCAGGTTGGCGCCCATCCGCCCAAGCCCGACCATGCCGAGCTGCATGGGCCTGTCGGTTGTCATATTTCTGCTCTCCTTTAGATTTTCAGGCTGCTCAGACATTCAGGCTGCTCAGACATTCAGGTGGTCAGACATTCATCGCGTCAGGTGGTCAGCTTTTCAGACTGCGGTAGCGCCGGATCAGTGCGTTGGTCGACGAGTCGTGGGCGAGCTCAGGCTCGGCCGCGCTCTCGAGCTCGGGGATGATCTGGACGGCCAGTACCTTGCCCAGCTCCACCCCCCACTGGTCAAAGGAGTCGATCCCCCAGATCGTGCCCTGGGTAAACACGCTGTGCTCATACAGTGCCACCAGCACGCCGAGCAGGCGCGGAGTCAGCTTCTCGGCCAGCAGCACGTTAGTGGGGCGGTTGCCCTCCATGACCCGGTGCGGCGCCACCTTCGCCGGAGTTCCCTCGGCCAGGACCGCCTGTTCGGTCTTGCCGAACGCGAGGGCCTGGGCCTGGGCGAAGACGTTGGACGACAGGATATCGTGATGATCGCGCAGCGGATTGAGGCTCTTGCCGAAGCCGATCAGGTCGACCGGGATCAGTTTCGTGCCCTGGTGAATGAGCTGATAGAAGCTGTGCTGGCCGTTGGTGCCCGGCTCGCCCCAGTACACCGCCCCGGTCTGGTAGTCGACCCTGGCTCCGTCGACAGTCACGTGCTTGCCGTTCGACTCCATCGTCAGCTGCTGGAGGTAGGCAGGGAACCGCTTCAGGTACTGCTCGTAGGGCATGACGCCGACGGTCTGAGCGCCGAAGAAATCGGCGTACCACACCGCCAGCATCCCCATCAGCACCGGCAGGTTCGCTGCCAGCGGGGCGGTGCGGAAGTGCTCGTCCATCTCGTGGAACCCGGCCAGCATCTGGTGAAAGTTCTCCGGGCCGACCGCCACCATCGTGGACAGGCCGATGGCGGAGTCCATCGAGTACCGGCCGCCGACCCAGTCCCAGAAGCCGAACATGTTCGCGGTGTCGATGCCGAACTCGGCCACGCGGTCCGCGTTGGTCGAGACCGCGACGAAATGCTTGGCGACCGCCTCCTCCGAGCCCAGCTGGCCGACGACCCAGGCCCGCGCCGAGCGGGCGTTCGTGAGGGTCTCCAGGGTGCCGAAGGTCTTGGAGGAGATGATGAACAGCGTCTCCTCCGCCGACAGGTCGCGGACCGCCTCGGCGAAATCGGTCGAGTCCACGTTGGACACGAAGCGGAACGTCAGGTCCCGCAGGGAGTAGAAGCGCAGCGCCTCGTAGGCCATCACCGGACCGAGATCCGACCCGCCGATGCCGACATTGACGATGTTCTTGATCGTTTTGCCGGTATGGCCCTTCCATTCCCCGGACCGGACTCGCTGCGCGAAGGCCGCCATCCGGTCGAGCACCTGATGTACCTGCGCGACGACGTCGACCCCGTCCACCACCAGCGAGCTGTCCTTCGGCATCCGCAGCGCGACGTGCAGCACCGGCCTGTTCTCTGACACGTTGATCCGCTGCCCGGCGAACATCATGTCCCTGCGCTGCTCAAGACCGCACTCCTGGGCGAGCTGGAGCAGCAGCCGCAGCGTCTGGTCGGTCACCCTGTTCTTGGAGTAGTCCAGGTACAGTCCGGCCGCCTCGGCGGTCAGCCGCTCGCCGCGCCCCGGGTCCTCGGCGAACAGCTCGCGCAGGTGCCGCCCGCCGATCTCAGTGTGGTGCCGCTCAAGCGCCGTCCAGGACGGGCGCTCGCGAAGCGGGATAGTCGGCATCGGTCATTCCTCCAGTTAGTCATCAGGCCCGGTCATCAGGTCCGGGAATTCAGGTCCGGGCGCCCGGCCGGTCAGGCCAGCGACATGCTCTGCGCCGAGATCCTCGTCATGAGGTCGTTCCACGCGTCGACGAACGATTTCGCGCCGTCGGCCTGCAGTTTCGCGGCCAGTGCCGGCACGTCGATGCCCGCGGCGGCGAAGCGCGCGAGTACCTCGTCGCAGTCACCGCCGTCGGCGGGCATCGGCTCGCCCACCTCGCCGTGGTCGTAGAACGCCTCCAGCGTCCCGTCCGGCATCGTGTTGACCGTGAACGGGGCCGCCAGGCCATGAACGTAGAGCGTGTCAGATGCCTGCGGGTTCTTGGTGCCGGTGCTGGCCCACAGCAGCCGCTGCATGCGCGCGCCCGCGTTCTCCAGCCGCAGCACCCGGTCGGAGCTGAGCAGCTGCCGGTAGGCACGATAGGTGGCGAGGCCGACGGCCAGGCCGAGCCGGTCGGTCAGCTCAGCCGGGACCTGGCCGGACACCGCGACGTCCCAGCGGGACATGAAGACCGACGCCACCGAGCCGACGGCCGGGTCGAGGCCCGCGGCGATCCGCTGCTCGACGCCCGTCAGGTAGGCGTCGGCGGCGGCCAGGTACTGATCGGCGGAAAAAAGCAGCGTGACGTTGATCGGCACGCCAGCGGTCACGCACTGCGTGATCGCCGGCAGCCCTTCGGGGGTGCCGGGAATCTTGATGAACAGGTTCCGCCGGGCGGCCTGCGCATGCAGCGCCCTTGCGGCCTGTACCGTCCCGGCGGTGTCGTGCGCGAGCAGCGGTGATACCTCCAGCGAGACCCAGCCATCGACGCCGTCGGTGCGCTCGTGGATCGCCAGGAACTCATCGGCCGCGCGGCGCAGGTCCTCGATGGCCAGCTCGAAGAACAGGGCCTCGCCCGACAGCCCGGCCGCGGCCTTGGCGCGGATGAAATCGTCGTAGTCGCCCGAGGCGATCGCCTTGTCGAAGATCGACGGGTTCGAGGTGAGGCCGGTTACCGAGTAGGCGTCGATATAGTGCTGGATCTTGCCCGCGTCGAGCATCGGGCGGGTGATGTTGTCGAGCCAGAGGCTCTGCCCCTGCTCGTGCAGCGTCTGGGTGGCCTTCACCTGCTGTCCCTTCCTGCGGCCTGGGCCGCGACTGCTGTCATGCGCTGCCCACCAGGCGGCCGGTCACGAATTCGGGCTACCGGAACTGCCGTTTTGCGGCGGCGGTCCGTACCGCCCCCGCTTGCACGGCGAAAGGACCGCCGGATGCAGGAATTGCAGGGGAGGTACCTCCTTCGTGACGTTATCCCACAGCGTCGTAGCGTCGGTGACACGTGCGAAGAATCCGCTGGAAACCTTCTGGCACAGCACCCGGGACTTCACTGCGGAGTCCCGGTAGAGCACGATCCGGTGCTCGCCGGTGCGCAGGATCGTGATCCAGCCATCGGGATCATCGGCCAGCACGTAGCCGACCTCGCGGCGCGGCTGCGGGCCGCTGGCGAGAGCTACTGACTCGTGCGGCAGCCACACCGTGTACAGCATGGAGAACACCGCGTACACCGCGAACCCGGCGATCGCCACGCGCAGCAGCACGGCCGCGACGGCCAGGCGGACAGTGGCCGCCGCCGTGCGCCCCGTCGCGGCGCCGCCTGGTTGCGTGCCCGGCCCGGGCTGGGTGTCGGGTGGCTCCCAGCCCGGCCCGGGCTGGGTGTCGCGTGGCTCCCAGCCCGGCCCGGGCTGGGTGTCGCGTGGTCCGGCCGCCCGCCAGCGCTCGATAAGGCCCTGCAGCCCGCCCGTCACGATCGCGCCCAGCATGAAGGTCCACGGGGTGAGCAGCGCGGACAGCACGATCGCGCCCGCCGTCACCACGGCCCGCGTCGGGAAGGAGTCACGGAAATACGCTGCCAGCGACTCCCAGCGCAGGTCCGCTACTCGCTCGACTGCGCTGGCCACCGTGGATCTGAGGTCCGGCGCCGTGTGGCCCGGCGCCGTGTGGCCTGGTGCCATGAGGCCCGGTGCCGCGAGGTCCCGCCGGGGCCCGGCCCCGGCCGCCCCGCTCGCGGGAGGCCCGCCTCCGGCCGCCCCGCGGCCGGCCGCGTCAGCCTCCCGCCAGGCCCAGGTCTTGACCGTCCGGTCTGCGCTCACCGCGAGCATCGCCGCGGCCAGGATCGGCAGGGCCGACAGCAGGCCGCCGACCACGACATTGGTCAGCCCGGCGGTCTGCAGGATGCCCAGGGCGATGGGGATGCTGCCCTTGGAAAGGACATAGGCCTTGACGACCAGGAACGCCCCTAGCAATAGGGTGCCCGCCGGTATGTGGCCCATGTACCAGTGCACGACTGTGGGGATAGGCTCCAGGGCCTCCCGCCACTGCTCGCGCCTGTCCCTGCGCGCACGCGCGGCCGGGTCGGGGGGCGGTGCGCCCGGCCAGATCATCATGCCTGTCCGGGTGGCTGGGAGATGCGCACGGCGATCTCGCCGCCGAGCCCGAATCCGGCGGACAGGGTGAGGTCGTCACCGCTCCAGAATCGGCCGGCGTCATACCAGTTCGCCCGGTGCCTGCCGGGGAGCAGCCCCATGGCCTGGTAGGTGAGGGCGAGCACCTCCGCGCAGTAGGCGGTCTCCAGCTCGGCGGCCTGTTCCGCCTCGACGGCGCGTTCTGCCGCACTGTCTGGTGCCCGGTGCCTGATAGCAGGGACGCGCCCGGACACCCACCGCGAGGCAAGCCTGGCCGTGGAGGGGAACGGCGTGCCGTCCATCCTGGCGATCGTACGCAGGACAGCGTCTTCCATCTCGCGGCTGACCGGGTCATTCAGCTGGCGCACCCACGCGCGCTGACCGTACCGGTTGGCCCAGACAAGCACGGCCCCGCGCAGGTCGTGCAGCTGGACCCCGCGATGGCGGGTGCCCGACCACAGGTCCGGCAGGGACCGGCCGAGTTCAGCGTGCCACATCAGCGGCGGCAGGTCGCCGATGACCACCGACATCCCGACGTGGTTGACCGGGCTGTTGGTCGCCACCTGGATAGCCCGGTCGGCCACCGAATGGCCGCGGAACAGCCACACATCACCCGTGCGGGTCAACTCGATTGCCTCGTCCAGGGTGATGCTGATGGTGGCCACGGTCGTAGCCTAGGCAGGTGCGCTGGTGGAAAATACTGGGACTGGCAGGGTTCGCTGGTGTCGCCGCTACCGGAGTGGTGATCGCTCGCTCAGAGCGGCAGCGCCGTGCCTACACGCCGCAGGAGATCCGGGAGCGGCTGCACGCCCGGCTGGCCGAAGTTCCCGCGGCTGGCGAGCCGGCCGACCAGCGGCCAGCTGAACCGTCCGGCTAGCGAGTCGGCCAGCTGAACCGTCCGACTAGCGGCCAGCTAAGCCCCGGCAGATCCTCAAGGGCGGGTCGGGCCGAACATAGTGCAGAAACTGTCGTGGGAACGACGGATAATTCACTATGTCGGCCTGGCTGGCCTGGAGGTGGTCCCGTCCGACGGCTAACTTCGGCGGCGCGGCCGAGCGGCTAGCTTCGGCGGCGCGGCCGGGCGGCTAGCTTCGGCGGCGCGGCCGGGCGGCTAGCTTCGGCGGCGCGGCCGGGCGGCTAGCTTCGGCGGCGCGGCCGGGGACGGGAGGCTCTCTGCGGCGCGTGGCGGCGGGTTTAGCGCTCGCCGTCGATCGTCAGCTTGACCCGGTCGTCGTAGAAGCACATCAGGCCGGCGATCCCGGCGGCCTCGGGGATCGGCGTCTGGTAGCTCCACACGACGTCCTCGTGGATCTCCCCGTTGACCTCGGCCGACCAGTACGACGCCTGGCCCTTGAAGGGGCAGGTCGTCTCACGGCTGGTGGGGCGCAGGAACTCCGCATGCACATCCTGCCGGGGCAGGTAATAGCGCGTCGGCAGCCCGGTTTCGTCGAGCAGCACGGGCCGGTCCGACTCCGCAATCTTCTCGCCGTCGATGGTGACCTCGACGTGCAGCCGGGCCGGGGTGATCGTGATGGTGTGTCCTGAAGTCATGCTCGTGCCAACTACGCGGCGGCCGGGATGATTCCGGCGCGCCGACAGTCCGCCGGGCTACCCATGCTGGCGAAATCTCCTGCTGCTGCCGCGCCGCCGCCCGCCCGGATGCCAGGAAGCCCAGGGCACGGCCGGTCCCGGCAGCTCAGGCGGCGGCAGGAACGCTGGCGGGCTGTCCAGGCTCAGCGCCGCCAGCGGGCTGGCGGCCGCGGCGTCCCTGCGGGTGAGCGGGGGAAGGTTCCATTTCTGCTCGACAAGCTTGAGGACCGAGGTGTGATCGAGGACCTCGCTGCAAACGTAGTCGGGCCGCGCGTACGGGGACACGATCACGGCAGGGACGCGGAAGCCGTACCGGTCGTAGCGCATGGAGCCCGCGTCGGCCGCCTCGAGCTCGGCGATGTACTTGCCGAAGAACGGCCGCAGGCAGGCCTTGACCCAGGCCGGCATGTCGAGCACGCTGTGACCCTCGATGTCGTCCGGCGGCACCGCCGCAGGCGGCGACACGTGCTCGTAATAGCCGCCGTGCTCGTCATAGACCCAGATGAGCAGCGTGTGCGGCCAGCCCGGGCCGGCCATCACGGCGCGGATGACCTCGGCGGCGTAGCTCTCGCCCTTGCGGATGTCCTGCGGGTTCTCCTCGGAGTAGGCGTTGAAGTCGGGGTCGACGATGCTGAATCCGGGCAGCTCGCCGCTGGCCGCCGCCGCGAAGAACTTCTTGCTGGTCTTGACATGCCGCAGGCAGCGCAGCAGCCCGAGCGGGTAGAGGTCGGCGGTGAACGACTTGTTGCCTTCCATCGTCCGTACCGCCGGTGGCAGCCAGCGCAGCAGCGAGGTAAGGCGCCGCGCCAGTGTCAGCCCGGGCAGGCCGAAGATCCGCTTGGCGAGGATTTGCACCGGCGCCACGCCGTGATAGTTAGCCCAGGAGATCCCGTGCGCCTCGAGCAGGTCGAAGATCGTGCCGGCCGGCGGGTAGTCGACCATGCAGAACGGCAGGTCGTCGATCAGCCCGTGCGCGGTGCCGGCAATCATGAACCGGCGGTTGGGGAAGGTCGGCCCCAGGCACGAGCAGAACCACCGGTCGGCCACCGGGAAAGTGCTGGCCAGGCCGTAGTAGAACGGCAGGTCGTCCTGCGACCAGTAGGTCATCGGCCTGGTGGCGTCGCCGCGGGGCTCCAGTCGCTCGATGCTGGCGACGAAGCCGTCGCAGCCGCCGTCGTCCCATTGCAGATGGCTGGCGTGCCAGCTCTGCGTCGGTGCGTACTTCACCTGCACCGGCCCGGGCGCAGGCCGCAGCGGCACTGGCGTGCCGTCCAGCCGGTTGTTGACGGCGTCCGGCGTGCCGTCGGGGCCGAGGGTTAAGCCGTCCCCCCGGCCGGAGAGCATGCCCAGGTAGTTGTCGTAGGAATGGTTCTCCATCATGAGCACGACGATGTGCTTGATCTGCGGCAGCAGGTCGGTGCCCGGGGGAAGGTCCGGCCTGGGCCGGGCCGCGGAACTGCCTTCTGGCGACGGCGGGACAGCGCTCACCGCAGAAGTCCGGGGCGTTCTGGCATGGGTGCCACCTCCGCTAGGGGACTAGTGCGGTGCAACTTTGCGATGCTACCCAATCAGTACCCGGCTCAAGACGTCGCTAGGCTCGCAGCGCGGCGTGAGTGGCGCGGCGTGAGTGGCGCGAGGTGACCATGCAGGGGTGCGGCGTGACCAGGGGTGCGGTATGACGACGACCAGGCAGCTGCTGCGGTTCGGCCTGGTCGGCACCGGCTACTGGGCGCAGATCACGCACGCGCCCGCTCTGGCCTCGACCGACGGCATCGAGCTCGCCGCGGTCTGGGGCCGTGACCCCGCCGCCGCCGGCGCCCTCGCGGCCAGGTACGGTGCCGTAGCCCACAGCGATTTTGAGGAGTTCCTGGCCGGCGTTGACGCGGTCGCGTTCTCCGTGCCGCCGGACGTGCAGGCGGCGCTGGCGGTGCGGGCCGCTCAGGCCGGCAAGCACCTGCTGCTGGAGAAGCCCATCGCGCTGTCCGCGGCGGCGGCCGACGCGCTGGCCCAGTCGGTCCAGGACGCCGGGGTCGCTTCTGTGGTCTTCTTCACCGCCCGATTCCAGGCCGACGTCCGGGCCTGGCTGGCTGAGGAGATGAGAGCGGACCGGTGGGCGAGCGGGTGCGCGGTCTGGCTCGGGTCGTCGCTGCTGGCATCCAGCCCGTTTAACACCCCGTGGCGGCGCGATCAGGGCGGCCTGTGGGACCTTGGGCCGCACGTGGTCTCGCTGCTGTGGGCCTGCCTGGGCCCGGTGGTGTCGGTGACCGCCGAGGCGGGCCGGGCCGACGTGACGCACCTGGTCCTGCATCACCAGAGCGCGGCGACCAGCGCGGTGACGCTCTCGCAGAGCGCGCCCGAGGGGGCCGAGTTCTTCGAGCTGTTCGTGTGGGGGGAGCCGGGGCGGTCAGCTGCGCCCGGGCCGACCGACCAGCCGCAGACGGCGCTGCGGCTCGCGCTGACCGAGCTCGCCGGCAACGCCCGGGCCGGACGCACCGAGCACCCTTGCGACGTGCAGTTCGGCCGCGAGGTGGTGCACGTGCTGGCCCACGCGCAGGGCCAGCTCGGGGCGGTCACCGGGCCCTGAGGAGCGGGCGCGGCGGCCAGCGGTCAGGCGCTGCTGGACGCAGCCCAGATGTTGATCCCCGCCTCGACGGCCTGGCGGTCGATCGCGGCGAGCTCATCGCTGGTAAAGGCAGACTGGCCAGCCGCCGCGAGGTTCTCCTCCAGCTGCGCGACGCTGCTGGCGCCGATCAGCACGGTGGTGACCCGCTGATCCCGCAGCGCCCATGCCAGCGCCAGCTGGGCGAGAGTCTGCCCGCGGCCGCTGGCGATCTCGGCGAGCGCGCGGATGTGGGCCAGGTTCTGCTCGCTGAGCTGGTCGGCCGACAGAGAGCCCGGGCGGCTGGCCCGGGAGCCACCGGGAACGCCGTTGAGGTACTTGCCGGTCAGCATGCCCTGAGCCAGCGGCGAGAACGCGATGCAGCCGATTCCCTCCCGGCCCAGGACCTCCAGCAGCCCGCCCTCGATCCAGCGGTTCAGCATGGAGTACGACGGCTGGTGGATGAGCAGCGGCGTGCCGAGCTGGCGCAGGATGGCAGCTGCCTGCGCTGTTCTTTCTGCGGAATAAGAAGATATCCCCGCATACAGCGCCTTCCCGGACCGGACCGCCGTCGCCAGCGCTCCCATCGTCTCCTCCAGCGGCGTCTGCGGGTCGAACCGGTGGCTGTAGAAGATGTCGACGTACTCCAGGCCCATCCGGGTCAGCGACTGGTCGAGGCTGGCCAGCAGGTACTTGCGGGAGCCCCAGTCGCCGTAGGGACCAGCCCACATGTCGTAGCCGGCCTTGGTGGAGATGATCAGCTCGTCGCGGTAGGGCCGCAGGTCCGAGCGGAGGATCTCGCCGAAGTTCGTCTCGGCCGAGCCGTAGGGCGGGCCGTAGTTGTTGGCCAGGTCCAGATGCGTCACGCCGAGGTCGAATGCGCGCCGGATGATCGCCCGCTGGAGGTCCAGCGGCCTGTCGTCGCCGAAGTTCTGCCAGAGACCCAGTGAGATCTCGGGCAGCTTGATCCCGCTGCGCCCGCAGCGGCGGTAGTTCATCTGCTCATACCGGTCAGGCGCGGCCACGTAAGTCATGGGCAGGAGTCTGCCACTGCCCGCGGGCCGGCTGTCTACCCCCTGTCGGCCGCGTTTCCCGCGATGAGCTCCGGGTGCCTGCGCCGTCGTAAGATGCGACGGACCAACTCGAAAGACGGGCACGATGGCGGATTCTCGGACCGCTGCTGTGACGGCGTCACCAGCGGTGAGCGGTGTGAACCAAGACGATGAGTCGCGCATGCTCCTGGGCTTCCTGCAGTACCAGCGCGACTCGGTGCTGAAGGTCGTCGAGGGGCTGGGTGAGGATGCCTGGCAGACGCCGGTGGTGTCGTCCGGCTGGACGGTGGCCGGGATGATCTGGCACCTCTGCGGCGTCGAGCACCACTGGCTCCAGCACGTGACCACGGGCGTCAGGGAGGAACCGCCGGCGGCCGAGGAAGCGGGGGCCGAGGAAGCGGCGGGCGAGGAAGAAGGAACCTACGATCCCGAGGCCGCCTTCATGTGCGACTGGCCCAGCGCCGACCTCATCGCCAGTTACCGCGACGAGTGCAGGCGATCCGACGAGGTTCTCGCCGCCACCCCGCTGTCCGCGGCCCCGCGCGGTCTCGGCTTTCACCATGACCCGGAGTACACCGAGCAGATCACGAGCGTCCGCTGGATCGTCCTGCATGTGATCGAGGAGACCGCCGCGCACTCCGGCCACCTGGAGATCGCACGCGAGCTGATCGACGGCAAAACCAGGCTCGCCGGACGCTGACCCAACGCACACGCGGAGAGATCGCCTGCCATTGTGCTGGCCGCGTGTGGTTCCACCGCCCCGCTGGACGGCGACTCGGCGTACGGCTCCCGGGAGGCCCGGGCCGCCTACCGCGATGGCGGGCACGACACGGTCATCAAGCCCGGGCCGCTACAACCCGCTGACCTTCGGCGCCGCGACGGGGCCTGGGCCCTGGCGGGAGCCGAAATGGATAAATTTCCTGATTAGGTCCAATCCGACACCCTCGCTGACTGCGAACCCCCCCGTGATGGACACGCCACCGGGCGGTTCTCAATTCCTGGGAGGGAAATTCATGATCGGAGCAAAACGTGCTCGGATGACGAGCACGCGGTGGGCCGGACTGGCCCTGGCGGGCCTGCTGGCGGCCGGGATGGCAGTCGCCTCGGGGACGGCCTTCGCGTCCTCGGGCTCGGCCGCGTCGAGCATGAGCGGGATGCAGATGACGTCCTCGAGCGGGAGTCATGTCGGCACCACCAGAGGCTGGCTGGACGGCCACACGGTGAAGTTCTATTACTCCAAGAACTTCTCCTGCAAGAGCCCGCCTGCGAGCAAGGCGGCGACAAAGTGCGAGGTCGGCACCGACTACACCCAGACGCCGGCGAGCACCTTCGACCCGCTGTACGTGATCGTGCCGCTCGGCTTCACCCCGCCCAAGCACACGCTGCAGTGCCCGACCGCCGGTCGCTGCATCGACCACCCGAGCACCATTGACCTTTCCGCGGTACTCGGTGCCAGCGCGGCCAAGGCGGCACTACCGCCGCACAGCCACATCGTCGCCACCGCGAACAGTCACCAGGCCGAGTGGTGGAACGTCGATGTCGTCGGGGTCAAGACGCTCAAGGCGTGGAACAAGATCGTCCACGACAAGAGCACCATGGAACTGCAGCACCTGCAGCGCACCGACAGCGCAGCCGTGACCGGGAACATCCCCACCAACCTGTTCCTGTACTTCTCCGTCCTGCGCTAGGACCCGGCCGCCGGATCACCACTGCTTGCGTCCGGGTGGTGATCCGGTCGGCTGGGCCGCACCGAGATACGAGGAATCAGCAATGAGCATCGTGCGCACTCGCGCAATCCCCGCTGTACGCCGCGTCTTGCCCCTGGGGGGCTGGCGGACGATCGTCGGGCTGGCGGCCGTGGCCGGCGGCTCTGCCATGATCGCCGGGACCTTCCTGCCCTGGGCCGAGGCCTTCGCCGGCCTGGTCGGCATCCCGGGCGTCAACGGCCTCAACGGCCGGATCCTGCTCGCGGCGGGCATCGTCATCGCCGCCGCCGGGCTCTACCACCTCATCCGCGGCGGCAGCGGTGACCGCTGGCTGATCGGCCTGGCGGGCTTCGCGTCGCTCGCCTTCACTGGCTACCTGCTGCTGCGGCTGACCACGACGCTGCAGGCGCTCGGCGGCTCGATGGACCTGGTCCGGGCCGGTCCCGGCCTGTGGGTGATTGGCGCCGGATCGGCGCTGCCGTTCGGCACCCTGTTCCTGCCCTCCTCCGCGCAGCGGGCGTTCCGGCAGCGGCCCGAGAGCGGGACGGGAATCGCGGCGTGGGCCGCCGACCGCCAGTCCGCAGGTCCGCGGCGCTGGCTGCAGCTCGGTCTCGGCGTGATCTGGCTGCTCGACGCCGCCCTGCAGTACCAGCCGTTCATGTTCGGCCGGGCATTCGCCACCGGGATCCTCCAGCCCGCCGGGATGGGCAGTCCCGCCTTCGTGGCCACCCCGGTGATGTCCTACAGCCAGCTCATCCTGCACAACCCGGCGGCGTTCAACGCGGTCTTCGCCACCATCCAGCTCGCTCTGGGGCTGGGACTGCTGTGGCGGGGCACGGTCCGGGCGGCCCTGGCCGGCACCATCGTGTGGGCACTGGCGCTCTGGTGGGTGGGCGAGGGCATGGGCATGATCTTCTCGGGTACTGCCTCACCGCTGACCGGGGCTCCCGGCGCGGCCGTCCTCTACGCGCTGATCGCCGTGCTGGCCTGGCCCGCGCGGCGGCCGTCGGGCGCGCCAGCCTCAGAAGTTGTCGGCGGCAGCCCGGTCGGCGGGCGCTGGGCCCGGCTGGCGTGGCTGGCTGTCTGGGGGGGCTCGGCATACTTCATCCTGCAGGCAGTGAACCGGGCGCCCGGCGCGCTGCGCGCCACGATCGCCGGGCTGGCCGCCGGCGAGCCCGGCTGGATCGCCTCGATGGACCGCTCAGTCGCCGCCGCGATCGGCTCCGGCGGAACTGCCGTCTCCATCGTCCTGGCCGTGATCTTCGCGGTCATCGCCGCCGGGGTGTTCGTCCCGGCCGCGACCCGGCCGGTCCTGGTGCTGGCAGCGGCGACCGCGGCGGTCATCTGGGTGCTGGGGGAGAACTTCGGCGGCATCCTCACCGGCCAGGGCACCGACCCGAATACCGGACCGCTGCTGATCCTGCTCGCGGCCGCGTTCTGGCCGCTGGCACGAGCCGGCCGAAGGGCATCGGCGCTCCCGGCCGGCCTGGCCGCTGAGGCGCCGGCTCCGGCGCCGGAGCCCGCGGCCGAGCCCGCGCAGCTTAGCCCGGCGTCGCGCGGAGGGTGAAATCGGCCGCGCGGAACCGCCGGGTGCGCCATCTGAAGTCGAAGGTGAACCCCGGCCAGAGGGCCAGGTTGCGGCCCTGGCTGTCGAGGTACCAGCTCGCGCAGCCTGAGCCCCAGACAGTCGACGGCAGCTTGCGCTGCAGCCGGGCGTTGTAGGCGGCGGCTACCTCCGGCCGGACCTCGGCCGGGCCGCCGCCAGCGGCCTCGATGGCGCGGACGGCGCTGAGCAGGTAGGCCAGCTGGCTCTCGATCATGAACACGATCGAGGAGTGCCCGAGACCGGTGTTCGCGCCGGTGAGGTGGAAGTAGTTGGGGAAGCCGGGCACGACGGTGCCCAGGTAGGTCTGATCGAACGCCGCGGCCAGGGTCCGGCCGCCGCGGCCGGTGATCTTCCCGAACATCGGGTTGTCGGTGACATGGAAGCCGGTGGCGAGGATGACGGTGTCGACCGGATGCGCCCGCCCGTCGGCCGTGACGACGGCGTCCGGCCGGAACTCGATGATCTTCTCGGTGACCAGGTCGACGTTGCCGGCCGCGACAGCCGGGTAGAAGGCGTTCGAGGGCAGGACGCGCTTGCAGCCGAGGTCGTAATGCGGCGTGAGCTTCTCCCGCTTCACCGGGTCGGTGACCGCGCGCTCCATGTGCCTGCGCCAGACGGCCTCGCCCTTCTTCAGGATCGCGGGATTGCGGACAAACCCGTAGACCAGCATTTCCCGCGTCCAGTAGGTGACCGCCCGGGACGCGGCCTGCGCCCCCGGCAGGTACCGGTACGCGGCGCGCTGCCAGGACCGGACCGGCCTTCCGGTGTGCGGCAGCACGTAGGCGGCCGTGCGCTGGAACAGGGTCAGCCGTTCCACCTGGGGCTGGATCGACGGCACGATCTGGATGGCAGATGCCCCGGTGCCGATCACAGCGACGCGGCGGCCTGCCGCCGACCAGCTCGCGTCCCACCGGGCCGAGTGCATGATGGTGCCCTCGAAGCTGTCGATGCCGGGGATATCCGGGAGCGACGGCTCGGCCAGCGAGCCGATAGCGGCGATCACGTACCGCGCGCTGGTGACTCCTAGCGAGGTGCTGATGCGCCACAGTCGCGCGGTCTGGTCCCACCGCACGTCGGTAACTTCACAGCCAGAACAAATATGCCGGACCACTCCGTACCGCGAGGCCACCTCATTGAGATAGGACCTCAGTTCAGGCTGCGAGGGGTAGCTATTGCTCCAGTCGGGATTGGGCGCGAACGAGAACGAGTACAGGTTGGACTGCACATCGCACCGGCAGCCTGGATAGGTGTTGTCCCGCCAGGTGCCGCCCACCTCGCCGGCCCGCTCCAGCACCACCAGGTCACGGTGGCCGGCCTGGAGCAGCTTGATGGCGGCGCCGAGGCCGGCGAACCCGGCGCCGATGATCGCGAACTTCACCTGCGCGGGCAGGGCGCCGGCGCTCTGGCGGCCCGATATCCCGGCGCGTGCTGCAGCGCTGGTCACTGGCATCTCCTGATCCCCTGACTTTATTGACCGGTGCCCCGCAAGTCGATACTGGATTACTGTCAGCCGGGGCGGGTGCGCGACCCGGCGGCAGTGCGGGTGGCGACCCGGCGGCAATAATGCCGGGACCAGGTAGTCGAGGAGGCAGCGGGTGGTCGAGCTGAAGGCGCCCGGCGAGATCGAGGCGATGCGCGCGGCGGGCAAGGTGGTGGCGGCCGCGCTGGCCGCCGTCCGCCAGCATGCTGCCGTCGGCGTCCGGCTCGACGACCTCGACCAGGTGGCCAGATCGGTGCTGGCGGACGCGGGCGCCACCTCACCGTTTCTGGGCTACCAGCCCAGCTTCGCGCACTCCCCGTTCCCGGCCGTGATCTGCACCTCCGTGAACGACGCGGCCCTGCACGGAATCCCGACCCGGTATCAGCTGCGCGATGGCGACCTGCTCAGTGTCGACTGCGGGGCAGTGCTCGGCGGGTGGACCGGTGACGCCGCGATCTCGCTCACGGTCGGCCGGCCGCGGCCGGCCGACACCCGGCTGATCGAGACCGCGCAGACAGCCCTGGCCGCTGGGATCGCGGCCGCCAAGCCCGGCGGGCGGCTCGGTGATGTCTCGGCCGCGATCGGGTCGGTCGCCCGCGCGGCCGGCTACGGGCTGAACACCGACTTCGGCGGGCACGGCGTCGGCCGGACGATGCACGAGTCGCCGTCCGTGCCCAACGAGGGGCGGCCGGGGCGGGGCCTGAAACTGAGCCCGGGCCTGGTGATCGCGATCGAGCCCTGGTTCATGGCAGGCGGTCGTGACCGGTACCGCATCGACGAGGACGGCTGGACGCTGCGCACTGGCGACGGCAGCCGGGCCGCCCATGTCGAGCACACCGTCGCGGTGACGGCCGATGGTCCGGTCGTCTTGACCGCGCCGTAGCGTGGGTCAGCGCAGCGAGAGGGCGGCCAGCGCGGCGTTGACGATCGAGCCGGCGTCCAGGTCATGCGCTCGGTACAGGTCGGCGACGGTACCGGACTGGCCGAAGGAGTCGACGCCCAGGCTGACGGCGGGAACGCCGAGGGCGGAGCCGAGCCAGCTCATCGCGTGCGACGCCGCATCGTGCGCGGTCACGATCGGGGCCCGGTCGCCGAACGCGCTGCGCAGCGCGCCGGGAATCGACGGCGTGGTGGCGGTGCGGACGCCCTGGCGCAGCGTGCGCTGCCAGGCGCGGTACAGCCGGTCGGCCGAGGTCACCTCGATGACGGTGGCAGCGATGCCCTCGTCGCCGAGCTCGGCCGCCGCGGCCAGCACCTCGGGCAGGACAGCGCCCGAGCCGACCAGGTAGACCAGCGGCATCCCCCCGGCCGCCGCCTCGGCGGCATCGACCAGCCGGTAGGCGCCGGCCAGCACCTGACGGCGCAGGATCGCGTCCCCGAGCCGGTCCCTTGCCGCGGCGAAAGGCTGCTGGTCGATACTGCGGGTGGAGAGGCGGAAGTAATAGGAGCCGGCCTCGGCCGGGCCGGCCGCCGGGGGGGTGGCACTGGCCGCGGCGATCGACTGCAGCGCGCCGCACAGGAGCCAGTCCAGTGCCACCGCATAGGCGGGCTCGACGAAGGTGACATTGGGCAGCTCCATGCCGACCGAGGCGGTAATGGTCGACTGGTGCGCGCCGCCCTCGGGAGCCAGTGTCACGCCGGACGGCGTCCCGGCGACGACAAAACGGGCGCCCGAGTAGACCGAGTAGATAAAGGCATCAAGCCCGCGCAGCACGAACGGGTCGTAGACGGTGCCGACCGGGAGCAGCGGCTGGTCAGACAGGTCGAAGGACAGGCCGAGCTGGCCCAGCAGCAGGAACAGGTTCATCTCGCTGATGCCGAGCTCGATGTGCTGGCCGTCGGGGCCCTCGGCCCACTTCAGCACCGGATCCTCGCTCCACGAGCGCCGGGCGACGGGGCTGAAGACGCCCTTGCGGTTGATGAAGCCGGCCAGGTTGGTGGAAGTGGCGACGTCCGGCGCGGCCGTCACCAGGTAGGGGGCGACCTGCGGGTCACGGGACAGGTCGACCAGGATGCGGCCGAAGGTCTCCTGGGTGGAGATCGGCCGGCCGGCCCGGGGGCCCGTTGACTCCGGGACCGCCGCCACCGCGGCGCCGGCCAGGGGCGCGCGGGCCAGGTGCTCCCGGCGGGCCGCCGCCCACTGCCCGGCTGCGGTCATCGGGTCGAGCCGGTCCCATTCGGTGGCGCGGGTCAGGCCCAGGCCGGCCCGCAGCTGGTCGATCTGCGCGGTCGACAGCAGCGCCGAGTGATTGCGGGGGTTGCCCGCCATCGGCAGGCCCCAGCCCTTGATGGTGTAAGCGAACACCACACTGGGACGGTCTTTCTCGGCGTCGCACTCGGCGAAGGCCTGCAGCAGCGAGCCGAGGTCGTGCCCGGCCAGGTCGGTGACCAGGCTGGCGAGCTCGCCGTCGCCGATGCCCTGGCAGAACTGCGCGACCGCCGCCGGGGCGCCGTCCACGAACCGCGCCCGCACCGCCGCCGGGTCGAGGCCGAATAGCGACTGGTAGTGCTCATTGGGCATCGCATCGATCCAGTCCCGCAGCGCGCTGCCGCCGGGCCGCGCGAAGGCCTGCCGCAGCGCGCCGCCGTACTTGGCCTCCAGGACGTGCCAGCCGGCCGCGGCGAACTGCTGCTCCCACTGGGCGATCCGCACGCCGGGCACGACCCGGTCCAGCGACTGCCGGTTCACGTCGATGATCCACAGGACATCGCCGAGGCCGTCGGTGGCCGGATCGGCGATCGCCTCCCAGATGTTTCCCTCGTCCAGCTCGGCATCGCCGATCAGCGCCACGAAGCGGCTGTGCGGCCGCGCGCCGAAATGCGCGTCCACATAGCGCCGCGTCGCGGCGGCGAACAGCGGCGCGGCAGCGCCGAGCCCGACCGAGCCGGTGGAGAAGTCGACAGTGTCAGGGTCCTTGGTCCGGCTGGGGTAGGACTGCAGCCCGCCGAATGCCCGCAGCGTCGGCAGGTAGGACCGGTCCAGATTGCCCAGCAGGTACTGGATCGCATGAAAGACCGGCGATGCGTGCGGCTTGACGCTGACCTTGTCCGGGGCGTCCAGGTGCGCGAAGTACAGCGCGGTCATCGCGGTCACCAGGCTCGCGCTCGACGCCTGGTGCCCGCCGACCTTGATGCCGTCGCCGGTATCGCGGTCATGGTTGGCCGCGTCGATGATCCGGGTGGCCAGCCAGAGCACGCGCTGCTGGATCTCCTGGAGTATCGCCAGACCAGGGACGTCGCCGCCGCGCTGGGTTTCGCTCGTGCTCATGGGCTTGCTCCCGGCCGGGGACTCCTCGCGCCTGCGCCCGATGAGATGGGCTGTTCTCACTACATCATGCGGGGCCTGGAAGCTGCTTGCTTAGCGGATCCCGGCTGCCTGCGCCGCCAGGCTGGCGGCGGCGGCGGTCACCAGCGGCGCCAGCCGGCGGCCTGGCGCCGGGCCCAGCCGGCTGGCCGGGCCCGATACGCAGACCGCGCCGAGCAGCCCGCCGTCCCGCGGGCTGCCGTCGCGCTGGCTGCCGTCGCGCAGCACCGGAGCGCTCACGCTGGCCACGCCCGGCTCCCGCTCGGCGACGCTCTGGGCCCACCCGCGCCTGCGCACCGCAGCCAGCTCGGCCTGCGCGACGGCGGGAAAGCGGGCGGCGTCGGCCGACCAGGCGAGCAGGACCTTGCCGCCAGAACCGGCGTCCAGCGGCAGCAGCGCGCCCACCGGCACGCTGTCGCGCAGGCCCGCCCCGGCATCGCGCGCGGCGATGCACAGCCGCCGGTCGCCCGAACGCACGTACAGCTGAACGCTCTCCCCGGACTCCTCGTGCAGTCGGCTGAGCACGGGCGCGGCGAGCGCTGCCAGCTCCAGCGCCGGGTCGGCCCTGGCAGCCAGCTCGGTCAGCCGCGGTCCCAGCCGGAAGCAGCCGGCCTCCCGCGCGACCAGGCCATGCGCTTCGAGCGCGACCAGCAGCCGGTGCGCGGTAGGACGGGGCAGGCCGCTGCGCTCGGCCAGCGCCCGAAGCGGTAGCGGCCGTTCGCTGAGCAGGTCGAGCAGCACGACGGCGCGGTCCAGCACGCCGACTCCGGTGATCAGCTTGCCGTCGCCGGCCGGCTCCCGTAGAGTGCTCATATCGTGAACAGGCTATCTCATTATGTGAGATACGGGCAGCCAGCGGGAGACGAATGTGACCGGACGCCTCTTCGACAAGGTCTGGGACCGTCACCTCGTGGCCAGTCCGCAGGGCGAGCCCCCGCTGCTCTACATCGACCTGCACCTGGTGCACGAGGTGACCTCGCCGCAGGCCTTCGAGGGCCTGGAGCTGGCCGGCCGGCCAGTGCGCCGTCCCGACCTGACCCTGGCCACGATGGATCATGACGTGCCGACCAAGGGCCTGGACAAGCCGATCGCCGACGAGCTCGCCGCCGAGCAGATCGCGCGGCTGCGGCGCAACTGCGCGGCGCACGGCATCACGCTGCACGCCCTCGGCAGTCCCGACCAGGGCATCGTGCACGTGATCGGCCCGCAGCTCGGCCTGAGCCAGCCGGGCATGACGATCGTGTGCGGCGACAGCCATACCTCCACCCACGGCGCCTTCGGCGCGCTGGCCTTCGGCATCGGCACCAGCGAGGTCGAGCACGTGCTGGCCACCCAGACGCTGCGCCAGGTCAAGCCTGCCGCCATGGCCGTGACGGTCGACGGCGAACTGGCACCCGGCCTGACGGCCAAGGACCTCGTCCTTGGCATCGTCAGGGCGCTCGGGCCCGGCGGCGGCGTCGGCTCGGTGATCGAGTACCGGGGCGCGGCGGTACGCGAGCTGACGATGGCGGGCCGGATGACGGTCTGCAACATGTCCATCGAGGCCGGCGCCCGGGCCGGCCTGATCGCCCCCGACGACACAACGTTCGCCTGGCTGCAGGGCCGCCGGCACAGCCCGCGCGGCCGGCAATGGGAGCAGGCGCTGGACGACTGGCGCAGCCTGGTCACCGACCAGGACGCGGTATTCGACCACGAGATCAGGGTGGACGCAGCCGCGTTGCGGCCCGCGGTTACCTGGGGAACCACACCCGCCCAGTCGGTCTCGATCGACGAGGAGGTCCCCGAGCCCGGCTCGTTCGCGACGGCCGGCCAGCAGCAGGCGGCACAGCGCGCGCTGACCTACATGGACCTCAAGCCGGGCACCCCGATCAGAGACGTGTTCGTCGACGCGGTCTTCATCGGCTCGTGCACCAACGGCCGGCTGGAGGACCTGCGTGCCGCGGCCGAGGTGGTCCGCGGCCGCCGGGTTCACCCGGGCGTCCGTGCCCTGGTGGTGCCCGGCTCCGCCCTGGTCAAGGCAGATGCCGAGGCCGAGGGGCTGGACAAGTGCTTTGTCGATGCGGGATTCGAGTGGCGCTCGGCGGGCTGCTCGATGTGCCTGGGCATGAACGGGGACATCCTGGCCCCGGGCGAGCGATGCGCCTCGACCAGCAACCGGAATTTCGAGGGCCGCCAGGGCCCTGGCGGGCGGACCCACCTGGTCTCGCCGGCCGTCGCTGCGGCGACAGCCGTCGCCGGCCACTTCACTTTGCCAGGAGACCTGTAATGCCAGGGATACAGCGGATAGCAGGCCGGGCGGTGGCGCTGGAGCGCCGCGACGTCGACACCGACCAGATCATCCCCGCCGCGTGGCTCAAGCGGGTCGAGCGCACCGGGTTCGCGCCCGGCCTGTTCGGCGCCTGGCGCTCCGATCCCGCCTTCGTGCTGAACCAGCCAGGCGCGGCCGAGGCGAAAATCCTGGTGGCCGGGGCCAACTTCGGCTGCGGCTCGTCCCGCGAGCACGCTGTCTGGGCGCTGCAGGACTTCGGCTTCCAGGCGGTGATCTCGCCCCGGTTCGCTGACATCTTCCACGGCAACGCCATCGGCTCGGGGCTGGTGCCCGCCGAGGCCGACGAGGCGGTCGTCGCGCGGGTCTTCGCCGCGCTGGCCGCCGATCCCGCCGCCGAGGTGGTGGTGGATGTCGCCGGGCGCACCCTGTCGGTACCGTCCGCGGGCATCGAGGAGCCGTTCACGCTGGCCGACTACGCCCAGTGGCGGCTGCTGGAGGGGCTCGACGACATCGCCCTGACGCTCCGGCACGAGGAGGAAATCACCGCGCACGAGGCTCGCCGGTCGCAATTGCTGCCCGCCGTTGCCGCCAACGCGCCCGCGCCGCTCTGATCGTGCGCTATGGTGGTGACGTAGTAGTGCCTGTGTCACATCCAGATGGAGATCATCGTGGCCCGCTCCGCCCAGTTCCTCGTACTTCTCATCACGTAGCGGGAACCCGCCCCGGTTCGCGCTACCACCACTTTTACGAGACGGCAGGGAGGTTTTTTTTTTGCGGTAGCCAGATATGCAAAGCAGTAGCCAGACCTGCAAAGAAAAGGAGCATCCCGTGCAGTTCACCGGAGCCCAAGCACTCGTGCGCAGTCTCGAGATGCAGGGCGTCGACGTCGTCTTCGGGCTTCCCGGCGGCGCGATCCTGCCGGCTTACGACCCGCTGAGATCCTCCTCGCTGCGGCACGTGCTGGTACGGCACGAGCAGGGCGCCGGCCACGCCGCCGAGGGATACGCCTGGGCTACCGGCCGGGTCGGAGTCTGCCTGGTCACCAGCGGTCCGGGCGCTACTAACCTGGTCACCGCCCTGGCCGACGCCTACATGGACTCGGTGCCGATGGTGGCGATCACCGGCCAGGTCCCGAGCTCGATGATCGGGACCGACGCCTTCCAGGAGGCCGACATCACCGGGATCACGCTGCCGGTCACCAAGCACAACGAGCTGGTGACCGACGTCGAGCGGATCCCGGCCGCCATCGCCGAGGCGTTCTACATCGCCTCGACCGGCCGTCCCGGCCCGGTCCTTGTCGACCTGCCCAAGGACCTGCTGCAGGCCGAGGCCCCGTGGTCCTGGCCCCCGGCGCTCGACCTGCCCGGCTACCGGATCCCCGGGCCGCCCAGCACGGCCAGGATCCGGCAGGCAGCGCAGCTGCTGCGGCAGGCCAGGCGGCCGGTGCTGTATGTGGGCGGGGGCGTGATCAAGGCCAACGCGCACGCGGAGCTGCGCCGCCTGGCCGAGCTGGCGCAGGCGCCGGTCACCACGACACTGATGGCGCGCGGCGCGTTCCCCGACTCGCACCCGCTGGCTCTGGGCATGCCGGGCATGCACGGCTGCTACACAGCGGTGGCGGCGCTGCAGGAGGCCGACCTGGTGGTGGCGCTCGGGGCCCGGTTCGACGACCGGGTGACCGGCCGCCTGGCGGACTTCGCACCGCGGGCCAAGGTCGTGCACGCTGACATCGACCCCGCCGAGATCGGCAAGAACCGGGTTCCTGACGTGCCGATCGTCGGTGACCTGAAGCCGATCCTGGCCGGGCTGGCCGACTGCATGGCGGAGATCATCGGCACCGACGGCCCGCCCGACACCGGCGACTGGCTCGCGGCCGCCGATGCGTGGAAGAAGCGCTTCCCGCTGCGCTACAGCCAGGACCAGGACGGCCCGCTCAAGCCGCAGTACGTGGTCGAGCGGCTGTCCGCGCTGACCGGCGGCGACGCGGTCGTGGTCGCGGGTGTCGGCCAGCACCAGATGCACGCGGCGCAGCATTTCACCTTCACCAAGCCGCGCAGCTGGATCAACTCCGGCGGGCTGGGGACGATGGGCTTCGCCGTTCCCGCCGCCATGGGGGCCCAGGTCGGCCGGCCAGGCGAGACCGTCGTGGCGATCGACGGCGACGGCTGCTTCCAGATGACCGCCCAGGAGCTGGCCACCTGCGCGATCGAGCACCTGCCGATCAAGGTCATGATCTTCAACAACGGCTTCCTGGGCATGGTGCGCCAGTGGCAGGAGCTGTTCTACGACGAGCGCTACTCCGAGGTGGAGCTGGGCACCGCCATCCCGGACTACGTCAAGCTGGCGGACGCCTACGGCTGTGTCGGGCTGCGCTGCGACCGCGCCGACGATGTCGACGCGACGCTGGACAAGGCGCTGGCGGTGACCGACACGCCGGTGGTCGTGGATTTCCGCGTCCATGACAGGGAAGGCGTCTTCCCGATGGTGCCGGCCGGCCGGCCGAACGACGAGATCGTGCTCGGACCCGAGTTCAGCCAGCAGGAGCAGCGTGCGGCGACACTGCGGGAGGTGATGGGGCGATGAGCACCCATACCCTGTCGGTGCTGGTGGAGAACAAGCCAGGAGTGCTGGCCCACGTGGCCGGGCTGTTCTCGCGGCGCGCCTTCAACATCTCCTCGCTGGCCGTCGGGCCGACGCAGGACGCGCGGGTGAGCCGGATCACCATCGTGGTCGATGGCGCCTCCACCCCGGTCGAGCAGGTGGCCAAGCAGCTGGACAAGCTCGTGCGCGTGCTCAAGGTCGTCGAGCTGGACGAGGAATCCGCCGTGCAGCGCGAGCTCGCGCTGATCAAGGTGCGGACCGACCCGGCCCGGCGCAGCCAGCTGCTGGAGGTCGCCGCGGTGTTCCGGGCGACCGTGGTGGACATGAGCCCGTCCACGCTGGTCCTGGAGTCGGTCAGCAGCCCGGCTAAGCTCGACTCGCTGCTGGCCATGCTGGCGGAATACGGCGTGTGCGAGCTCGTCCGCACCGGCCGGGTAGCGCTGGACCGCGGCGAGGCCACCATCACCGACCGTGGGCTGGGGGCCGTCACCGCCGCGGCCGAGCCCGCCGCCTGAACCCGCTGGCCTGCGGCGTGGCGGCCCCCCGGCACACCCGCTTGCGGCCTGCTGACCTGTGACCTACCGACCTGCGACCTGCTGACCTGAACCGCCGAAAGGATTTTCTGTCATGGCCACCGTGTACTACGACTCCGATGCCGATCTCAGCCTCATCCAGGCCCGCAAGATCGCCGTCCTCGGCTACGGCTCGCAGGGGCATGCGCATGCGCTCAGCCTGCGCGACTCCGGCTGCGAGGTCCGCGTCGGCCTGCCCGAGCGCTCCCGCTCCCGCAGCCGCGCCCAGGCGGCCGGCCTTACGGTGGACACGCCCGCCGACGCGTGCGCCTGGGCCGATGTGATCATGGTTCTCACCCCGGACACCACCCAGCGGCACCTGTACGCCGAGGCCATCGCGCCGAACCTGCGCAGCGGCGACGCGCTGTTCTTCGCCCACGGGTTCAACATCCACTTCGGCTACATCGAGCCGACGGCCGACATCGACGTGGCCATGGTGGCGCCGAAGGCGCCCGGTCACCTGGTACGGCGGCAGTTCGAGGCCGGCCAGGGCACCCCGGTGCTGGTGGCCGTCGCCCAGGACGCCACCGGCAAGGCCTGGGATCTGGCCCGGTCCTACGCCAGCGCGATCGGCGGCACCAAGGCCGGGGCCCTGGTCACCACCTTCAAGGAAGAGACAGAAAGCGACCTGTTCGGCGAGCAGGCGGTGCTGTGCGGCGGCGTGACGGCCCTGGTCAACGCCGGGTTCGAGACCCTCGTGGCGGCCGGCTACCAGCCCGAGGTCGCCTACTTCGAGTGCCTGCACGAGCTCAAGCTCATCGTCGACCTGATGTACGAGGGCGGGATGAAGGGGATGCGCTACTCGGTCAGCGACACCGCCGAGTACGGCGACCTGACCCGCGGCCCGCGGGTGATCGGCGCGCCGACCCGCGAGGCGATGGCCAAGCTGCTCGCCGACATCCAGTCCGGCGAGTTCGCCAGGGAGTGGGTGGCCGAGGACGACAACGGCCGGCCGAACTTCGAGCGGCTGCGGGCGGCGGCGGCTGACAGCCAGATCGAGCGGACCGGCAAGCCGCTGCGCAAGATGATGAGCTGGCTGAACGCCCCGACCGACGAGGAGGGCGAGTGACGATGGGGGAGCACGTACCGGGGCACGTACCCGAGCACGAGCGGCATCCCGAGCCGGTGCACGTACCGGGGCACCTGCCCGAGCACGAGCGGCCGGCCGAGCGCAGCTACGTCGTGGCGCACCTGCCCGGCGACGGGGTCGGACCCGAGGTCACGCAGGTCGCCCGGCATTGCGTCGACACCGTAGCGGCCCGCCGCGGGTTCACCGTCGAGTGGCGGCCCTGCTCCCTGGGCGCGCAGCACTACCTGGACACCGGGGAGGTGCTGCCCGACCCGGTGCTGGACGAGCTGCGCAAGACCGACGCGATCCTGCTCGGCGCGGTCGGCAGCCCGCAGGTGCCGCCCGGCGTGCTGGAGCGCGGCCTGCTGCTGCGGCTGCGGGCCGAGCTCGACCTGTATGTGAACCTGCGGCCGTCCAAGCTGCGGGCCGGTGTCGGCGGCGCTGTCACCCGGCACCGGCCGGCGGACCTGGACCTGGTGATCGTGCGGGAGAACACCGAGGGCCTGTACGCGGGCGCCGGCGGCACCGTGCACCGCGGCACCGAGTTCGAGACCGCGACCGAGGAGTCGCTCAACACCAGGGCCGGGGTGCGCAGGTGCGTGCGCTACGCCGCCAAGCTCGCGGCCCGGCGCAGCGGCAGGCTCACCCTGGTGCACAAGACGAACGTGCTGGTGCACGCCGGCGACCTGTGGCTGCGCACGGCCCAGGAGGTGGCCGCGCAGGCCGGCGTCACGCTCGACTACGCGCACGTCGACGCCGCCTGCCTGTACCTGGTCGACGACCCGGCGCGGTTCGACGTCATCGTCACCGACAACCTTTTTGGCGATATTCTCAGTGATCTGGGCGCGGCACTGACCGGTGGGCTGGGCCTGGCGCCCAGCGGGAACCTGAACCCGGACCGCACCGGCCCTTCGGTCTTCGAGCCGGTACACGGATCGGCGCCGGACATCGCGGGAACCGGCAAGGCCAACCCGGCGGGCGCGGTGCTGTCGGCCGGGCTGATGCTCGATCATCTCGGCGAGCAGGCAGCCGGCGCCGACCTGGAAGCCGCGGTCTCGGCGGTGCTCGCGGCCGGCGCCCCGGTCAGCACGCAGGACTGGGATGAGGCGCTGCGCGCGAGCCTGGGGGCGGTGGCCGCCCGATGACCGCGCCGCCGAAGGTCGAGATCTACGACACCACCCTGCGCGACGGCTCGCAGCAGGTCGGGCTGGACCTGACCGTCGCCGACAAGCTGGCGGTAGCAGCGGCGCTGGACGGGCTCGGCGTCGACGTCATCGAGGGCGGCTGGCCCGGCTCCAATCCCAAGGACGCCGAGTTCTTCGCCCGGGCCAAGGACCTGCAGTTCCAGCACGCCGTGCTGGCCGCGTTCGGCTCGACCAGGCCGCCGCGCCGCAGCACTGACGGCGACCCCAACCTCGCCGCGCTGCTGGAAGCGCAGACGCCGATCGTGACGCTGGTCGGCAAGGCCTGGACGCTGCACGTCGACGAGGCGCTGCGGACCACCCGCGAGGAGAACCTCGCGATGGTGGCCGAGTCGGTTGCCTTCATGGTCGCAGCCGGGCGGCGGGTGGTCTTCGACGCCGAGCACTTCTTCGACGGTTATGCCGCCGACCGCGGCTACGCCCTGGAGGTGCTGGCGGCGGCAGCCGGGGCCGGCGCGGACACGCTGGTCCTGTGCGACACCAACGGCGGCACGCTGCCCGATGACGTGACGCGGATCGTCGCGCAAGTGGCGGCCGGGTCGCCGGCCACGATCGGCGTGCACTTCCACAACGACGCCGCCTGCGCGGTGGCCAACTCGGTCGTCGCGGTCGCCGCCGGCGGCCTGCACGTGCAGGGAGCGGCCAACGGCTACGGCGAGCGCTGCGGTAATGCCGACTTGTTCGCCGTCATCGCCGGCCTGGAACTCAAGCGCGGGCACGAGCTGCTCCCGGCCGGCCGGCTGGGGGCCCTGGCCTCCACCGCACGGACGATCGCCGAGCTCGCCAACCTGCCGTTCGAGTCGCGGCAGCCCTACGTCGGGTCCTCTGCCTTCACCACCAAGGCCGGCCTGCACGCCTCGGCGATCGCGCGGCGCCCCGACGCCTACTCGCATATCGACCCGGCCGCTGTCGGCAACCAGGCGCGGGTGCTGGTCAGCGAGCTCGCCGGGCGCAGCAACGTGCTGGCCAAGGCGCAAGAGCTGGGACTGGACCTCAGCACCGATCCCGGCCTGGCCGGCACGGTGCTGGACCAGGTCAAGGAAGCCGAGCATCGCGGTTATGCGTTCGAGGCCGCCGACGCGTCCTTCGAGCTGCTCGTGCGCAAGATCGCGGGGCTGCTGCCGACCTGGTTCGAGCTGGAGGGCTACCGGGTGGTGATCGAGCGGGCGGGCGAGCAGGATCGCAGCGAGGCGATCGTGCGGCTGCTGCTCGGCGAGGACCGGGTGGTGGCCGTCGGCGAGGGCGTCGGGCCCGTGCACGCACTGGACCAGGCGCTGCGCCGCGGCCTGGTCGGGCTCTACCCCGCACTGACCGGAATCCACCTGGTCGACTACAAGGTGCGCATCCTGGATGGCCGGGCGGCCACCAGTGCCGTCACCCGGGTGATGCTGACCTCCGCCGACCGCGACGGCGAGTGGACGACCGTCGGGGTTTCCGACGACATCGTCACCGCGTCGTGGGAGGCTCTGGCCGACGGCGTCAGCTACGGCCTGCTGCGCGCCGGGGCCAGCGCCCTGCAGCCGGCCGGCACGCCGGGTCCCGAACTCCTGCCCATTACGCTCGGCGGCCCGGCCGGGCCAGAAATCTCGGAGGCTGTATGACCAACCAGCCCGCTCCGTTGCCGCGGCCCCGTTCCGGGCCGCTGACCACCGGCCCGGCCAGGGCCCCGGCGCGCGCCATGCTGCGCGCGGTCGGCCTGAGCGAGGCGGACCTGCAGCGCCCCCAGGTCGGCGTCGCCTCGTCCTGGAACGAGGTGACCCCCTGCAACCTGCACCTGAACGGCCTGGCCGTCGCGGCCAAGGAAGGCGTCCGGCAGGCCGGCGCGGTGCCGTTCGAGTTCGGCACGATCGCGGTCTCCGACGGGATCTCGATGGGCCACGAGGGCATGAAGGCCTCGCTGGTCAGCCGCGAGATCATCGCGGACTCGGTCGAGCTGATGGTGCACGCCGAACGGTTCGACGCGCTGGTGGCCATCGCCGGCTGCGACAAGTCACTGCCCGGCATGCTGATGGCCTGCGCCCGGCTCGACGTGCCCGCGGCGTTCCTGTACGGCGGGACGATCCTGCCGGGCTGGGCGCACGGCCGGTCGCTGACGATCCAGGACGTCTTCGAGGCGGTCGGCAGTCACGCGGCCGGCGACATGAGCGACAGTGAGCTGCTCGACATCGAGCGGGCCGCCTGCCCCGGCGCCGGATCCTGCGCCGGCATGTACACCGCCAACACGATGTCCGCCTGCGCCGAGGCCCTCGGGATGGCGCTGCCCGGCTCGGCCACCGCGCCCGCGGTCTCGGCCGAGCGCACTGACCTGGCCCGGCGCACCGGCGAGACAGTGGTCGGGGCCCTGGCTACCGGGCTGCGGCCGCGCCAGATCATGACCAGGGCGGCGTTCCTGAACGCAGCCGCCGTCGTGATGGCCACCGCCGGCTCGACCAACGCCGTGCTGCACCTGCTGGCGATCGCCAACGAGGCGCAGGTGGAGCTGACGCTGGACGACTTCGACGCGGTCAGCAGGCGCACCCCGCATATCGTCTCCATGCGCCCGGCCGGGCGGTTCATCATGAGCGAGCTCGACCAGGCCGGCGGGCTGCCCGTGGTGCTGCGCGAGCTGCTGTCGGCTGGCCTGGTCGACGGCGACGCGCTCTCGGTCAACGGGCGGACGCTGGCGCAGAACGTGGCCGACGCGTTCGAGCCCGACGGTGACGTGGTGCGGCCGGTGAAGAATCCGTTCAAGCCCGATGGCGGCCTGGCGGTCCTGCGCGGCAACCTGGTGCCCAACGGGGCCGTGGTGAAGACGCCGGGCATCGAGACCCTGCGGTTCGAGGGCCGGGCGCGGGTATTCGAGCGCGAGGAAGACTGCATGGCCGCGATCACCGCCCGGCAGATTGCCAAGGGCGACGTCGTGGTGATCAGGAACGAGGGGCCCAAGGGCGGTCCTGGCATGCGCGAGATGCTCGCCGTCACCGCGGCGATCAAGGGCGCGGGCCTGGGCAAGGACGTGGCCCTGGTGACCGACGGGCGGTTCTCCGGTGCGACCTTCGGCGCCTGTGTTGCGCATGCGGCGCCGGAGGCGTTCGACGGCGGCCCGATCGCCCTGGTGGCCGACGGCGACGCGATCGTGCTGGACATTCCCCAGCGGCGGCTGGAGCTGCTGGTCGACGACGCCGAGCTGGGGCGCAGGCGGGCCCGCTGGACGCGGCCCGAGCCGAATTACCGCACCGGCGCCCTCGCCAAGTACGCCGCGCTGGTGTCGGGTGCCGACCGCGGCGCGATCTGCGAGGTGCCCGCAGGCAGCTGAGGCGCAGGCGGCGGGACCGGGCTGGTGCGGGCGGACGGGCTGTGGTCAGCGGACCGGCGCGCGCTCACCGCCGGGCTGATGCTGACGATCACCTTCGTCGCCGCCGAGGCACTGGCGGTCGTCACGATCATGCCGGTGGTCGCCGCTGATCTCGGCGGCCTGCGCCTGTACGGGTGGGTGTTCAGCGGCTTCATGCTGGGCACCGTCGTCGGGATCGTGGCGGCTGGGCGCGAGGCAGACCGGCGGGGACCGGTGGTGCCCTACCTGGCCGGGCTGGTGCTGTTCGGGGCCGGGCTGGCGGTCGCGGGGCTCGCGCCGTCCATGCAGGTGCTGATCGCCGGCCGGGTCCTGCAGGGCCTCGGCGCCGGCGCGGTGCCGGCCGTCGCGTATGTCGCGATCGGCCGCAGCCTGCCCGAGCGGCTGCGGGCCTCGATGATGGCAGTCCTGTCGACCGCCTGGGTGGCGCCGGGCCTGGCCGGGCCGGCCCTGAGTGCCGAGGTGGCCGCGATCTTCGGCTGGCGCTGGGTATTCCTCGGCCTGCTGCCGTTGGTGGCCGTGACGGGGTCGTTCGCGATCCCGGCGCTGGTCCGGCTTGGCCGGCCGCAGGAACCGCCTGCGGCCGGGCACCGGCCGCTCGACGGGGTCTGGGTCGCCGCCGGCACCGGGATGTTCCTGGCCGGCCTGACGCTCGCGGCCGGTGCTGGCAGCACTGGCGGCAAGCTGGCGGGAGCCGGGCTGATCGTCGCGGGCGCCGCAGCTGGCCTGCCCGTGCTGCGGCGCCTGCTGCCGGCCGGAACCTTCACCACGCGTCCCGGCCTGCCGGCGACCATCGCCTCCCGCGGCCTGCTGACCTTCGCGTTCTTCGGGGCGGACGCGTACGTGACGCTGTCAATCACCACGGTGCGCCACCAGAGCACGCTGCTGGCCAGCCTGGCCGTCACCGGGGCGACCGTGGCCTGGACCGCCGGGGCGTGGATCCAGGCCCGGCTCAGCCAGCGATGGGAGGGCCGGCGGCTGGTCCGCGTCGGCCTCGCGGTCATCCTGGCCGGCATCGCCGGGATGCTGCTCGCGCTCCGCCCGGTCATCCCGGTAACCCTGGCCATCGCCGCCTGGAGTGTCGCGGGCCTCGGGATGGGCCTGGCCTACGCCCCGATCACGCTGATGATGCTGCGGGAGGCACCGCGCGGCCGGGAGGGCTGGGCGTCGGCCTCACTCAGCCTCGCCGACGTGCTCGGCACCGCGACGGGCATCGGCATCGGCGGCGCCGCGGTGGCCGCCGTGGCGGGAAACCCGCACGCGCTGCCGACGGGCGTTACGATCGCCTTTGCCCTCGCCGCGGCTGCCGGGGTCGCAGCGCTGGCCGTCAGCCGCCGTCTGCCAGCCGGCCGGGCGCCGCCGTCGCCCGCCGGTTCCGAGCTGGCCTGACGCTCAGGCCCACTGGACGACCTCGGACTGGTCGAGACGGGGCAGCCGGTCAAACCACGGGTCCTCGCCGGGGTGGCCGATGTTGACGACCAGGATCGCGTGCCAGCGCCCGTCGGGGAAGAACTCGGCATCCACTGCGGCCGCGTCGAAGCCGGCCATCGGCCCGGCAGCCAGGCCGTGCGCCCGGACCGAGAGCAGGAAGTACCCGGCCTGCAGCGCCGAGCCGAACCTGGCCGTCTCGGTCCGCATGGCCTCGTTGGCCGCGAAGACCTCTTTCAGTTCCGGCCGGAACGGGAGCACGGTGGGGATGTGCTCGTGGAACTGGGTGTCGAGCGCGAGCACCGCAACCGCCGGGGCGGACGCGGTTTTGGCCTTGTTGCCGTCGCTCATGTGCTCGACCAGCCGGTCGCGGCCGGGACCTGGCCGGACGTAGAGCACGCGCAGCGGCTGGGTGTTCGCCGCCGTCGGGGGCCATTTGGCCAGCTCCCAGATATCGGCTAGCTCGGCGTCGGTGACCGGAGTGGGCGCGAAGCTGTTGGCGGTCCTGGCGCCGGTGAACAGGACCGAGCGCCCGGTGTCATCCAGGCGCTCCAGGGCCGGCCGCTCGGTGATTTCTGCGGTATTCATCTAAAGCTCCTATCGGAGAAGTCGCTCGTAAAAACAAAGTTACATCATTGAGCATAGCACGAGCTATGCTGGGGGGATGGCGAAGGACCCGGCAGAGCAGCACGAGCCGCGAGCCTGCGACGGCGCGCTGGCCCGCGCGTTCGGCTTCCTGGGCAAACGATGGAATGGCGTGCTGCTGGCCACCCTGATCGCCGGCCCGGCCGGCTTCTCCGAACTCAGGCGCGCCGTCAGCGGAATCAGCGACTCGGTGCTGTCCGAGCGGCTCAGCGAGCTCTGCCAGGCCGGCCTGGTCCAGCGATCGGTCACCGACGGACCGCCGGTCGCCGTGCATTACGCGCTGACCACGGCCGGGCAGGCCCTGCTTCCCGCGCTGCAGGAGCTCACCACCTGGGCGGCCAGGAATCTGCCTGCTGACTGCCCGGCGAGCCCGGACAGCACTGGTACCCCGGCCGCCGCCCCGGCTGGCGTGACGGCTGGCGTGACGACTGGTTGACTTTGACGGCTGGTTGACGGCGAGATGATCGCGGGACGCCCCTGACGTGCCTTATGCGCTGGCGGTCCTGAACCGGCGCAGGGCCAGGGGTACGCAGATCACGATGATCAGCACGCACCAGGCGATCATCGCCGGAACTGGATGGTCGAGTTGCAGGGAGCCAGTCGACTGGGTTCCCTGGCAGACCTGGCGGACGGCCGCGACCAGCGCCGACAGCGGATCCCATTCAGCGATGGCGCGGGGAACGAGCTTCATCCCGGCGATCGGGACGAAGGTGCCGGCCAGGAACGACAGCGGCAGCATGACGGCGAACCCGATGCCCTGCATGGCGTCGGAGCTGCGGATCAGCATGCCCGCCAGGACCCCGACCCAGGTGAAGGCGAACAGCCCGAGCAGCATCAGGGCCACCAGTTCCACGGCCCGGCCGCCGCCGAGATGCGGGCGCCAGCCGAGGGCCAGTCCCACCCCGGCCACGATCACGATGCCGAGGATCTGCTCGATGATCTGGCCGATTACCTGAGCGGAGATGACCGACATCCGGATGACCGGCAGCGACCGGAAGCGGTCGACCACTCCGCTGGTGAAATCGGTCGAGGTGGCCACGCCGGCGCCGATCACGCCGAAGGCCACGCTCTGGCCGAGCAGGCCGGGCAGCAGGTAGTCCTGATAGCTGCCGGGGACGTGGATTGCCGAGCCGAACACGTAAAGGAAGAGCAAGGTGAACATGATCGGCTGGATGGTCACGTCGCTCAGCCGCTCGGGGACCCTGGGGATGGTGCGCAGGCCCCGGCCGACGAGCAGGCCGGTCTCGCGCAGGTAGCGGACGAACCGCCCGGGCCGCGGCGGCAGGGCTCCCACGGTGCGCGGGCCAGCGCCAGCGGGTGAGGTGGCAAGGGTGGTCATGACGCTACCTCCGCGAGGGTGTCATCGGTCCGGGTGCTGGCAGCCGGCGGCTGGCCGGTAAGAGCCAGGAAGGCGTCGTCCAGGGTCGGCCGCCGCAGGGCGATCTCGTCGATCGCTATCCCGCTCGACCGCACGGCGGCGGCGACCCTCGACAGGTCGTCGATCTCGTCCGGGGCGGGGACCGATACCGTCCGCCGCTCCCGGGAGACGCTGATGCGGAACGGGCCGGAGAGCGCGGCGACCAGGCCGTCCAGGCCCTGGTGATCGACGGCGACGACATCCACCCGCTGGTCGCCGATGCGGGCCTTCAGGTCGCTGGGCGTCCCGGCGGCCACCGCCTGACCGTGGTCGATCAGGACGATGTCGTCGGCCAGCGCGTCAGCCTCTTCGAGGTACTGCGTGGTGAGCAGCACCGTGACGCCCTCGTCGACCAGGTCGCGCACGGTCGACCACACCACCTGGCGGCTGCGGGGATCCAGTCCGGTCGTCGGCTCGTCGAGGACCAGGAGCTGCGGCTGGACGACCAGGCTGGCGGCCAGGTCGACGCGCCGCCGCTGGCCGCCCGAGACCGCCTTGATGAGCTTGTCCCGGAACTCGCCGATGTCGAAGCGGTCGACGAGGGAGTCGACCAGCAGGCTGGCCGCGGCCTTGCCGTAACCGCGCAGCCGCGCCATCAGCAGCAGGTTCTCCCGCGCGGTCAGGTTATCCTCGAGGGCCGCGAACTGCCCGGTCATCGAGATCGCGCGGCGCACGGCGTCTGCCTCGTGCACCACGTCGTGGCCGCAGACGATGGCCGTGCCGCTCGTCGGCTCGGACAAGGTTGCGAGCATCCGGACCACGGTTGTCTTGCCCGCTCCGTTGGGGCCCAGAAGGGAGAAGACGGTTCCCGGTTCGATCTGCAGGTCGATGTGATCGACGGCCACGAGGTCGCCGAAGCGCTTGGTGAGTCCGTCGGTGACGACGGCCAGTTCAGGAGGGGTCATAGCAGGCTCCTTCTAGTTGCAGCAAACATACAGATACTAAAAAAATTTAGCAACTTGAATCTTCTGCCCGCCGCCGGTACGGTGAGGCCGTGAGTACCCAGCCGATTCCGGGGCCGAGCCCGGGGCCGAGCCCGGGGCCGAGGCCGGGGCCGATTCCAGGCCCGGAGCCGCTGCGCGCCGTGCCCGAGCGGATCGCGGCCGGGCGCTCTCACCTGGCGCCGAATCCCGCTGAGGGGCTGCGCGAGCGCAAGAAGCGGCTGATGCGCCAGCTCATCTCCGACACGGCGACCGCGATGTTCCTAGAGCGGGGCTTCGAGGAACTCCGGGTCGCCGAGGTCGCCGCCGCCTGCGATGTGTCGGAGAAGACGGTCTACAACTACTTCCCGACCAAGGAGTCGCTCATCCTCGACCGCGAGGAGGGCATGACCGCCGACATCCGCCGGGCGCTGGGACCCGACGGCGCCCCGATGTCGCCCGTCGACGCCGTCATCGGGCTGATCACCGACGAGGTGACCGGCCTGTTTGAGCACTGGGACGAGGATCCCGGCCAGCCGCCGGACGTGGGCCTCGTGCACCGCTTCATGGACCTGCTGGAGCGCACCCCGTCGCTGCGCGCCGCGCACCGCGACATGATGGACCGCCTGGTCGAGGTGGCCGCGCAGGCCATGGCCGACCGGGCTGGCGTCGACCCCGAGGACCCCGAGCCGCAGATCGCTGCCCACGCTCTCCTGGGCCTGTGGCGGGTGCAGTACCGCGCCATGCGCAAGTACTCCGACAGCAGCCGCTCGCCTGATCAGGTGCGGGACCGGATACTGGCCGAGGTCCGCCGCGCGGCCCGGCTCATCGACACCGGGCTGTGGTCGTTCGGGATGGCCGTGCAGGGGAGCAACGGCCGTGACCAGCTCAAAGCGGCGGCCGAGGCCGCCAACGACGCCCGCCGGCAAGTGCTCGCGGCCCTCAAGCAGGCTCGTGATGCCTGGCGCCAGGTGGTCACCGAGGCGCACCGCGAGGACCATCACGCCCATCCCGCCCGGCCCGGCCGGCCTGCCCGGAAACGGAACAACCAGGCCATCTAAGCAGCCAGGCGACCGGGCCAGGCCGCCATCCCCGGAGCCGGGCGGACGACCGGCACGGCCGATCGAGCCTCCGGGGCCCTGTCGGGACCTCAGCCGTCAGCGCGCCGGCAGCTCGCCTGCCGACAGGCCGAGTGCCCGCATCGCCTTGCGGTAGGCGACGGCGACCGCGTCGAACTTCAGGTGCAGCTCGGCGGCGAGGTCGAACGGCACGCGCTCGGGCCGCTGCGACTCCACCACGACCTGATCCTGCCCGAAGATGGTGTCCTCGAACTCCTGGATCACCCGCTGCGGCTGGCCGAGGTTGTAGTTGCGGCCGATGACGACATATCCGGCGCAGCGGTCGGCCGTGATGGGCCGGGAGGCGAAGAAGTACACCATGCCCCGCTCGCCGCCCCAGCCCAGCCGCAGCACGATGGTGTAGGGCAGGTGCAGCTCGTAGCGGCTGTGGCGCTCGGGCGAGTCCGGCTGGTCGTTGCCGAATACCGGGAAGTCGTCGGTGTTGCGGGCCTCCGGCCGCACGATCGAGTAATGCAGTACATGCCCGTCGGTCCGCACCTCGTGGCGCGGGACGACGGGCCGGCCGGGATCCCCGAGCAGACCCGGATGAACCCAGGGGAAATGCCCGAAGTCGGTGAAGTTCTCGACCTGCCGGGCGGCATCGCACTGCCAGCGGTACGGCCCGGCAGGCACCGTGGCCCAGCCGCCGTCTTCGAGCTCGGGAACCTCGGGCAGCGGCCAGCGCGGCTCGTCCAGGGCTGCCCAGATAAGGCCGTAGCGTTCCTGGGCGCGGAACGCGGAAACACGCGCCTTGGCCGGCACCCGCTGCGGGTTCTCCAGCTGCGGGATCGCGACGCACCGGCCGTCTGCCGCGTAGCGCCAGCCGTGGTAAGCGCAGACCAGCTCGTCCCCGCTGATCCGGCCGAGTGACAGCGCCGTGCCGCGGTGCGCGCACAGGTCCGACAGCACCCGCGCTCTGCCGTCGGCTGTGCGCCAGAGCACGAGCGGCTCACCCAGCAGATCGGCGGGCACCGGCCGGTCGGCGAGCTCTGCGGCGAACGCCACCGGGTGCCAGCACGCCCGCTGCGCCTGCAGGTCAGCGAATACCCCCGGGGCGGTCACCAGGCCGAGGATAGCCGGTCGCGCTACGGCCGCGCTAAGCCCTGATCCACCGATCAGATAGCGGTGTGCCGAGGCTGCCTGTGGTCAGGGCTGCCTGCGGCCAGGGCTGCCTGCGGCCAGGGCTGCCTGCGGCCGGGGCTGCCTGCGCGAGGCCCGCGAGGAGCAAGGCTTCGTCAGGGGTTTCGCCGGACCCGGAGTCAGTGGTCGCGGCGCCGAGCTGATGCCGGAAGACCGCGACCACCAGGTCGGCCCGGGTGGGGAAGTGCCGGTAGATGGTGGCTATGCCGACGCCCGCTTCGGCGGCGATGTCCCGCACGGGAGCATCGACCCCCGCACGGACGAACACGACGGCGGCGGCGTCCAGGAGAATACGCTGGTTGCGCCGGGCATCGGACCGCTTACGTCGTTTGCGCAGCACGGGCCACGCCCGATGAGGAAGGTATCCATCGATGAGCGAAACAACACCGGCCGATGCCGGAACCGGCTCGGCCACGCCGATCATCTCGGTCAGGCCGGTCACGGTGCGCAGCCCGGACTGGTTCGCCGACGGCTACCATCTCAGCCCGGGCGCCACCGATCTGCTGCTGCTGTTCGGCGCGGAGCACGGGCTCGGCGGCATCCAGGGTTACAACCACACGCGGACCACCGACGAAAGCCCGGAACGCGTCGCGGTCATCCAGCAGGCCACGCTGGCGTATCTGCGTACCGCGCTGGGCCTGGACGACGGCGCTTGGCCTGCCGCGCGTGCGGCCCTGGCCGCGACCAGCGGCAAGCTCGCAAGGATCGACGCGAAGTGACCAGCCCTCTCAGGCCGGCCCGCACGCCCAGCTTCGGAATCATGACCGCCCCGTCGCAGGTCGCCTACGGCGATGTCCTGCGGGTCTGGCGCGAGGCGGACAGCATCCCGCAGATCGAGCACGCATGGCTATTCGACCACCTCATGCCGATCTTCGGTGACTCGAACGGGCCCATCTTCGAGGGGTGGACACTGCTGTCCGCTCTGGCAGCCCAGACCGAACGACTACGCCTCGGGCTGCTGGTGACCAGCAACAGGTTCCGCCCGCCGGCCATGCTGGCCAAGATCGCCGCCGGCGTCGATGTCATCTCCGGCGGGCGGCTCGAGTTCGGCATCGGCGCCGGCTCGAACCTGACTGTGCCGATCGCCCGGCGCGAGTACGAGGCTTACGGCCTGCCCTTCCACGACGCCGCCTATGCGGTGGGCAGCCTCGCCGAAGCGTGCACGATCATCCGCCGGTTGTGGACCGAGGCCGAGCCGTTCGACTTCGACGGAACCTACCATCAGCTCACCGGCGCGTTCTGCAGCCCCAAACCCGTGCAGCAGCCCCACCCGCCGATCATGATCGGGGGCCGCGCCACCCCGACGATGCGCGTGATCGCCGAGCATGCCGACCGGTGGAACATGCCCGGCGGCAGCATCGACGACGCGGTCGCGCGCAGCGCCGCGCTGGATCGCTTGTGCGCCGAGATCGGCCGCGACCCGGCCGAGATCACCCGCTCGATCGTCCTGGGCGTCTCCTACGACCGACCCGCCGACACCCGGGACGCAATCCGCGCAGCGCTCGACGGCGGGTTCAGCCACATCGTGCTCAGCCTGGGCGCGCCCTATCCAGCCGAGGTCGCCCACTGGGTCGCTGACACCTTCATCGCCCCGCTCACTGACCAAGAGAGCTTCGCCCGACTGGTTTGAGGCCACATAAGCCCGCCTCAATAAGAGCGCGTCAAGAAGCGGGGCCGCGGCGTTAAGATCCCGCCAAGATCCGCGCTATCCGGGCAGATCAGCAGTTCACTGATAGCGAGATGATCAGTCGAGCCAGGACGCCCGCCCGGCCGAGGCGCGGCCTGTCAGCACCGCGGCGGCGCGGCCTGTCAGCACCGCTGGCACTGCCAGCCGGCTGCACCGCGCTGCTGGTGATCGCGGCGATCGCGGCGGGCACCCACGGCGGCCTGGCTGCCGCCGGGGTGCTGATCCTCGCCGCCGTGATCGTCGCGTGCGGGTCCCTGGTAGCCGAGCCGGCGGTGGCGCCGCTGCTCGGCGTGATCGGCTGGCTGACGGTCGTCGGCTTCTCCCGGGCGCCGTATGCGCAGCTGCGGCCGACCGGCGAGCTGGCGGTCCGGGCCGCCGTCGTGCTGGCGGTGTGCAGCCTGGGCGGTGCGGGAGCGGGCGCGATGATGCGCCGCATCGCATCGTCGTTCACACTGTGGATTGTGAACTTCTCCGGCGAGGGCCCAGCAGCGGGCCAGCCGCCCCGGCGGCGGCCTGACCTCTCCGGCGGCATCGGCGCTCGCCGGCTGCTGGCCGGCGTGCTGCTGGTGGCGGGGCTGCCGCTGCTCACCCTGGCCCTGGTCGCTGCCCGCCCGCACCTGGCCGATGACCTGCTGATCTACCTGGTCGTCGTGGTCGCGATCGCGGTCGTAGGCGGCTTCTGGCCGGCGGTACTCGCCGCGGTGACGGCCAGCCTGCTGCTGAACTGGTATTTCACCCCGCCGGTGCATACCCTCACGATCGCCGACCCGCAGAGCCTGCTCGCGCTGATGCTGTTCGTGACCGTCGCTGTGACGGTGAGCAGCGTGGTGCACCTGGCCGCGCACCGCGCCCGGCAGGCGGCCCGCAGCGCCGAGGAGGCAGCGCAGCTGCTCGCGCTGGCCCAGACCGTGCTGAGCGGTGCCGATACGCCCGCCGCGGTGCTGGCCCACCTGACCGGCACCCGCGGCGGCAGCGCCGAGCTGCTCGAGCTGGCCGGCGGCCAGTGGATCCGGGTAGCGGCCAGCGGGACGGCGCGGCCGGGCGAGCGCGCGACGAGGATCGAGGCCCGGGATGATCTGGCCCTGACCATCGCCGGTCAGTCCCGGCCGGTAACCAGCCGGCTGCTGGACGGATTCGCCGCGCAGGCCGCTGCCGCGCTGGACCGGGACCGGCTGCGGACCCAGGCCGCCCAGTCCGAGGCGCTGGCAGCGGGCAACCGGATGCGCACCGCGCTGCTCGCGGCCGTCAGCCACGACCTGCGCACCCCGCTAGCCTCGATCAAGGCCAGCGTCAGCACGCTGCGCCAGACGGACGTGGAGTGGGCGCCCGCCGACGAGGCAGCACTGCTGGCGACCATCGAGCAGTCCGCCGACCGGCTGGACGCGCTCATCGGCAACCTGCTGGACATGAGCCGGCTCACCACCGGCGCGCTGCAGCCGTTCCTGCGGCCGACAGCGATCGACGAGGTGGCGCCCGTCGCGCTGCGCGGGCTGGACGGCGGCGCACTGGTGCAGCTGACGGTTCCCGACGGGCTGCCGCTGGTGCGCACCGACCCCGGGCTGCTCGAGCGGGTGCTGGCCAACCTGTTCGCCAACGCGCTTGCCTACTCCCCGGCCGGTCAGCCTCCCGAGCTGCGCGCCAGGTCGGGCGGCGGCCAGGTACTGCTGGAGATCGTGGACCACGGGCGCGGCGTGCCGGACGATCTCAAGCCGCGCATGTTCGAGCCGTTCCAGCGGCTGGATGCCCGCGGCAGCCCGGCTCCCGCGGGCGTCGGCCTCGGGCTGGCCGTGGTCCAGGGCTTCCTCGACATCATGGGCGGGTCGGTTCAGCCGGCCGACACTGCGGGGGGCGGGCTCACGATGCGCGTCGCCCTGCCGGCCGCGACCGCTCCGGCGAGTCCTGCCAGCGTGGCAGCCGACACGTGACCAGAGTCCTGGTCGTCGACGACGAGGCACCGATCCTGCGGGCGCTGCGGATCAATCTCACCGCCCGCCAGTACGAGGTCAGCACGGCTGCGGACGGCACCTCCGGCCTGGAGGCGATGGCCCGGGACCGGCCGGACGTGCTGATACTCGACCTCGGGCTGCCGGACATGGACGGCACGGACGTCATCAGGGGAGTCCGCGGCTGGACTTCCGCGCCGATCATCGTGCTGTCGGCCTGGGGGCAGGAGAGCCAGAAGGTCGCCGCCCTGGATGCCGGCGCCGACGACTATGTGACCAAGCCGTTCGGGATGGACGAGCTGCTGGCAAGGCTGCGCGCCGCTGTCCGGCGGGCCTCGCCCGCGCCGGACGAGCCGCTGATGGCGACGGCGGACTTCACCGTCGACCTGGCGGCCAAACGGGTCACCCGGGACAGTGGCGACATCCGCCTCACCCCTACCGAATGGCAGCTGCTGGAGATCCTGGTCCGCAATGCCGACCGGCTGGTCACCCAGCGCCAGCTACTGCAGGAAGTCTGGGGCCCCAGCTACCACAGCGAGGCCAACTACCTGCGCGTCTATGTCGCGAACCTGCGGCGCAAGCTGGAACCCGACCCGTCCAGGCCGCGCTATCTGCTGACCGAGCCCGGCATGGGCTACCGGTTCCGGCCCTGAGGCCGCTGGCTCTTATCACGGCGCGCCGGGCGGGCGCAGCTGGTAGCCCGGGTTGAAGATCGTGCGGTCGCCCTTGATCCGGGTGACGCGCCCGTGCACCACGATCCGCCGGCCGGGCGAGATCCCCGGAATGTGCCGGCGTCCCAGCCAGACCAGCGTGATACTGCCCGTGCCGTCCCACAGGTCCGCTTCCATCGTCAGGCTGGTGCCGCGAGGCCGCAGGGTGACGGTCCTGAGGGTCCCGGCGACGTCGACGACCTCATGGTCGGGGCTGTCGGCTATCGGCGTCGCAGCCAGCCCGCCCAGTCCCGCAAGCTCGCTCATCTCGGCGTGCAGCTCATCGGCGTGCAGCGCGTTGCGGTCCGCTGTCAGCAGGCGCAGCGGAGTCAGCTTGCTGGCCAGCGGATCGATCAGGCGGCCGGCTCCCGGCGGCGGCGAGGTCGCCGACTTCAGCTGGTAGGGCACGCTGGCGACGATCACCCCGCGCTGCTGCAGCAGCCGGGCCTTGAGCCGCAGCGCGCTCTGGTTATGCAGAACCTGCTCCCACCAGTGGCCGAGCACGTACTCGGGGATGTAGACCGTGATGATGTCGCGCGGGCTGTCGCGGCGCAGCCGCTTGACATACTCGACCACCGGGCGGCTGATCTCCCGGTAGGGCGAGGCCACGATCGTCAGCGGCACCGGTATGTTGGCGCGTTCCCATTCCTCCTTCAGCCGCAGCGTCTCGGCCTCGTCGACGTCGACGGTGATGGCCTCCAGGCGGCTCGGCCGGGTAGCCCGCGCGTACGCCAGCGCCCGCAGCGTCGGCAGGTGCAGCTTGGAGACCAGCACGATGGACCTGTTGCTGGCGGGCAGCGTCATCGCCAGGTCCTCGGCGGGGGTCAGCTCGAGTGCGACGCTCTCGTAGTGGCGGTGAATGCCGTTCATGGTCAGCCAGATGACCGGCATGGCGACCACGACGATCCAGGCCCCGTTGGCGAATTTGCTGATCAGCACGATGACCAGGACCACGGCGGTGAAGCATGCGCCGACAGTGTTGATGGCCCGGGACCGCATCATGTGGCGGCGGGCCCGCGAGTCGGTAGTACCGCGCAGGTTGCGGTTCCAGTGCCGGATCATCCCGGTCTGGCTGCAGACGAACGATACGAAGACGCCGATGATGTACA
>Ga0302324_100000542_pt1 | contig 98817 bp, 85 predicted proteins | sample Palsa_T0_1_FD_201949 | JGI IMG/M metagenome (GOLD analysis project Ga0302324, IMG submission 201949) | Peat permafrost microbial communities from Stordalen Mire near Abisko, Sweden - Palsa_T0_1 | ecosystem: Environmental > Terrestrial > Soil > Palsa > Peat permafrost | place: Sweden: Abisko... | reverse complement strand
GACGGTGGACGTAGCTCAGCTGGTAGAGTCCCGGATTGTGATTCCGGTTGTCGCGGGTTCGAGTCCCGTCGTCCACCCCATTCTGCGGGCCGTTAGCTCAGCTGGTAGAGCAGGAGACTCTTAATCTCTTGGTCGTAGGTTCGATCCCTACACGGCCCACCATCCAAAGACGGTCAGGGATGTCCAAGCAAGAGCGTCCGCTCCGTCAGACCTGCACCCAAACTATCGGCCTCAGTTTGATGAACTTTTTCGAGGTTCGATCGCCGATCCATCCCGCCAAACTTCGAGTTTACTCAGCTCTTTGGTGGAAACGTCCTGCTATGCACCGATCCACTGCCGTGGAATCAGGAAACCGGCATTGTGGTTCGTGACGATTTCGATGGCATCCCGCTCGGAGACCTAGCGAACTGCTTGAGCCCGAAATTCGATCTGTGCTTCGATTCGGCCCCCGGCAAGCGCTGCGCCGCACTCGACCCAGGTGCCGGTCAACGCTTGCCGGGTGGATCGGTGAGTAGGAGCGTGTCGATGCCAGCAACGTGGCGCCAGGCTTCGTCATTTGTTATCGCCAGGGTGGCGCCGGATCTGAGTCCCGTGGCGAGCTGAATCGCGTCGGGGGTCCGAAGGCGATAGCGTGCGCGCAAGGCGGCCGCCTCCAGCAGGATGAGACGTGTGATCGGCTCCAATGTCAGGTTGGGGAAATAACTCAACAGGGTCTCGTAATCGTCGGCGGCATCCTGGCGACCCAACTGCAGTGGCTTGACGATCAACTCGAGTAGCGTGAGTTCAGATGCTACTCCGCGAAACCGACCGGCTTCGAGTTGTTCGATGACATATCCTGCCGCCTCACCGAAAGCCGGATTTTGCTCAAAATGGTAGATCCAGACGGACGTGTCGAGCAGAATCCGCTTGTGGCGCTCAAGCATGCTCCCGTCTACCAACCCTCACGCTCCGACTTGAGGTATGCCTCGGCTCCTTGCCACACGTCGCTGTGCAAGCCACGCGTGCGTTTTGCGAATTTCTTCGGCTTCGGAATGATCACGACACGATCGGACTTGCACAGCACGAGAAGCTCGTCCCCAGCCGACAAGGAGAGCGCTTTTCTAGCGGCCTGCGGGATGACGATTTGATACTTGCTGCTAAGGGTGACAGTGGTGCTCACTACGGTCTCCTGGCTTGTAAAGCGATACTACCATATCACTTTACCGCTGTTGCGTCGGCGAAGCGATGGCATCATTCGGTGGCTACACGGCTCGCCAATTTATCAAATATAATTAATAACTTGTGCGCACATAGGCGCATCACCACGCCAGTCGGATCTCAACTCCCAGATAGTCGCTGTCACGACCGCCGGCCTGGCGAATCGCGTTACCCACGGCAAAATGCACCGCCTCAACCGCAAACGCCACGTTCGGTGTTGCCGTCCAGTCCAGCTGAGCCTGCCCGTAGCTCCTGGTGTAGCCCCCGGGATGGCCAGCAGTGCCCGCAAGGGGAATGTCCGGCTGTGTGTATATCGCGCCCGCGGTACTTTGGCGCCACTGTGCGGTGGCCGCCAAGAGTACATTTAGCGTTCGGGTGGGATGCAGCGTCACGGATGGTTTCATGTGAATGAAATTGACGTAACCGGTGTAACCGGACAGCGTCATGTAATAGCCATTAGGAAATAGCGGATTGAATGTATTGAGGTCGTGATCGTGTGGATTGTGATCGCCAGAAGCGCCGTCAAACTGTAGTCCGAGGCGAGGCGTCCAGGAATAAGAAACCAAGTGTAGCCTGCCAGTGACCCGAACGCCCAGGCGTGGATTTGCTGCGATCCGATACCGCCCGTCTGCGACATCCCATAGGGATGCTTTCCCCCTATTCGCATGACGTGATTTAGGGAACACAATACTTCAAAATTAAGCGGCGGGAGACAGCGATGGCTTCGAAGCACCCGAGCGAGCAGTTAGCGACGGATGCCAGGCGGTTGGGCATCAGCTCGACCATTTCTCGACGAGATGCCTAGGCTGGCACCGCTGCGACACTAGCGGCGAGCGCTATACCGCTCAACGCGATGTCCGAACCGCCGACGAATACAGCCCTCCAATACAAGTCCGGAGACCGGAATATGAGCACAGTAACTACCAAAGACGGCGTGACGCTATTTTACAAGGATTGGGGCAGCGGTCAGCCGATCGTCTTTTCGCACGGCTGGCCCCTATCCGCTGATGACTGGGATGCCCAAATGATGTTCTTTGTTTCGCGCGGCTTTCGGGTAATCGCCCACGATCGCCGCGGTCACGGACGTTCGAGCCAGACTGCCGACGGCCACGATATGGACCATTATGCGGCTGATCTCGCCGCCCTTACCGCGCATCTTGACCTTAAGGGCGCCGTCCATGTGGGTCACTCAACCGGCGGCGGTGAGGTTGCACGTTACGTTGCGAGGCATAACGCAGGGCGTGTTTCCAAGGCTGTCCTCGTCAGTGCTGTGCCGCCTCTGATGGTGAAAACAGCTGCCAATCCCGGAGGCCTGCCAAAAAAGGTGTTCGACGACTTTCAGGCGCAGACGGCGTTCAATCGAGCGCAGTTCTACCTGGATGTCCCGACGGGTCCGTTTTATGGGTATAACCGTGCCGGCGCCAAGGTATCCAACGGGGTCATTCAGAATTGGTGGCGTCAGGGCATGATGGGAGGAGTGAAGGCGCACTACGACGGGATCGTCGCCTTCTCGCAGACTGATTTCACGGAAGACCTAACGAGGATTACGGTGCCAACCCTTGTCATGCACGGAGACGATGATCAAATTGTCCCGTACGCAGATGCGGGTCCTTTGAGTGCCAAGCTGATCAAAGCCTCAATACTTAAAACATACAAAGGATTTCCGCACGGTATGCATACCACTAATGCAGACACGATCAATGCGGACTTGCTGGCATTCATCCAATCCTGATCCCACGGGCCAGGGGAGCGCCCGTCCAGCCCTCGCACGCTGAATTATCGCGTTTGTGCTATATTTTTTATATGCAAAAATCAAGAAAGTCGACGAACCTGTCCTTTTCCTTCAAGCACACCGGCGAGGTGGATGTCACCGTCGCTCGCTGTAAAGTTCTGCCCTCGGTAAAGTATTTGAATGCGCAAGCCCTCAGCCGCGCATCAAAAGTGAGCGTTGAGGTAGGTTCGGTCAAGGGGGAATCTTGTGTACGGACAGTGCTAGCCGTCATTGAATCCGGAATCGTGACCAAGCTCGAGATGGAGCCCTGCGGTGAAATGATTCGATCTACCCCGGAGCAAGAAGCGCTGATCAAGTCTGCGCTCAAGGTCGCCGGAAAAAAGGCTCGACCCAAGTGGAAACCGGTACCGGTCGCGAAATTTCTGTCCAACGCCCAGGCCTACCTGGAGGACGGGCCGTTTTGCATCCATTTGTGCATATTCAGCTATTGCGTGGAATGCTGCGAGGTCGATATCGATTTGGGTTCTTACACTATTCCGTACATATGCATCGGTACAATAAATCGAGCGCCCGAGCACCGAAGCGTCGGTCGCGGCGTTCGACGGAACAAGACGTCCACGTATCGTTCATCGAAATAACAGCAACGCACCGACCCCAAGTTGCATGCCGAGCTTTGGCATGCGACCTGCCAGCCGGAGTCAGCTGGCCGCCCACAGCTCCCCGCCCAAGCGTATCATCATGCACATGGCCGCGATCACCCCGACAGAAGCCCAGGCTTACCTTGAGCGTTGGGAGTTGGTTAGAGAGATCGAACTCATCGAACTGCGTCGCACTTCCATGGACGTCAAACTGCGTCAGTTGTCAGCTCTGATGGCATCGCGCGACCTCTTTGGGGTGGATCGGGAACGCGACAGCGGTGTGCAGCTCGTTCGTGATCGGTGGGCATGTCTTCGGCAGGCATTGGGTGGTTGAGCGGGGCCCCGCAAACCTGCTGGCCGCGCTCGCCGACTTGATGAAGTGGCTGGATGCCACGAATATGCCGTCGATGGTCATCGGTGGAGTCGCCGCTTCGGTGTTGGGCCGGCCTCGTCTGACGCAAGATGTCGATGCCCTCGCGATCCTTCCCGAAGCACAGTGGGCCAATGCATTATCCACTGCAGCCGGTCACGGAATCGTTCCCCGCATCGAGAGCCCGCTCGACTTCGCACGCCGAAGCCGCGTCCTTTTGCTGAAACATGTAGAGTCGGGGATCGGCATCGACGTTACCTTTGGCGCGTTGTTGTTCGAGCGGGCGGCGATCGACCACAGCAAGATTCATGACATCGGCGGCTTGCGCGTGCGCTTGCCGCGCGTAGAGGATCTGCTCATCATGAAGGCGGTTGCCCGGCGGCCCAAAGACCTGCAGGACATCGAAGGACTGCTTGCTGCGCATCCCGAGGCCGACATCGCCACCGTTCGGCAGTGGGTCAGTGAATTTGCCACCGCCATGAGCACATCCGACATGCTGGAGGATTTCGATAAATTAGTGGCGCGAAGCAAATCGAGGCCTTGATCCGCATTTAGTCCCGTGGCTCCACGGCTCACTGTCCAATAGCGTTCAAGGACGGCCGAGAACGTCCGCTGAGTCGAACAAAGCCTGCGTTCCCGCATTCTGTCAAGCGGGCAAAAAACCTGAATACTGCTTGTTTTTCCGCAAGTTGCATCCGATTTCGGCATTGCGCGTGCCGCCGTTTGCTGCGATGCATGGTTCGTGCAAAAAAAAATGCAACGAGAATAACAACGGGCAGGGAGCCGTCATGCGGACACGCAGGCGCAGCCGTCGGTGCGCGGCGCTGGGCATCTTGATTGGGTTCGTTCTCCTCGGCTGCGGCGGCGGCGGAGCCTCGCCTGAACTCCTCTTCAAGCGCGCATCCGACGTTCGTTGCACCCAACAGCGCGGCGGTGCTGCAATTCACGCTGGTGGTCAATGACGGCGAGGCGGATTCGGCCAGTTGTACGGTGAGCATCACCGTGATGGCGCCCTCGGTCGCGCCCACCGCAATGGCAGGCATGTCCATCACCACACCGAAGCGCTCGGTCGTGACGCTCAATGGAAGCGGATCCGATCCGCAGGGCAAGCCGCTCACTTATCAATGGACTCAGACGGCCGGCACCGCCGTAACCCTGCAAAATGCTACCAGTGCTGCGGCCCAATTTGTCGCTCCCGCCACGGTGGGCGATCTGCAGTTTTCCCTCACGGTGAACGACGGCACGCTCTCCTCGCTGCCGAGCAACGTCACCGTCCATGTGCAAGACTTTGCACCGGTTATCGTCTCGTTGACGTTTTCGAGCGCCGCGCCGCGCCGCAACGATCCAATTTCGGTGCAGGTCATCAGCAGTGATCCAGACCAGGATTCCCTGACCACCACCTATGTGTGGACCCGCAACGGCGTGCTGGTGCCGGCCGCGACCGGGCCCAATTATCCCTTGGGCAATCAGGTGAAAAACGACGTCATTGCCGTGACGGTGACAGTGTCCGACGGAACCCTGAGCGCCTCGAGCCATGCCAGCGTCACAATCGCGGATTCTCCTGCGGTGTTGACGGGCGTTGCGCCGACTTCGGCAACCTACGGACAGGCGCTGAGCTTTCAGGTGACGGCCAGCGATGCCGACGGCGATCCCACCGGACCGATTGAAGTGGGCTACGGACCCGCGGGATTTGCGGTGAGTGCCTCGGGCCAGGTGACCTGGACGCCATCCGGCCCTTTATTCGAGCATGCGACGGATATGGCGTGGCAGCTACGGTTGCACAATGCCCCGCAGATTACATTGGGCGGAGTCATCACGGTCAACGATGCCGCCCGGCAGTATCCGCTCGAACGCACCACCGCGGCGATTCCGCTTGGCAACAATGCCATCGACGTCGAGGACTTCGATGGCAACGGTCAGCATGAGATCCTGATCGGTACCGCCAATAGCCTGTACATCCTCGCGAAGAACGGTGCCACCGACTACGCGCAGAGCTGGGTGTACCCCTACGATCCCATCGCGGATGGCAACAGTACCTCGCCGCAGAGCGCGGGGTTCAACGCCGTCACCTCGGGCGATGTGGATGGGGATGGTCATCGCGAAATCTTCTTCACCCAGGGTCCGGTGATCGTCAAGTTGGACGGTGTGACCCGGCGCGAAGTGGCGCGCTATGGCGATCAAGGTTCCACGGCAGCAGGCACGCCGGCACTCGGCCCCTACTGCTCGGCCCTGAAGTACGGCGACATCGATAACGACGGCGTGGGCGAACTGGTGTGTCTCGGCAGCAACGGCGTGTATGGCGCTCCCACGCAGCTGTATGTGCTCGATGCCAGAACCATGACTCTCAAATGGCAAAGCGGCGTGCTCAACGGCGGGACTTCGATGGCCATTGGCAATGTCGAAGGCGGCAGTGGCCTGCAGATCGTGACTTCCGATGGCTTTGTGTTCGACGGCACGACGCACCAGAACCTATGGGCGTATGGCGCGGGCTTCGGCAACATTATCGATGTGGGCGATGTCAATGGCGACGGCGTGGCGAAAATCGTCGGGGTGGGCAGTGGCGCGAGCGCGACGGCGTTCAGCGCCACGCTGAAATCCCCACTCTGGCAAATTGCAACCGGCTCCATCAGCGGCACTTCGGCCCTCAAAGTCGCGAATCTCGACGGCGTCGGGCCAGCCGAAATACTGCTGGGCGATGCGCAATGGGGCAATGTCAGCGTGTACCGCTACAACACAAGCACCCAGGTCGCCGACATGGTGAGCCAGACCAACTCGCTGGGCGACGGCGTGAGCGCCATTGCGGCCGGCGACGTCGACGGCGATGGGCAGATGGAGATGATTTGGGGCAGCGATTACTACAGCAGCGGCCCGGATACGCTGGCTATCGCTTCCTGGACCTCAACGCCTGTCATCAAATGGCAGGGACCCGACGGCGCGGTGCTCGACGGACCTTTCGTCGGCGCCAGGAACGGGCTGATTGCCGCGGGGAAAAATCGCTTCATGTTTGCCACACCGAGCACCAACAACGCCTACGGCGGCGAGCGGGTCATTGCACTCGATCCCACGACCGGATTGTTGACCCTGTCGAGCGAAATCGACTCCAACTGGTCGCGCGATCGTGCCTTCGACGTCGGCAATGTCACGGGAGGCAGCACAGACTCGATGCTGCTCGGCACCGCGACGCTGTACAGCGGCTACTTTACCGCCTACGACTTCACCGGCAACACAAAGACCTGGCTCTCGGGCCAAGTGGGTGATGGTGTCGCCGTGACGCACGCCGATCTGAATCACGATTCGGTTGACGACATGATCGGCATCACCTCCCAGGGTTACGTGTACGCCTGGGAGGTACTGCATCAGACCGCGTTGTGGAGCAGTACCCAACTGACGGGCGGGCGAGACATCGCGGCGGTCGATTTGGACGGCGACGGCGTGCCGGAGATCATCGCGCTCGCTCAAGATCGGGTGGTGATCTACAAATACTCGAGCGTGACCTCGGGCTATCTGGAGGCGTTCAGTTATATGGTGACCGCCAGCAATCTGCTGGTGGCGGACACCGACGGCGATGGCGTGCCTGAGATATTCGTGCTCAATGCCTACAACGGCGGCCAGGGCGACGGCAGTATCACGCAGCTCAACTCCTCATTGCAGGTACTGCACCAGTACACCGTGGCTGATGCCGGCAGTCTGGATCTCGAGCAGTCGGCCTTTGGTCGCAAGAACCTGGTCATTTCGATATCCGATCCAAACCTGGTTTATAGCCAGGCCTCAAGGATCGCGGTTGTCGATCCCACTTCCGGCACGATCATCTGGCAGTCGCCCTTCATATCAGGGTCGGTGCCGGGTCATAGCGTGTCCTTTTACGATTGGAACCACGACGGTCAACTGGAGATGTGCTTCGGAACCAGCGCCGGCATGTACGTCACCCGCTAGGGCACCTGTCGATTACGCGAATCGGCCCGCTTCGTCGAAGCTCAGGCGGGGATTTCGGGGAAACACCGACTCCGGTTGGCCGTGGCCGAGGCTGCAGATGAAGTTGGATTGAATGCGTGTGCCGGCAAAGAACGCCTGGTCAACGCCCGCATTGTCGAACCCTGACATCGGCCCGCAATCCAGGCCCAGCGCGCGCGCCGCAATGATGAGATACGCACCCTGCAGGCTGCCGTTACGCATCGCGGTGACTTCCGCAACGCCAGGCTGACGAAACCACTGGCGCATCATCTCGCCGCGGGCGGGGAACAATTTCGGCATTGTTTCAGGGAAATCCAGATCGTGACCGATGATCACCGTGACAGGCGCCGCCAGGATCTTTGACCGATTCGCCTCCATGGCGAGCGACGCCAGGGTCGCCTTTCCCTCGGCGCTGCGCACCCAGACAAATCGCGCCGGGGAGGAATTGGCCGAGGTCGGACCCCATTTGTACAGATCATAGAGCGCCCGCAACGTGTCTTCCGTGACCGCTTCATCGGTCCAACCGTTGGGGGTTCTTGCGCTACGGAACAACTGATCGAGCGCCGCGGCTGGCAGTGGATGTCCCACGATGATTCTCCGGTTTGATCAGTAAGTATAAACCAGTAACTGGGGCAACGCGTCGTTCACGCGCGCCGCGATTTTCTAGCCATCAGTGAGCGATCGAGCCTGTGGTAGGGGGCCGGATGGCTGGGCTCCCTGTCTCCCAATTAACGATAATTCAGCGCCGGTGAGGCGGCGAGTCGAGGCGATGTCTTTGCAGTGACTGAAATTTGAAATAATTACCGCGTTGCGCTGGTCGCGAGGGCGGTAGCTTGCGCTATGTGCGATGGCGCACAGATGGCTGCGCCTGCCTCGGCGCAGTCTAGCGTAGGGCATTACGGGCATCCTGCATGACAGGCGATGACGGTTCACCCGATGTTGCCGCCTTCGCCACGGCAGTGACATCTGCGATTCAGCGAGCCTCACTCGACGGCATCCTGGTCGATGCGCAACAGAAGCCTAAGCGGGCGGATGACAGGATCCACGAGGATGCCAGCCAGTTCCGGGCGCTGGTTGAGCAGCAGATTGCAGGCATTTTCATCATCCGCAGCGACGGCACGCTGGCCTACATCAATCCGGGCTTTTCGGCGTTGTTCGGCTACACGCCGGCCGACGTCATCGGGCGGCCGTTCCTGGATCTCATCGTTGAGGAGGATAGGGCCAGCCTGCTGAAGGCGTTCGCCGAACATCTCCAGGGCGGGCCACTGGCGACGCAGTCGATCACAGCCATCAAGCGCCGCGGCGGTGGCATCATGAACGTGCTGGCGCACGCCTCGCTTGCCTCCTACCAGGGCGAGCCGGCGCTGGCGGGCATCATCGTCGATATCACCGAAGGAAAAAGGGCCAATGATCTGCTGCAAGCAAGCGAGGAGAGATTCCGCCTGCTGGTCGAGCAGGCGCCGGATGCGATCGTGCTGTATGACGTTGACGCCGACCGCTTTATCAGTGCCAACCGCAGCGCGGCCACCTTGTTTGGCTGCAGCCGAGAACAACTGCTCGAATCCGGGCCGCTCAGATTCTTCCTTGCCGACGCGGGCGCCGCGCAGTCACCGCAGCAAATCATCGCGGAATATAACCGGCAGGCTCTGGCGGGTATCGAGACGATGTTTGAGCAGCGCTTCCGTAATGCCCAGGGCCGGGAGGGAACCTGCGAGATAAGCCTGCGCCGAATGCCGACGGTTGCCGGGCGTCTGCTGCGTGCAAGCCTGGTCGATGTGACAGAGCGGCGCCAGGCTGAGATTGCGCTAGCCTATCGCGATCGCGTGCTGCACGCGGTAACCCTGAGTGTCGCTGAGCTTGTTACCGCGCCGAGCCTTGCGGCCGGGATGGCGCAGGCATTGCAGACCGCCGCGCAGGCGCTGCAGGTGGATCGAATGATGATCCTGCAGAAATCGCCGGCGCAGGTGCCGGCAATCGCCGTCTCCATGTCGCACTCATGGCAAGCCGCCGATGTCCCGCTGCTTGGTGCGGATGAGCTGTCGAGCATTGCTGCGGATTCTCCCGAGCTTGCCGCGTGGCTCGCGCCACTGTTGGCAGGTAGACCGGTGTTCACCGACGCCGCCACCGCCACCGGGGCGATCGGCGATCTCATGCGCCGCATGCACAATCGATCAAGCCTGATGGTGCCGATCCTGGTGGCCGGTGAGTATTGGGGAAACATCGGCATCGACGATTGCAAGGTTGCGCGCGAATGGACAGCCGTCGAGCTCGACATGCTTGGGACCCTGTCGCAGGTCATTGGTGCGCTTGTGATGCGAGAGCAGTCGCGGCTGTCGCTGATGGACAGCGAGGAGCGCTTCCGGGCGGTGAGCGACACAGCGCAGGACGCCATTGTCATGGTCGATTCGAACGCTACGGTGGTCTACTGGAATCGCGCCGCCGAACGAATCTTCGGCTACAGCGCCGGGGAGGCGCTCGGCAAGAGCGTGCATCAATGGCTCGCGCCGCCGCGCTATCAAGCGAAGTCCAACGCTGCAATGAGCGTGTTCGCCGCGACCGGACGTGGCGATATCGTGGGCAAGACCCTGGAAATGGCTGCCATGCGCAAAGACGGGGTCGAATTTCCGATCGAGCTGTCGGTCGCGAGCATGCAGCTGGGAGAGAAGTGGCACGCCGTTGCGACCATTCGGGACATCACCGAACGCAAGCATAATCTGGAACAGATCAGGTTCACCGCACTGCACGATAATCTCACCGGGCTCGCCAATCGTGCGGTGTTCGTGGAGGCGCTGCAGCAGGCGATTCAGCGCGCGCAGCGAGACAACGAAAAGTTCGCTGTCCTGTACCTCGACCTTGATCACTTCAAAGACGTCAATGACACCCTCGGCCATCCCGTCGGCGACCAGTTATTGCAACTGCTGGCAGATCGGCTGCGCCTGAGCATTCGCGGCAGCGACTCAGTGGCACGATTCGGCGGCGATGAGTTCGCTTTGATCCAGGCCGACCTTGCCGAGCCGGTGGATGCCGCCGCGCTGGCGACCAAGCTGCTGCAAGCGATAAGTGTGCCTTGCGTGATCCAGGGCGAGGAGATTCGCTCCGGCGCGAGCATCGGCATCGCCGTCTACGGGCCGGAGTCACCGAACGCCGAGACGCTGCTGTCGCACGCGGATGTCGCGCTTTATCGGGCGAAGGCGGATGGTCGGGGAACCTATCGCTTTTTCACCGATGCCATGGACCTGGAAGTGCGCACGCGGGTAACCCTGGTGGCCGAACTGCGCGATGCTCTGGCCGCGGGCCAGTTCTCCCTGGTCTACCAACCGCAGGTCGATGTCGACACCGGGCGCCTGGTCGGCGTCGAGGCGCTGGCGCGCTGGTATCATCCGACCAGAGGCATGATACCGCCCAGTGTTTTCATCCCGATAGCCGAGCACAGCGGGCTGATCGTAGCGCTCGGAAACTGGGTGCTGCAGCGGGCGTGTAGCCAGATGCGGCAATGGATCGATGCCGATATCGCCCCCGCGCTGATGGCGGTGAATGTGTCAGTGCTGCAGTTCAAGACGCCGTTCGCACTTGAGGAGGAAATCGCGCGGATCCTGGCCACGACGGCGCTGCAGCCGCATTTTCTGGAACTGGAGTTGACCGAAAGCGTGCTGATGGATGTATCGCGCGCGCACAATGACGCGCTGCTGCGGCTGCGTGCCGCCGGTTACCGTATCGCCATCGATGATTTCGGCACCGGGTATTCGTCGCTGGAGTACCTGGGACGCTACCCGGTGGACCGTATCAAGATCGCAGAGAGTTTCATTGCGGACCTGACCAGCACATCGGGCAACGCTGTGATCGTCAAAGCGGCGATCGGACTAGCTCACCAGCTGAAGCTTGATGTCGTGGTGGAGGGTGTGGCGACCGCAGAACAGCTGCAACTGGTGAGATCCTGGGGTTGCCATAAGGTGCAGGGTTATTACTATTCAAGACCCCTGCCGCCCGAGGAATTGTCGGCGCTGCTGCGCGTGGGACGAATACTGCCCGCGCACTCGGATGCTCTGGTAGCCGCCGGATAAGCAGCTGCTTGCGCGCATTCAAACGCTAATCCGCTGCGCCAGTCCGCGGGAAGTGCGGCACAATGGGTGGCTAACCACGAAGGGTGCCGATTCGCCGATGATTGCACTGGTGATACGGCTGGTAGAGGCCAGCCGACGACATGCGGCGGCGCTGGCCATTACGATTCTCGTGACGGTGGCCGTGATCGGCGTGCTGGCCGCGCGGCATGTCGGGATCGATACCGACACCGGCAAACTGTTCTCGCCGAAGCTTGCGTGGCGACAGGCGGAAGCGCGGGTGGATCGCGCGTTTCCGCAGAACGACGGCCTGCTGGCGGTGGTGATCGACGCCGCTACGCCGGATCAGGCGGAGGATGCCGCGGCGGCCCTGGAGCGGCGCCTGAGCGTCAACCGGGAGCTGTTCCAGGACGTGCGGTCGCCCACCGGCGGTCCATTCTTCCGTCAGAATGGCCTGCTGTTCCTGCCGCGCGAGCAGGTGCAGAAATTTGCCGACGACATGATCGCGGCGCAGCCGATGCTTGGCACCCTGACGGGCGACCCGAGTGCGCGCGGGGTGTTCGATGCGCTCGATCTGTTCGCGCAGGGGCCGCTGCAGGGCACGAGCGCTGTCGACGCGCTGGATCGGCCGTTCCAGGCGGTCGCGCGCGCGCTCGACGTCACGCTGGACGGTGTCTACCGGCCGCTGTCGTGGCAGACCCTGCTGAGCGACCGGGAGCCGCTGCCGCGTGAGCTGCGCCAGTTCGTTCTGGCGCGTCCGGCGCTGAACTACGGGGCGGTGCAGCCGGGGCGGCGGGCGATCGAGGCAGTGCATGCCGCCGCCGTGGCGGCCGGCCTGGTACCCGAGCGCGGCGTGCGCGTGCGTGTCACCGGGCCGGTGGCGCTGTCGGACGATCAGCTCTCCGCACTCAAGGAAGGCGCCGGGCTGGCGGCCGCGGGCGCACTCGGACTGCTGGTTTTCTGGCTGGTGCTTGCGGTGCGCTCGTTGCGTAGCGTCGCCGCGATACTGATCACACTGGTAGCCGGATTGCTTGCCTGCGTCGGTTTTGCCGTCTGGGCGGTCGGGCCCTTCAATCCGATTTCAATCGCCTTTGCGCCGTTGTTTATCGGCATCGCAATCGATTTTGGAATTCAGTTCAGCGTCCGATACGCGGCTGAGCGCGAAGTTGGCGGCGGCGTTGCAATAGCATTGCGGCGCACCAGCGCCGGGGTAGGCCTGCCGCTGGTGATCGCGGCGGCGGCCACCGCGGTGGGGTTCTTCTCGCTCTATCCAACCGATTACCGGGGCGTATCGAACCTCGGGTTGATCGCCGGCGCCGGCATGATCATCGCACTGGCGCTGAACCTGACGCTGCTGCCGGCGCTGTTGAGCCTGTTTGGTGCCGCCGGCTTCAAAGAGGCCGGCGGGTTCGCGCGCGCGGCGCCGCTGGACCGGTTTCTGATCCGCCGCCGCGCCTGGGTGATGGCCGCCGCCGGTGTGGCTGCCGTGGGCTGCGCGTTCACGCTGGCGGGCCTGCGCTTCGATTTTGATCCGATCAATCTGGAAAATCCGAAGTCGGAGTCGGTGCAGACGCTGTTCGACCTGATGAGGGATCCCGACAGTACGCCGTACACCATCGATGTATTGACCGGCTCGGCCAGCGCTGCGGCCGAGCAGGCGCAGCGCCTGGGATCGCTGCCCGAAGTCAGCCAGGTGATCTGGTTCGGCAGCTTCGTCCCCGAAGACCAGCCGGCGAAGCTTGCGATACTGGCCGACGCGCGCGAGCTGCTGGAACCGACATTGGCGGCGCTGGCGGTCAAGCCCGCACCGAGCGCCGCCGAGGTGCTCGATTCCGCCGCCCGCTGCGCCGCCGATGTCGGCAAGCTTGCCGCCCGCGGCGATCAGGCCGCGGCGCGGCTTGCCGATGCCCTGCGTCGTATCGTGGCGCGGGGCACGGGCGTCGTGCCTCTGCTCGACAGCAACCTGTCCCAGGGCATCGCGCGGCGGCTGCAGGACATGCGGCTGGCGCTGCAGGCGGCGCAGGTCACGCTGGCCACGATCCCGCCCGAGCTCAAGCGTGACTGGGTCGCCGCCGATGGCACGTATCGTATCGAGGTGTTTCCGAAAGGCGATGCACGCGATGCACAGGTACTGCGACGCTTCGTCGCGGCGGTGCGCGGCGTCGCGCCGCAGGCCGCCGGCATGCCGATCGGCATTCAGGAGTCCGCCCGGACCGTGATCGGAGCCTTCGTCATCGCCGGTTGCCTCGCGACGGCAGCCATTACGCTGCTGCTGGCGCTGGTGCTGCGCAATGTCCGGGACGTCGCGGCGGTACTGGTGCCGCTGCTGCTGGCGGGCCTGTTCACGCTCGCCACCAGCGCGGCGCTCGGCAAGCCGCTCAATTTCGCCAACATCGTCACCCTGCCGCTGCTGCTCGGCGTCGGAGTCGCGTTCGATATCTATTTCGTGCTGCGATGGCGCGACGGCGATGCGGACCTGCTGCGATCGCCAACCGCACGCGCGGTGGTGTTCAGCGCGCTGACCACCGGCACCGCCTTTGGCAGTCTGGCGCTGTCGAAATCACCGGGTATGGCCGATATGGGTGCGCTGCTGAGCATCGGGCTGTTCTATACGCTGATCTGTACGCTGTTCGTGCTACCCGCGCTGCTGGGCGCCGCGCCGGCCGCCGCGCGGCTTGCGGACCAGGCATGACTCACGCTGCGCGGCTTGCCGGTTGCGCGCTGCTGCTGCTGGTCGCCGGGTGTGCCACGGTGCCGCGAGATCCGGTGGCGCTGGCCGCCTTCAAGGTCACCAACGACCCGATGGAGCCGCTGAATCGCAAGACTTTCGCATTCAACCAGGGCGTTGACCGCGCACTGCTCAAACCGCTCGCCAAAGCCTACGTGCGGGCAATCCCGGGAGGCGGGCGTAATGGCATTCGCAATTTCATCCGCAATCTGCATGAACCGATCGTGCTGTTCAACAACGTGCTGCAGGGCAAGTTCAAGCGCGCGTTCACGACCTTGGGCCGCTTCGTGCTCAACAGTACCATCGGCGTGGTCGGCGTGATGGACTTCGCCGGTCGTCACGGTCTGGCACGCCAGAGCGGCGACTTCGGACAGACACTCTATGTGTGGGGCGTGCATGACGGCCCATATCTGGTGCTGCCGGTGGTTGGCCCGTCGAACCCGCGCGATACCGTCGGCATGACCGCGGACCTATTCGTCAATCCGTTCCTGTGGCTGGCGCCCCACTTCGAGTACGAGAGCAGCCTGAGCGTGTCCGAGGCGGCGATTGGCGGCATCGATGAACGCTCACGCAACATTGACACGCTGGATGAGATCCAGCGCGAGGCGGTCGACTTCTATGCGTCGATGCGCAGCCTGTATCGCCAGAATCGCAACGCCGAACTGCGACACGGCGTGCCGCCGCCCGCACCCAAGGGCGAGGATCTGTACAGCGACCCGGACAGCGACGCTGGGGCAGCGCCGGTGGCGAGCCCGCAAAAACCGCCGGCGACCGATCAGCCGGCGACCGATCAGCCGGCGACCGATCAGCCGGCGACCGATCAGCCGGCGACCGATCAGCCGGCGAAAGACTAGCCGGCGAGCTGCACGGTCTTCTGCCGCAGCAGCTCAATCAGGGCCGTCGCTCCCCCGTCGCGCAGCGCGGAGGAAAATTCCGAGCGCCGCTGTGCCATTTCGCTGATGGTGCCGTTCAACAGCACGTCGATGATCCGCCAGCCGTCGGTTTCCGCACGCAGCAGGTAGTCCAGCTGCACTGGATCCCCGGATTGAGGCAGCAGTTTCGTGTGCACGATCACGTCGCCACTTGCGAGTTTATCGGTGGCCGGATCCACCACGAAACGCTCGCCCGAGTATTCCTTGAAGCGGCTGGCGTAGATCGCGGTGCTGTAGTCGCTGAAGGCCGCTACCAGCGCCTGCTGCTGATCTGCGCTCATGCCTCGCCACGGCGGACCCACCACCAGGCGGGTGGTGAGCGGCAGGTCAAACTGGCGGCTCAGCCCCGGTTCCAGGATCTTGACCCGGCCGGCAAAGCCCAGGGTAGGACCCTGCTTCATCACCCGGACCAAAAGGTCGCACAGCGCCTGCGGCACCGCCTGCGGTTCCGATCCTGGCGGCGATGACGCCGTGGCGCACACCGAATACGCAGTTGCGAGGATCAGCAGTGCTGCGGCGCGGCCGCAGGCGGCTGCCGCGTTGCGGGGGCTGCTCCAAGTCTGTGGCCTGGTCTGCGGTTTGGATAATGACTTCGACATCGGTGATGAGTGCAGCGAGCGGTACCGCTTTGGTGTTGTCCTTTTTAAGGGAAGCGAGCGATTGCTGCAAGCAGCAGCGGCCGGCGCCACGGCGCCGCAGTAGACATCGGCAAGCTCTACAGTGCAGAGTACGCGGCACCGTTTGCTGCGAGGCCCGTCCATGAGCAATCCGTCCGCCGATCGTAAAGCGCTGAAAACACTGTTCCTGCAAGCGCCCTCATTCGATGGATTCGACGGCGGCGCCGGCTCGCGCTATCAGACCAAGCGCGAGGTCAAGTCATTCTGGTTCCCGACCTGGCTGGCGCAGCCGGCGGCGCTGGTACCCGACTCGCGCCTGGTGGACGCTCCGGCCGACGATCTGACGGTCGAGCAAAGTCTTGCGATTGCACGCGGCTACGACCTGGTGATCATGCACACCAGCACCCCGTCGTTTCCGACCGACGCCAAGTTCGCCGAGCTGCTCAAGCGCGACAGTCCGAACATCAGGATCGGCCTGGTCGGCGCCAAGACCATGGTTGACCCGGACGGCTCCCTGAACGCTACCAGCGCGGTGGATTTTGTGTGCCGCGAGGAATTCGACTACACCTGCAAGGAGGTTGCCGAAGGCGCAGCGCTGGCGGACATCAGGGGACTGTCATATCGCGGCGCCGACGGGCGCATCGTCCACAACCTGCCGCGCGCGATGATCGAGAACATGGACGAGCTGCCATTCGTCGCGCCGATCTACCGCCGCGATCTTACCATCGAGAACTACTTCAATGGCTACCTGAAGCATCCTTACATCAGCTTCTACACCGGTCGTGGTTGCCGCTCCAAGTGTACGTTTTGCCTGTGGCCACAGACCGTCGGCGGCCACCGCTATCGCGTGCGCTCGGCCGAGAACGTGCTCGAAGAGGTGAAATGGATCCAGCAGAACATGCCCGAGGTGAAGGAGATCATGTTCGATGACGATACCTTTACCGATTCCTCCAACCTGCCGCGGGTCGAGGCGATCGCCCGAGGCATGGGCGAGCTGGGCGTGACCTGGAGCTGCAATGCCAAGGCCAATGTGCCCTACAAGACACTGAAGGTGATGCGCGACAACGGCCTGCGGCTGCTGCTGGTGGGCTACGAATCGGGGGACGATCAGATACTGCACAACATCAAGAAGGGGCTGCGCACCGACATTGCGCGCCGCTTCACCAGTGACTGCCGCAAGCTCGGCATCCTGATCCATGGCACCTTCATCCTCGGCCTGCCCGGGGAGACCACCGAGACCATCGAGAAGACGATCAATTTCGCCAAGGAGATCAATCCGCACACCATCCAGGTGTCGCTGGCGGCGCCTTATCCGGGCACAACTTTATACCGGCAGGCTCTCGACAACGGCTGGCTGCGCGAGAACGACGCCGCCAACCTGGTCAACGACAAGGGTGTACAGCTGGCGGCGATCAGCTATCCGCACCTGTCGAAGGAGGAAATCTTCCACAGCATGGAAACCTTCTACAAGCGCTTCTATTTCCGGCCCGGCAAGATATGGGAGATCGTCAGGGAGATGCTCACCAGCTGGGACATGATGAAGCGCCGGCTGCGCGAAGGCGTCGAGTTTTTCCGCTTCCTGCGCGCGCACGAGGCCTGAACCCCATCGCCAACGGTCGCTGACGCCCGATGCCCCTGGTTCGACAGCTGCTGGCGGTCATCGGCATCGCGGCCCTGGTGGTCACCGTGTTCCATGCATTGCTGGTGCTGCTGGCGGTGCTGGCATGGCGCATACGCGCGGCGGCCATGCGCAATGTGCGCGCGCCTGCGGCGCGCGCGCCGCGCCTGCCGCCCGTGACGGTGCTCAAGCCGCTGTGCGGCGCCGAGCCGGGCTTGTACCGGCAGCTGCGCTCGTTCTGCCTGCAGGACTATCCGCAGTTCCAGATCGTATTCGGCGTGCGCGACGCAGCCGATCCGGCGCTCGAGGTCGCGCGGCGGCTGGTGACGGAATTCCCGCAGCTGTCGATCGACATCGTGGTCGATCCGAAGCAGCACGGCGCCAACGGCAAGACCAGCAACCTCATCAATATGTTGGCGCACGCCCGCCACGGCGTGCTGGCGATAGCCGATAGCGACACGTCGGTGGGGCCCGATTATCTGGCAACCGTCAGCGCACCGCTGCTAGACCAACGCGTCGGCCTGGTCACCAGCACCTACCACGATGTGCCAACGCCGCTGGTCTGGTCGCGCCTGGGCGCGATGTACATCAACGAATGGTATATGCCGTCGGTGCTGATGACGTGGCTGTTCGGTTACCAGGGCTACGCCTCCGGCCAGACGCTATGCCTGCGCCGTGACACGCTCGACGCGATCGGCGGACTGGCGGCCACCGCCGATCATCTGGCCGACGATTACCGTCTGAACGAACTGATTCGCGCCCAGGGACTGCGCACGGTGCTGTCGCCCGCCATGGTCACGGCAGAGCATCACGAACCCGCGCTGGGCACGCTGATTCGCCACGAGATGCGATGGATGCGCACCATCCGGGTACTGCGGCCGCGCAGTTTTCGCATGCTGTTCCTGAGTTTCAGCTTGCCGCTGGCCATGCTTGGCGTGGTGCTGGCGGCCGCCGAGCCGGCGGTTGCCGCGAGCGCCGCGGCGCTGTTCTGGACCGTGGTGGGTGCGCGGCTGGGGTTGCATTTCGTCCACCGCGTGCGCGGCGATCGGCCGGTGTTCTCCGACATCTGGCTGTTGCCGGTGCGCGATCTGTTGCTTTGCTGGGTCTGGTTCCGCAGCTTCTTTGCTTCCCGGGTCAGCTGGCGCGGTCGCGAACTGGATGTGGACGCCGATGGCGTCGTGCGCCGACCGATCTGAATCACGCCGGGCCTGGCCAGCGCTTGAGATTCACAGCGTATATCGGCGCCCTGCTGGGTCTGGCGCTGCTGGTCGTGCTGGCCATTCGCGCCGACCTGGGCGCGATCGTGCAGACGCTGGCGGTCGCCGGCTGGCAGCTGCTGTGGTTGGTTCCGTACCGCGGGCTGTACTTTCTGCTGTACGCGATCGGCTGGCTCAATCTGCTGCGCCCGTACGATCGTGAACGGCGCGCCGGGCTCGGCTACCTGCTGTGGGTGACCAGCGTGCGCGAGGCGATCGATCGCCTGCTGCCGGTGGCCAGTGTTGGCGGCGGGGTAGCCGGCGTTCGCCTGCTGCGCTGGCGCGGATTGCCCATAGCCGCCGTCAGTGCCACCGTGATCGTCGAGATCCTGTTGACCCTTGCCGTTCTGTACCTGTTCACCGCGCTCGGTCTGTTCCTGCTGTTCAATCTGCATGCCGTCGGCCCGGAATACCATCGACTGCTGTTTGCATTCCTGTGCAGCCTGCCAGCGCCGCTGGCGGTCGCGCTGCTGCTGCGCTACGGCTCGGTGTTTGCGCGCCTGCAGGGATTTCTTCGGCCGCTGGTGGGCGAGCGGGCGATGTCGCAGGGAGCCGCAGCGCTGGATCGGGAGCTGCGTGCTACCTTAAGTCGAGCGTCGAGCTTGCTCGGCGTCGGCGCCCTGCAATTGATCGCGGTCATCGCGGGAGCTTTCGAGGTCTGGTGGGTGCTGCGCTTGTGTGGCCATCCGGTCGGCATCAGCGCTGCGCTGATACTGGAGAGCATGACGCAGGCGATACGCCATCTGGCGTTCTTCGTGCCCGCCGGTATCGGCGTGCAGGAGGCAGGACTGGTGCTGTTCGGGCAGTTGCTGGGTGTGAGCGGCGACTTGGCGCTGGCGGTTTCCATGGCCAAGCGCATGCGCGAACTGCTGTGCGGTCTGCCACCGCTGATTTCCTGGCAATGGATGGAAGCCCGGCGATTGCGAAGCCTGTAGAATTCGCACATGCAAGACGCTGGAATTGCCGACGATCTGGTGTGCCCAGTCACCCGACAGCCCCTGAGCGTTGTACCGCTGCGGCAGGCGCGTGCGCGCATCGCCGGCGGAGCGCCGCTGGCAGCGCGCGTGCAAACGGGGCCGGCAGCGCCCACCGGTGAAACCGACCCGGTATTGCTGCGCGCGGACGAGTGCGCCGCCTATCCGATCGTCGCGGGAATTCCGGTGCTGCTGGCTCCGGAGGTACTGGCCCACCCGCAGCATGTGCAAAGCTTTGACCTGTCAGCTCCGCAGTACGCCGAGGCGTACCTGGAGATGGCGTTCTACAACGATATCGGCTTCAGGGAAGCCGAGACGCTGCGCCGCACCGGCTCGCTGGTGGCCAATAACGATGATGCGACCATGCAGCACCTCGAGCGCCTGCGCCTGCGTCCCGCGCAGGAACGCGCCAGCTTTCCCGAGCCGCCGAAAGTCTGGCTGCACGCGTCCATGGACCTGCAGAGCGAATGGGATTGCTACAGGCACATCGCACCGGTCAAGGCTCAGCGCGTGCTGCAGCTCGGTGGCTCCGGCAAGGCGGTGCAGGCGCTGCTGCTGGCCGGCGCGGCCGAGGCACTGCTGCTGACACCGATGATAGGCGAGGCGCAGGCGGCGACCGAGACCGCGAAGCTGATCGGTGTCGCCGATCGGTTTCGATGCCTGGTCGCGGTGGCCGAAGAGATCCCGTTGGCGGATTCCTCGGTCGACATCGCCTATTCAGGCGGCTGTGTCCACCATATGCGAACCGAGATCGCCTTTCCTGAGATCGCGCGCATCCTGCGTCCCGGCGGCCGCTTCGCCGCGATCGAACCCTGGCTGGCGCCGTTTTACCGCGTCGGCACCCGATTGCTGGGCAAGCGCGAGGACAATCCATTCTGCAGTCCGATCACCGCGCAGCGAGCGGCGCCGCTGTTCGACGCCTTTGCGCAGGCGCGCTGCGAGTTGCACGGCACCCTGACGCGCTATCCGATGCTGGGGCTGCAGAAATTTGGCCTGCACACACCGCTCGAGCGGGCGTGGCGCATCGGGCGCGCGGACGACCGGTTGTGCTCACTGCTGGGCCTGCGCCGTTTCGGCAGCGGCGTTGCGCTGCTGGCGCGAAAATGACAGCCCGCGCGCCGACAGTCGTCCCGGCGTGCCGCCGCTGAGCGCGCTGCTGTCCAGACGAATCAATGGGTTAGCATTCCGATCGAGGCCGCCCGTAGGCCTGAGTCCGACAAGGCTGATCCCGACCGCACGACAACGAAGCCAGAATAGTCCTACTTTCGGCAGAATAATTTTTCGAAATAATCCCGCGTAACGCCGCCTTAAGCCGGCCATCGGGAGACTGCAGTCATCGCGTCGCGCCGCCAGCCGTGGGCCGTGGTGTCCGCCGCCGCCATCGCAGCAGCGATGCGCTGCGCTGCGGTTTGGTCGCAGCCGCTCAGCCCGGTCGATGAACTGGGCGGCATGTCCCTGGAGCAGCTGGCCAATGTGCAGGTCACCTCGGTGTCGAAGGCGGTCGAACCGCTGCGCAGTGCGGCGGCGGCGATCTATGTCATTACGCACGACGACATCGTGCGTTCCGGTGCCAGCAGCATTCCCGAGGCGCTGCGACTGGCTCCGAACCTCGAGGTCGCGCAGCTGAGCGCCAGCAGCTATGCCGTCAGTGCTCGCGGCTTCGGCGGCAATGTCCCGGCCCAGAACTTTTCCGACAAGCTGCTGGTGCTGATCGATGGTCGCAGCGTCTATACGCCGCTGTATTCGGGCGTGTACTTCGACGTCATGGACGTGATGCTCGAGGACGTGGAGCGCATCGAGGTGATCAGCGGCCCAGGCGCCACGCTGTGGGGCGCCAACGCGATGAATGGTGTCATCAACATCATTACCCGCGCGGCCGAGGTGACCGACGGAACGCTGGTGCGCACCGCCGCGGGCAACAACGAGCAGAATGCGGCCGCGCGCTATGGCGGGGCACTCGGTGACGACACGGCGTATCGATTCTACGGCATGGGTTTTCATCGCGCGGCGATGCAACTGCCCGACCGGTCGAGCGCCGATGACGCCTGGTCCAAGGGCCAGGCGGGCTTTCGCATCGACCGCGTACTTGCCAACGACACCGCTACCGTGCAGGGCGATATCTATCGCGCCACGCAGGAGCAGTTGCAGCGCGCCGACTCCATGCTCGATGGCGCCAATGTGCTGGGGCGCTGGCAGCACCGTTTCAGCGAACAATCGCAGCTGCAGGTGCAGGCCTATTACGACCTGACGCAGCAGTTTGCGCCCGCCGGCGGCGGTGCTTTCGTGCTGCGCACCTATGACCTGGAGCTGCAACAGAGCCTGGCACTGGGGTCGGCGCACAAGCTGATCTGGGGCGCGGGCGAGCGCGTCAACGACTACGCCATCACCAGTACCACGACGCTGCTGTTCGTTCCTGAGAGCCGTGCACTGACGCTCGGCAATGTGTTCCTGCAGGACACGCTGGCACTGAGCGCAGCGCTCAGTGCGACGGCAGGCATCAAACTGGAAGACGATCCTTACTCCGGGTGGTCGGCGCTGCCGGATGCGCGGCTGTCCTGGCGAGTGAATGATGGCAACCAGCTGTGGGCCGCGGCATCGCGTGCGATTCGCTCGCCCACGCCGTTCGATGTCGATGTGATGGAACTGCTGGCGCCCGGTGGCCCTGTCGGCCTGGCAGGTGACAGGCAGTTTCGGCCGGAAAAAGTCTGGGCCTATGAGATCGGCTACCGCGCGCAGCCGCTGCCGCGGCTGTCATGGTCGATCGCCGCGTTCTACAACGACTATAGCGACCTGCGCACCATTGAGCCGGCCCCGGGCGGTGGGTTTTTCCCGCTGCACTGGGGCAACCTGATGGCCGGGGATACCTACGGACTGGAGATCTGGGGCAACTACCAGCTGACCGACTGGTGGCGCCTGTCGCCAGGCTTCAGTAGCGTGCACAAGCGGCTGCACTTCGAGCCGGGCGCCAGCGGCATACTGGGTGTTGCTCAGGCGGGCGACGATCCGTCCGGACATGCGCTGCTGAACTCGTCGATGAATCTCGGCCGCGATGTGACGCTGGACGCATCGCTGCGCTATGTGGCCGCGCTGCCGGATCCGGCGCTGCCGAGTTATTACGATATGAGTGCGCGCATCGGCTGGCGGGCTTGCAGGAATCTGCAGCTGTCGCTGAGCGGAACCAACCTGCTCAACGCGCGCCACTATGAGTTGCCGGCAGCCTTCGGTGGTGAACAGCTGACGCGCGGCGTGCTGGTGCAAGGCGAGTGGAGTTTCTAGTGGCGAAAGGACCACGAGCGTGCACCCATGCTGCGCTCGCAGCGGCGCTGCTGGCGCTGCTGGGCGCGCTGGGACTGCTCGGCCTGCCGCGCGGCGCTGCCGCCGCTGAGTCGTACTCGGAAGATGCGGTGAAGGCGGCGTTTGTTTATCGGTTCACCGGCTATGTGGAGTGGCCGCCTGCCGCGCTGGCCAATCCGCCATTCACCATAGCGGTGCTGGATGCCGACGGTGTCGCCACCGAACTTGCACGCCTGCTGCAGACGCACCAGGTAAAGAACCAGGGCGCCCAGGTCAGGTCGATCAGGAGCATCAGGGAATTCAACAGCGCGCAGATGCTCTATATCGGCGCCGCTCACCGCGAGGACCTGCGGCACCTGATCGCCGCCGTGGCGGGCCGGCCGGTGCTGATCGTGACCAGCGAGGAGGACGGCCTCGACGCCGGCAGCACGGTCAACTTCCTGCTGATCGATCAGCGCGTGCGTTTCGAGATCTCGGTCGATGCTGCACAGAGCGCCGGCCTGAAAGTTGCGTCGGAGCTGTTGGCGGTGGCACTGCGGGTGCGCGGCAGGCGGCTGTATTCGGAGGCGGGCTGCGATGAACCTGCAGGCTCTGCCAACGCTGTAGCCTGCATCCGGGAAGCGCAGCAGCGATGAGCGACGCGGCGGGCAATCAGGAGGACGATCTGATGCGACCAGTGTTGCGAAGCATGGCGCTGGTTTGGCGCCAGCTCACTGCGGTTCGCCGCACCCGCCAGTCGGTGCGCGGCAAGCTGATGGGCGTGGTGTCCTCGACCACAGTCATAGCGCTGCTGGTCGCGGGCGCCGCGCTGCTGTGGCATGACCTGTCCAGTTACCGCAAGTCATGGACTTCGGACCTTGCGACCGAAGCGAGCATCCTGTCGATGTCACTGGCGCCGGCGCTCGCGTTCGACGACCAGGCCGCGGCCGAGCGCAACCTGGTGGCGCTGCAGGCGCGCCCGCAGCTGCTGGTGGCGGCGCTGTACCTGCCGGGCGGGCAGCTGTACGCCGACTATGTGCGCCCGGGGTCGCCGCCGCCGCCGCCGCGGCTGCCAGGTGCCGGTGGCACCGCCGCTGGCAGTGCGCATACCGCCGGCGAGCGCGTGGAGCTGACTGCGCCCATCGTGCGCAACGGCGAGTGGCTGGGGACCATCTATCTGCAGGCCCGCTATGACGTGGTCGGGCGCGTGGTCACCTACCTTGGCATCCTGGCGATCGTGATCGCGTTCAGCCTGTTCGCCGCGCTGATCCTGTCGACCGCGCTGCAGCGGGTCATCACCGCGCCGCTCGATGCGATGAGCGATGTGGCCCGCCAGATTGTCCACCAGCGTGACTATTCGCTGCGGGTGCAGAAGACCACCGACGATGAGATCGGCCTGGTGGTCGATGCCTTCAACAGCATGCTCGACGAGGTGCATGTGCGCACCCAGGCGCTCGAGCAATCCAATGCCGCCCTGCAGGCGGAAGTTCAGGTGCGCCAGGCAGCCGAAGCGGCACTTGAACGCGCCAGCGCGCGGCTGGAGAGCGCGATGGCCGCGGCCGAGATCGGCAGCTGGGTGTGGGACCCGCACAGCGACCAGGCCACGGTCGATCGCAACCTCGCGGCGCTGTATGGCTTCGCTGACGAGCGGCAGCTGAATGAAAACGCGCTGCTGCGGCGGCAACTGATCCACGCCGATGACCTGGCCGCGGTGAGCGTAGCTGCGGCGCAGGCGCAGCGCACCGGCGTGCTGCCGTCCACCGAGTTTCGCATCATGCGGCCCGACGGTTCGATCCGCTGGGTCGCCAGGCGCGGCAAGGTGCACTTCGACGCCGCTGGCAGGCCGGTGTTGCTGGCCGGAGTGCTGATCGATGTGACCGCCCAGAAGCTGGCCGAGCAGGCGCTCAGCAAGAGCGAGAAACTGTATCGGGCGATCGGCGAGTCGATCGACTACGGCGTCTGGGTGTGCGACGCGCAGGGACGCAATACCTACGCCAGCGAGCAGTTCCTGCGGCTGCTCGGGCTGACACAGGAGCAATGCTCAGGCGTCGGCTGGACGCAGCTGCTGCACCCCGACGATGTGGCGGCAACGCTGGAAGCCTGGAACGAATGCGTTCGCAGCGGCGGTAACTGGTATCGGGAGCACCGCTTTCTCGGGGCGGACGGCGAGTATCACACGGTGCTTGCCAAGGGCGTAGCGATCCGCGATGACAACGGCAACATCTCCGGCTGGGCCGGCATCAACCTGGATATCAGTCGCCTGAAGCACACCGAGAATGCGCTGCGGGAGGCGGACCGGCGCAAGGACGAATTTCTGGCGACGCTGGCGCACGAGCTGCGCAATCCGCTGGCGCCGATTCGCAATGCCGCGAAGCTGCTGGAGTCTCCTGCCGCCGATGAACGCCAGCGGCAATGGGGCCGGGATGTAATCTCGCGGCAGGTGCAGCGCATGGCGCTGCTGCTGGATGACCTGCTGGATGTTTCACGCATCACCAGCGGCCGCCTGCAGCTGCGCAAGGAGCCGGTGGACCTGGGAGTGCTGGTGGCGTCCGCGGTGGAGACCGCGCGGCCGTTGATCGACTCCAAAAGGCACAGCATCGACATCGTGCTGCCGTCTGAACCGGTGGAACTGGTGGTCGATCCGCTGCGGCTGTCGCAGGCGCTGTCGAATCTTCTCACCAACGCGGCGAAATATACCGATCCGGCGGGGCACATCAGGCTGGTCGCGAGTCTGGACCAGGGCAACCTCAAGCTGTCGGTGAGCGATTCCGGCATCGGCCTGCACGCCGACGCGATTCCGAAATTATTCGAGATGTTCTCGCAGCTGGATTCGGCGGTGGATCGTGCCGAGGGCGGTCTGGGAATAGGGCTGGCGCTGGTGAAAGGCCTGATAGCACTGCACGGCGGCACGGTGGAGGCCGCCAGTGACGGCCCCGGGCGCGGCAGCACTTTCACGATGCGCCTGCCGCGGACCGGCCTGGTCGCTCCAAGGCGGCGGCCTTACGCGACGCCGTCGCTGTATCGCCCGCAAACCGGGCCGCGCTGCAAGGTGCTGGTGGCCGATGACAATGGCGACGCGGCGCAGACGCTGGCGCTGATATTGAAAATGTCCGGTTACGACGTGCATCTGGCGATATCGGGCGGCGAGGCGCTGGCGGTCGCACGGCGCGAGCGGCCCGACGCGATGTTCCTCGACATCGGCATGCCCGATATGAGTGGCTACGAGGTGGCCGGCAGCGTGCGGCAGGAGGAGTGGGGTGAAAACGCGCTATTGGTGGCGGTCACCGGCTGGGGCCAGCCCAATGACAAGGAGAAGGCGCGGGCGGCCGGCTTCAACCACCACCTGACCAAGCCGGTGGATCTGGAACAGGTCGCTCAGCTGCTGGCGGCGTATTCGCGCCAGATCGAGGCGCGCTGAAGGGGCGGCGTCAGGGATCCTTCACCAGCAACTGGCTCACGACCTGCCGCGTACCGGCAAATTGCGATGCCAGCGTCTCGACCCGGTCCTTCTCCGCCGAGCTGACCGAGCCGCGCAGCACCACCGCCTGCTGGTTGGTCGCGATGCTCACGTTGCGCGCCGGTGCCGACAGCGACTTATCGCCTGCCAGTGCGCTGCGGATCTGCGCTGTGACGCGCCGATCCTCGATATCGTTCGCCGGCGTGGTGGGAGTGCTGGCATCTGCCGGCGACAGATTTGGCGCCGCGTCCGAGGCCGAGGTGTCCGGAATCGACCCGTCCGCCGCGATGACGGGGATGGTGATGGCCGCCGCGATCACTATCACTATCGCGCCGGCTATCGCGCCGGCCCGTTCTCCGAAGATGAGGAATTTCCCGCGCATGGCACTGCTCCGGTGGAATCGACATTCGCACCCGCATGGTGCGCGGCCGGCGCTGCGCAGCGCTGTCAGCGCTCGCGCCCTGTGCGCGTAGGAATCAACGCGCCTGCGCCAGCGGGTCGGGACCTTGAATCAGGGGCTGGGTGCGCCCGGCGCGGGCGGCATGGGCGCCAGCGGACGCAGCTTGCCAGCACTCTCGTCCTCGCTGGGGCAATCCAGCTCATCGAGCTGCTGGCGAGTATCGTCGATGCGCTTGTCGGCTTTCGCCTCAGCGGCGGCGACGATCATCGGTGAGGTGCTGGTGGTCGGTGCTTCACGCACCGCCTGCTGGTTGGAGCGGATCTGAGCGCGCAGCTGCTCGCACTCCGCCGCATTGGGGTCGCTGCCGTCGGCGGAGGTTGCGACCGCAGTCGGCGCATCGCCGGCGCGGCTGCGCAGCACCGGCATGGAGCCGGAACTGCAGCTCGCGAGCGCCAGCACGGTTAGGCTGCACGCCGCAGCCAGCGCTCCGCGGGCTGATCGATGGCGGCAGGTTTGGGGTTCAGAAGCCAACGGTTTCATTATTGCGCCGCCTCAGCCCCCAGGCTAGGCCCGGGCGGGCTAAATTCCGTTAATCCGCGGCGGGGCCGGCGCCGGGCGGGCGTCGGACCAGGCACCGTCGGGTCGCCTGGCCGACGCGCGGCCCTCAACGTGCGGCTGGCGAGCCCAGGCTGGCAAACTGTCCCTGCTGGTTTGAGAAAATCAGCTCCACACGCCGATTCTGCTGCCGGCCGGCAGCAGTGTCGTTGGTCGCCACCGGCAACTGCATGCCGCGGCCGACGGCTTGAATGCGCGTGGAATCCACGCCATCACTGACCAGCGCCTGGTATACCGCATTGGCACGCCGCTGCGACAGCGCCTCGTTGAAGCTGCTGGAACCGGTACTGTCCGTATGGCCTTCGATCCGCAGCTTCACGCTCGACTGGCCCTGGAGGAACTGGGCCACGCGATCGATCTGCTGATCGGCGCCCGGCTTGAGCAGGTCGCTGTCGGTGTCGAACAGCACGTTGCTGCCGAGGCTCAGCACCATGCCGCGCTCGGTCTGCCTGGCGTTGAGCGCCAGCAACTGCGCGCGCGCCTGCGCCGCCTCATCGTGCGCTGCGGCGACCTGTTCCTGAGCTGCCGCCAGAGCTGCCGCTGCCGCATCGCGCGCGGCCGCCGCCTGCGCCTCGGCGGTGCTGGCCTGCAGCCGCGCCGCGGCCGCTTCGCGTTCGCGCGCTGCCAGGAGCACCCGGTCGCGCTGCGTCTGCGCTTGCGCGATCTGCTGCTGGGCGCGACTCTCGGCGATCGTGGCCTCGCCAATCTCGGCCTGCCGGCGCGCCAGGTACGCCAGGTGCACCACCTCATCGGAGGGCTTGTGGTCCTGCTGCGCCTTGAGCGCTGCCGCCAGCGAATCGCGGGCGTCCTGCAGCGGCTTGCCGGCGCTCTGCGCGGCGAGCGGATCCATTTCGAGCCTGCGCACCGCGGTCTGCGCCTGGGCCAGGGCGGATTCGCTTTGCGGCGAGGTCGTCGCGCAGGCGGCCAGCAGCAGCGCGAGTAGCGGCAGCAGCGCGAGCGCCGGCCGGGCTGATGGGGATATTGCTTTCACTGTGGTGACCTCCGTTCGGATTCGCTCTGCAGCGCGGCGGTGTCGGCATTGATCTGCCGCAGCGCCTCTTCGGCCTTGAGCGCGCGCGTGCGGGCCAGGGCGAGCTCGGCGTCCACCGAAGATTGCCGCGCCAGACGCATTGCGATCTTCGGCTGATCGCGTGCATCCTGATCGGCCTGCTGCAGCTCGCTGCGCGCGGCTTCCAGATCCACACTGTCAAACTGCTGCGCGCCGCTTTGCTCGGCCTGCGCGACCAGGGCATGTCCCCCAGCCAGCTCGGCAGTGGGTCTGGGGCCGCCGGCACAGCCCGCGATCGACCAGGTCGATAGGGCCGCCGCCGCTACGGCGGCCGCCCTCAATTTCGCATGGTTCTGCTTAAATCGTGACATGGGTGCGCTCCGGGAGTGAACAACTGGGCTGTCAGGGGCTCCACTATCCGCATCGCGCCGCGCGCCCGCTGTCGGTGACAGTCGCGGCCGCGGGCGGGAAAATTGCACCGCCCGGGGCGGCAGTAACTGCCGCCCGCGCGTCGGACGACTCCTAATCTCGGCTATAATTGAAAATTGTGATTGACCATCGTTTGGGGGCGCGCCCGCAGGCGAAAGTGGCGGAATGGTAGACGCGCTGGCCTTAGGAGCCAGTGGGGCAACCCGTGAGAGTTCGAGTCTCTCCTTTCGCACCAGCGGCTCGAGAGATGTCCATCAAGGGCGAGTCAATGAACAGTGAGCGACGGATAGTAGAAAGATGCAAGCATCGGTGACGACAACGCATGGGCTTGAGCGCCGGCTCGAGGTGGCGGTCCCTGGCGAACGGGTGGCCGGCGAGGTGGATCAGCGCCTCAAGCGCCTGGCACGCACCGCGCGCCTGAAGGGCTTTCGCCCCGGCAAGGTGCCTTATGCCGTGGTGCGTCAGCAGTTTGGCAGCCAGGTACATGCCCAGACGGTCAGCGATCTTATGCAAAGTACCTTCGCCGAAGCCGTCAGCCAGCACCGGCTGCGCCCGGCCGGCGGCCCGCGCATCGAGCCGATCGCGGTCGAACCCGGCAGCGAATTGCGCTACGCGGCGATCTTCGAGGTGCTGCCGGAAATCACACTCAAGCCACTCGACACGATCGTGGTCGAGCGACCCACCGCCGCCGTGACCGACGAGGATGTCGCGGCCATGATCGAGAGCATGCGCAGCCAGCGTCCGATCTTCACGCCGGTGGAGCGCGCGGCGCGCGCCGGGGATCGCGTGACGCTCGACTACGAAGGCCGCATTGACGGTGTCGTGTTTCCGGGCGGCAAGGGTCAGGGCATGCTGGTGACCATCGGTGCGCACCGCATCCTGGTGGAGATAGAACAGGCGCTGATCGGCATGGTGGCCGGCGACGGCAAGACGATTGCGGCGGTGTTTCCCGAGGATTATGCCGCCAAGGCGGTGGCCGGCAAGGCGGCGCAGTTCGACCTGAAAGTCGCCAAAGTCGAGGAGCGCAGCCTGCCGCCGGTGGACGCGGAGTTCGCCCGCGCGTTCGGCGTCGCCGATGGCGACCTGCAGCAGCTCCACGACGAGGTTAGGGCGAGCATGGAACGCGAACTGGCAGAGGCCATACGCACGCGGGTGCGCGAGCAGCTGTTCAATGCGCTGTACCGAGACAATCCGCTGGACGTGCCGCAGAGCATGCTGGATGAGCAGATCCGCGAGCTGCAGGGCCAGATGGCGCGCCGCATGGGCACGCCGGACGCGCAGCAGTTGCCGGGTCGCGAGGCGTTTGAGACCAGCGCGCGCCGCCGCGTCGCCCTCGGGCTGCTGCTCAGCGAGATCGTTCGTGCCCAGGGCCTCAAAGTCGATCGCGCGCGCGTCGAACAGCGGCTCGACTCGGTGACCGCTTCGCATCCGGATCCGCAGGACGCGCGGCGGCAGTATCTGGCCAGCCGCGAGGCGATGGAGCAGCTGGAATCCTCGGCGCTCGAGGATCAGGCGCTCGACTGGGCGTTGACGCAGGTCAAAGTGGTGGACCAGCCGGGGACATTTCGCGAACTGACCGGCTTTGGCCAAACGGCCTGAAACAACTTACACTGAAGGCCCATGAAAGAACTTGGTTTGAATCTGGTTCCCATCGTCGTCGAGCAGACCTCGCGCGGCGAGCGGTCTTATGACATTTATTCGCGCCTGCTGAAGGAACGGCTGGTGTTTGTCGTCGGCCCGGTGGACGACTACATGGCCAATGTGGTGGTTGCGCAGCTGCTGTTCCTGGAGTCCGAAAACCCGGACAAGGATGTGGCGCTGTACATCAATTCTCCCGGCGGCGTGGTCAGCGCGGGACTGGCGATTTACGACACGATGCAGTTCATCAAGCCGGATGTCAGCACCATCTGCATCGGCCAGGCGGCCAGCATGGGGGCGATATTGTTAACCGGCGGCGCCAAGGGCAAGCGTTATGCCCTGCCGCATTCGCGCATCATGATTCACCAGCCGCTCGGCGGGTTCCAGGGCCAGGCGGCGGATATGGAGATCCATGCGAAGGAAATGCTGGAAACACGCGACCGCTTGAACAAGATACTGGCCCGGCACACCGGCCAGAACGTCGACAAGATCAAGACCGACACCGACCGCGACAATTTCATGGATGCGGCGGATGCCATTGCCTATGGCCTGATCGACGGAATGCTGGAAAAGCGCGTGACAACCGCCCCGGCCCCGGTCAAGGCGTGATACGGCACTCAAAATCACGAAATAACAAGGTCTTGCGGGCGACACAGTTCTTTGCTTCGGCGGTCGGCACCATGCTATATAGATAACGACGAGTGTTGAACCGAAGCCCCTGATGGCTGACCTGACGGTCGAGGTGGCGAGAGATGAGTGATGACCCCCGCGGGCGGACCGATGACGGCAAGCTGCTGTATTGCTCGTTCTGCGGCAAGAGCCAGCATGAGGTGCGCAAACTCATCGCGGGGCCGTCGGTGTTCGTGTGCGACGAATGCGTCGAGCTGTGCAACGACATCATCCGCGAGGAGCTCGAGGATCGTGCCGACCGCGCGCGCGACAAGCTCCCCAAGCCGCACGAGATCCGCAAGGTGCTCGATGAATACGTCATCGGGCAGGACCGCGCGAAGAAAGTGCTGTCGGTCGCCGTGTATAACCATTACAAGCGACTGCAGACCCGCGGCAGCGGGCGCGCCAAGGACGAGGTCGAACTCGCCAAGAGCAACATCCTGCTGATCGGTCCGACCGGCTGCGGCAAGACGCTGCTGGCGGAGACGCTCGCGCGGCTGCTGAACGTGCCGTTCACGATCGCCGATGCCACCACGCTGACCGAGGCCGGGTACGTCGGCGAGGACGTGGAAAACATCATCCAGAAGCTGCTGCAGAAGTGCGACTACGATGTCGAGAAGGCGCAGACCGGCATCGTCTACATCGACGAAATCGACAAGATTTCGCGCAAATCGGACAACCCGTCGATCACCCGCGACGTGTCGGGCGAGGGCGTGCAGCAGGCGCTGCTGAAGCTGATCGAAGGCACCATTGCCTCGGTGCCGCCGCAGGGCGGCCGCAAGCACCCGCAGCAGGAGTTCCTGCAGGTCGATACCTCCAATATCCTGTTCATCTGCGGCGGCGCCTTTGCCGGGCTCGAGAAGATCATTCTCAACCGAACCCAGAAGAGCGGCATCGGCTTTACCTCCGAGGTGCGCGATGCCGACTCCAAACCGCACGGCTCGGACCTGTTCCACGACGTCGAACCGGAAGACCTGATTCGCTTCGGCCTGATCCCGGAGTTCGTCGGCCGCCTGCCGGTGGTGGCGACGCTCGATGAACTCGATGAGCAGGCGCTGATGTCGATTCTGACCGAGCCCAAGAACGCCCTGACCAAGCAGTACCGCAAGCTGTTCGAAATGGAGGGCTCGGAACTCGAATTTCGCGACGAGGCGCTGCGCGCCGTGGCACGCAAGGCGATGCTGCGCAAGACCGGGGCGCGCGGGCTGCGCACCATCCTGGAAACGGTGCTGCTCGATACCATGTATGACCTACCGTCGCTGCGCAATGTGGCGAAGGTGGTGGTAGATGACAGCGTCATCGAGGGCACGACCAAGCCGTATATCGTCTACCGCGCCGACGAGGGGCGGGTCGCGGCGGTCGAGGAGCCCAGGAGAGCGGGCGGTTCGCTGCACGGCTGAGCCGACGCTGGCGCTCGCCGGCGCGGGCCGTTGGCGTCGCCGCGCGCGTGGCTCTGCCGGCGCCGCCTTGAAAAGGGGCTGGCCGCCCCAATTGGTTTTGCTTATCCCAGCCTTCGCAGCTGTCTTCAAGAGGCAAACAGAGCTACCGTGACCGAAGAAACCACCGCCGTGACCGAAGCCATCGTCCCCTCCGCCGTCCCCGTGCTGCCGCTGCGGGACGTGGTGGTGTATCCGCACATGGTGATACCGCTGTTCGTGGGGCGCGAGAAATCGATTCATGCGCTCGACGCCGCCATGCGCGCCGACAAGCGCATCATGCTGGTGGCGCAGAAGCAGGCCGACGTCGACGACCCCAAGCTCGACGACCTGCACCGCTTTGGAACGGTGGCGACCATCCTGCAGATGCTCAAGCTGCCGGACGGCACCGTCAAGGTGCTGGTCGAAGGTGTGGATCGCGCCCGCATCGAGCAGCTGCATACCGGCGAGTTCTATTCCGCGACCATCGCCGTCGAGGTGGACGCCGATCAGTACGATGAGCGCGAGATGGATGTGCTGCTGCGCTCGGTGGTCTCGCAGTTCGAGCAATACGTGAAGCTCAACAAGAAAGTGCCGCCCGAGGTGCTGACCGCGCTCGCCGGCATCGAGCAGCCCGGCCGCCTGGCTGACACGGTGGCGGCCCACATGTCGCTCAAGCTGGCCGAGAAGCAGAAGGTGCTGGAGATCCTCGATGTGCGCAAGCGCCTGGAGCACATCCTGGTGGCGATCGAGGGCGAGATGGATGTGCTGCAGATCGAGAAGCGCATCCGTGGCCGCGTCAAGGCGCAGATGGAGAAGAGCCAGCGCGAGTATTACCTCAACGAGCAGATGAAGGCGATCCAGAAAGAGCTCGGGGAGATGGAAGACGGCACCAACGAGATAGCCGAACTGGAACAGAAGGTGGTCAAGGCCGGCATGTCGAAGGAGGCGCGCGACAAGGCCAGCGCCGAGATCAACAAGCTGAAGATGATGTCACCGATGTCGGCCGAGGCGACCGTGGTGCGCAACTACGTCGACTGGCTGGTCAAGGTGCCGTGGAAGAAGCGTACCCGGCTGCACAAGAACATCGCCAACGCGCAGACCGTACTGGACGAGGACCACTATGGCCTTGACAAGGTCAAGGAGCGCATCGTCGAGTACCTGGCGGTGCTGCAGCGGGTCGAGAAGATCAAGGGACCGATCCTGTGCCTGGTGGGTCCGCCGGGCGTCGGCAAGACCTCGCTTGGCCAGAGCATGGCGCGCGCCACCAATCGCAAGTTCGTGCGCATGTCGCTCGGCGGCGTACGCGATGAGGCCGAGATCCGCGGACATCGGCGCACCTACATCGGTTCCATGCCGGGCAAGATCGTGCAGAACATGGCCAAGACCGGCGTGCACAATCCGCTGTTCCTGCTCGATGAAGTGGACAAGATGGCGATGGACTTCCGTGGCGATCCGTCATCGGCGCTGCTCGAGGTGCTCGATCCGGAGCAGAACGCGACCTTCAACGACCATTACCTGGAGGTCGATTTCGACCTGTCCGAGGTGATGTTCGTGTGCACGGCGAATTCGCTGAACATTCCGCCGCCGCTGCTCGATCGCATGGAAGTGATCCGGCTGCCGGGCTATACCGAGGACGAGAAGCGCAACATCGCGCGCCGCTACCTGGTGCCCAAGCAGGTCAAGCAGAATGGGCTCAAGGAGCGCGAACTGAAGATCTCCGACGGCGCGGTACTCGATATCGTGCGTTACTACACGCGCGAGGCCGGAGTGCGCAACCTGGAGCGTGAGCTCGCGAAGATCAGCCGCAAGGCGGTCAAGCAGCTGCTGCTCGACAAGGCGGACAAGGAAGACGGCGCGATTGCAGTGACTCCGCGTAACCTGGACAAGTACCTGGGCGTACGGCGCTTCCGCTACGGCAAGGCCGAGGAAATGGACCGCGTCGGCCAGGTCACGGGGCTGGCCTGGACCGAGGTCGGTGGGGAACTGCTGACGATCGAGGCCGCGGTGGTGCCGGGCAAGGGCAAGCTGCTGCATACCGGCCAGCTGGGCGAGGTGATGCAGGAGTCGATCCAGGCCGCGATGTCGGTGGTGCGCAGCCGCGCGGCGGTGCTGGGACTGGACGTGGACTTCTACCAGAAGCACGACGTGCACCTGCACATGCCCGAGGGGGCGACGCCGAAGGACGGCCCCAGTGCCGGTATCGGCATGTGCACCGCGCTGGTGTCGGCGCTGACGCGCATCCCGGTGCGTTCGGATGTGGCGATGACCGGCGAGATCACGCTGCGCGGCGAGGTGTTGCCGATCGGCGGGCTGAAGGAGAAACTGCTGGCGGCGCAGCGCGGCGGCATCGGCCTGGTGCTGATCCCGGAGGAGAACCAGAAAGACCTGGTCGAGATCCCGGACAACATCAAGGGCAAGCTTACGATCAAGACGGTACGCTGGATCGACGAGGTGCTGCAGGTAGCGCTGACGCGCCAGCCGACGCCACGACCCGAGACGCCGGAAGAGGCCGATCCAGTGGTCGCGGCGGCAACCGCCACCAAGCCGGCGCGGCGCGGCAAGCGCAACAACAAGCAGGTGCAGGCGCACTGATCCAGGGCTGCGGCGGGCGGCGGGTGCTTAGCTCAGCTGGTAGAGCGTCGCCTTTACACGGCGAATGTCGCAGGTTCGATCCCTGCAGCACCCACCAATCATGGAGGGCAGAGGACCCGATGCAATGACGCGTACTGGTCGGTCAATGACATTCGCGCTGCTGCCGGCAATTGCCATGCTGGTGTCGGTGAGCGCATGCGCGCCTGCCGCTCCGGTGCGTGTCGGGCCGGCGCGGGCGCCGGTATCGGTCGAGCAGGTAGTCATTTATCAGCAGCCGCCGCCGAACGCGCTGGATGTGGCCACGCTGCATGCCAGCAGCCACAGCGTATTCAGTCCCGGCGGGCCGGCCGCCACCGACAAGCTGGTCCAGCAGCTGAAGGTCCAGGCGGCGCAGCTGGGCGCCAATGGACTGGTGCTGCAGGGGTTCGCGGACAAGGTGAGCGGCTCGCTGGGTACTGGCGTCGGATCCGAGTCCTATTCGCGCAGCTCCTCGGTGGGCGTCAGCGCGGGGGGCGCGATGGGCATCTTCAAGAAAACCGGCGAGGCACTGGCGATCTACGTGCCGCCTGGCGATCACCCGACCGATCAGCCGGGCAACCAGCCAGGCAATCAGCCGGGCAACCAACCGTAACGGCGGAGGGCTCGCCGCGGCATGAAGGACATGACGCACGGCTCGATCCGTGCCCATCTGATCGGTCTGGCCACGCCGATCGCCTTCGGGATGCTGTTCCAGACACTGTATCTGCTGGTGGACCTTTATTTCGTTTCAGGCCTTGGCGGCGCCGCGATCGCCGGCGTTGGTTCTTCCGGCAATGCGAGCTTCCTGATCCTGGCCCTTACGCAGGTACTGGGCGTCGGCACCGTGGCGCTGATCGCGCAGGCGGTCGGGCGCAAGGACCAGGAGGGCGCAAGGCTGCTGTTCAACCAGTCGCTACTGCTGGCGCTGCTGGGCGTGGCTGGATCGCTGCTGTTCGGCTATCTGCTGGCGCCGCTGTACGTCGACGGCATCGGTTCGGACTCGTCGACGCGCGCCGCAGGCCTCACCTACCTGCAGTGGTACCTGCCGGGGCTGGCGTTGCAGTTCGCACTGGTGGGGATGTCCTCGGCGCTGCGCGGCACAGGCATCGCCCGGCCGGCGATGGTGGTGCAGATCGCCACGGTGCTGCTGAACACGGTGCTGGCGCCGGTATTGATCGCCGGATGGGGCACCGGGCATCCGATGGGTGTTGCGGGGGCGGGACTGGCGAGTTCGCTGTCGGTGGCCGCCGGAGTGCTGCTGCTGTGGCTGTATTACCGCACGCTCGAGCATTACATGCGCTTTGATCCCCGGCTGTGGTGGCCGCAGCCGGCCGTGTGGCGCCGGATTTTGGCAATCGGCCTGCCCGCCGGCGCTGAATTCCTGCTGATTTTCGGTCTGTTCTCGTTCATGTACTGGCTGATCCGGCCATTCGGCGCCGATGCGCAGGCCGGCTTTGGAATCGGCTCGCGCGTCATGCAGGCGATTTTCCTGCCGACCATGGCATTGGCGTTCGCGATTGCGCCAGTGGCCGGTCAGAATTTCGGCGCGCGACAGTTCGCTCGCGTGCGCGCGACCTTCAGTTCGGCGGCCGCGATGGGTTTGGTGCTGATGATCGCGGCGACGGCGCTGTGCCAGCTTCGGCCGCAGGCGCTGGTGCGCCCATTCACCGCCGATCCGGCGGTCATCGCAGTAGGTACACAGTACCTGCGCATCATCTCGTGGAACTTTGTCGCAACCGGCCTGATCTTCAGCTGCTCCGGAGCCTTCCAGGCGATTGGCAATACGGTGCCGGCAATGCTGAGCTCGGCCTCCAGGTTATTGAGCTTTGTGCTGCCGGCGTGGTGGTGGGCGCAGCAGCGCGGCTTCGAGCTGCACGACGTCTGGTATCTGTCGGTGGGTTCGGTCGCCCTGCAGGCGATCCTGAGCCTGCTGTTGCTCAGAAGGCAGTTTCGGCTGCGACTGGCCTGAGCTTTAGTTGCACTGCCGGGAGGTGCGCGTCTGGCGAGCACCGCGGCCGGCGCATATAATGGTCGTTTAGGTCGGCACCTGACGTTCCGGACCGAAAAGTACTCCAACGTCATGATTTTCCACACGGAGCGGTAGTTCAGCTGGTTAGAATACCGGCCTGTCACGCCGGGGGTCGCGGGTTCGAATCCCGTCCGCTCCGCCATTTACTCACATGCTGCAAGCAATAAACGACAAACTGAAGCGGACGCGCTGGCTGGGCATCGTGCTGCTCGGGCTGCTGGGGTTGGTGTTTGCCCTTTGGGGCGCCTATGGGGTCGTCAATATCAGCTTCAGCGCGCCCGACTATGGGCTGAAGGTCAACGACGAGCGCATCAGCAGCGATACCCTCAACCGCGCCTGGCAGCAACGCCAGGCACAGTTCCAGCAGTCGCTCAACGGCGCGGAGATGACCGACGCGCAGAAGAGCATGCTGCAGCAGCAGCTCATCGACGAATACGTGCGCCAGACGCTGCTGCGCCAGCGCGCCCAGCAGTCCGGATTTCGTGCCACCGACGAGCAGGTGAAGCAGGCGGTGACCAGCGAGCCGGCGTTCCAGCTCGACGGCAAGTACGATGCGCGCGTGGCGCGCAACATGCTGGCGCAGGTCGGGATGACCGAGGACGGTTACCTGGCCGAGCGGCGCGAGGCGCTGCAGATCGGCCAGCTCAGCGAAGCGATCGAGCTGTCGGATTTCCTGACGCCGGCGGAGTTGAATCGCATCTATGCGCTGGAGAATGAACAGCGAGAGCTGCGCTACGCGCTGCTGAGCGCAGATCACTTCCAGTCGGCGGCCAGGATCGATGATGCCAGGATCAAGGCCTGGTACGACAGCCATCCGAACGACTACATGAGTCCGGAATCGGTGCGGCTGCAGTACGCCGAGCTGCAGCTGGATTCGATCGCCTCGCAGCTCACGGTCACGCCGGAGAACCTGCACGCCTACTACGACAAGAACCAGGCCCGCTATGGCGAGATCGAGAAGCGCCACGCGCACCATATCCTGATTGCGCTGCCGGCCGGCGCAGATGCACAGGCGGATGCCGCCGCGCTGGCGAAGGCGCAGGACATCGTCGCACAGCTCAAGGCCGGCAAGGACTTCGCCGAGCTGTCGAGGAAGTACTCGGCCGATCCGGGCTCGGCGACCCGCGGCGGCGACCTCGGCTGGGCCGACAAGGCCACCTATGTCGCCGTGTTCGCCGACGCGCTGTTCAGCATGCAGCCCGGGCAGATCAGCGATCCGGTCAAGACGCAGTACGGCTACCACATCATCCGGCTGGACGAGATCAGGCCCGCGCACGTGCGCAGCTTCGATGAAGCGCACGCGCAGATCGAGTCGGAGTACCGGCGCGACCAGGCTGGCGAAATCTTCGGCGACCGGCAGGAGCAGCTGCAGCAGAAGCTCGAGAGCAGCGCTGGCGGCGATCTTGCGGCGCTCGCCCGGCAGTTCGGCATGCAAACCGGGGAAGTCAGGGAGTTCACGCGTACCGGCGGCGGCGCGCCGCTCGGCGGCAAGCAGGATCTGCTGCGCGCGGTATTCAACGACGACGTGATGGCCAGCGGCAAGATATCGGGTCCGGTGGCGCTGGCGGACGATCAACTGGTGGTATTCAAGGTGCTGGAGCATCACGCTCCGGCGCCGCAGCCGCTCGCCAGCGTACGCGACGAGATCATCGGTGCGATCCGCAAGAGCGAGAGTGCTGCGGGCGCCAGGGCCGCGGCCGACGCGGCGCTCAAGCGGCTTCAGGCAGGCAGCGGCTGGGACGAGGTATTGAAGAGCCTGGATGTCAAGGCGGCGCCGGCGGCGTTTATCGGCCGTGGCGATCCGCAGGTACCCGCACAGCTGCGCCAGGCGGCGTTTGCTGCGCCGCGCCCGGCCGGCAAGCCGGTCTACAGCGTCATCACGCTCGACGACGGCGGCGCGGCGCTGCTGGCGATCAGCGCTATCAGGGCTGGCGCGCCGGGCGCCAATCCGCAAAATGACGAGCAACTGCTTGCCCAGTACATGCGGCGCGATCGTGAGGGCGACATGCACGCCTACCTGCTGGAGCTGCAGCGCCGTGCCACGATCAAGACCAATCCGACGGTATTTCAATAACGCGCCTATCGTCGTTCGACAACAGTCCATCGACAACGGCGGGCCACAGGCCATGGAACAGGGAGAATCCACATTGAAAGGCTTTGCACGAATCCAGGCTGTAGCTGTAGTGCTGGCGCTTGGCGCGCTCGCAGGGATGCACGCACCCGCGTACTCGGACGTCACCACGCAGGAGAGCACGGCGCTCGATGCGATCGGCATCGTCAAGCTGCACGGCACCTCGGTCGAGCGCACTACCGCCGACAAGCAGCGCAGGGAAGGTGAGTACCATTGCGACGGTCTCATGTCGCTGCTGTGCGGCAACACCAAGACCGATGAGATCATCCGCATCGACCGCTCGCTCGAGTGGCAGCTCAATCCTAAGGACAAGACCTACCTGGAGACGCCGTTTCCGACGCCGGAGGAGCGCGCCGCGGCTCAGCAGAAGATGCAGGAGACGCTCGAGAAGATGAAGCAGTGCCAGCAGCAGCAACCGCAGCAACCCAAGCAGGCCGCCAGCGACACCTCGAAGTGCCAGATGAGTCCGCCGCGAATCGACGTCAGGCAGACCGACGAGCACGCCACGCTGGCCGGTCACGACAGCCGCAAGAGCAGCGTGACCCTGACGCAGACCTGCACCGACAAGGACACCGGGGACGTGTGCGATCTGGTCTATGGATTTGACGTGTGGCTGACCGGCGATGAGATCGCCGGTGCTGCCGATCGGCGTGAATTCGCGCGCGCCTACATGAAGAAGCTCGGACTCGACGAGAACAGTCCGGCGATGAAGGACGCGACGCAGCAGTTCCTGGCCCAGTATGCCGGCACGATGAAAGAGCTGGCGGCCAAGGCGAAGGATCTGAAGGGCACGCCGCTGCGCACCACCTTCAGGTTCCTGATGGGTGGCGAGCACTGCGGCAAAGCCAAGGACGCGTCCAGCCAGGGCGATAACGGCTCCGGCGGCGGCGGACTTGGTGGCATCAGCAGCCTGGGCGGTCTTGCGTCCCAGGCGGGCAGCAAGCTGCTCGGAGGCTTGATGGCCAAGAAGGGTTCGAGCTCCGGCAGTGGCTCCGATCCGAATGCGCCGCCGCCGGTGGCACCCGGCGCCCCGCCGCGAACCCAGATCATCGCCTTCACGATCGAGACAACCGCCATCGACACCGCGGCCATTCCGGCCGAGCAGTTCGAATTGCCGGCGGGCTGGAAGCTGGAAAAGCCGAAGCCGGCCAAGAACGAGGAATTCACCTGCCCGACCCACGGCAAGTGAGCCAGGTTCGGTGCCGGCGGCGGCGTCAGCCGTCGCTCTCTCCAAGACTCATGCCGACGGTGCTGAAGCCGCCGTCGACGTAGAGGATCTCGCCGGTGATACCGGCGGCCATGTCGGAGCACAGGAACGCCGCAGCGTTGCCGACGTCCGCAGTGGTGACGTTGCGGCGCAGCGGCGCGACCTGGGCCACGTGCGCCAGCATCTTGCGCAGGCCGCCGACCCCGGACGCAGCCAGCGTCTTGATCGGACCGGCGGAGATGGCATTGACGCGAATGTTGCGCGGACCCAGATCCGCCGCGAGGAAGCGCACGTTGGCCTCCAGGCTCGCCTTGGCCAGGCCCATCACGTTGTAGCTCGGGATCGAGCGCACGGCGCCGAGGTACGACATTGTCAGCATCGCGCCGCGGCGCTCGCTCATCAATGCCGCGGCGCCGCGCGCCAGCGCGGTAAAGCTGTAGCTCGAGACGTCGTGCGCGATGCGAAAGGCTTCGCGCGAGGTGTTGGCAGTAAATGCGCCGGCGAGTGCCTCGCGCGGTGCGTACGCGACCGCATGCACCAGGATATCGATCTGGCCCCATTCGCGCGCCAGCAGCGCGAACGCCGCATCGATCTGATCGTCCAGCTGCACGTCGATCGGCATCAGCAGCGTCGAGCCAATGGAGGCAGCCAGCGGCTCGACCCGCTGGCGGAAGGTGTCGTTGGCGTACGAGAAGGCCAGTTGCGCTCCCTGGCCGTGCATCGCCTGGGCGATGCCCCAGGCGATCGAGCGATCGGTGGCCACGCCCACGATCAGTGCGCGCTTGCCCGCAAGTATTCCCATGCGCCCGCCCGCTCGCCAGCCGTCAGCTGCGCGCCTTGACGAATGCGACCAGGGTCTGGCCCGGCTTGAGGTTGCGCTGGCCCGCCATGCCGTTCCAGCCCATCAGCTCGTTGACTGACACCTGCAGCAGCCGCGCGATGCCGTAGAGCGTATCGCCACGGCGCACCGTGTAGGTCAGGCGCCGGCCACTGTCCGACGACACCGATGCGGTGGTCGCAATGCTGGATGGCGCGCTGCTGGATGGCGCGAAGCCGGAAGCGCCGCCGGCGGACTCGGAGTTCGCAGCCCAGGCGCTACCGCCACCGACGCGCAGCTTCTGCCCGGCGTGCAGCCGGTCGCCAGCGTTGATGCCATTGATCTGCGCCAGCGTCCGCACATCGGTGCCCAGGCGCTGCGCCAGTGCGAACAGCGTATCGCCGCGGCGCACAACGTGAATTTGCGGGCGGCGGCCGCCACGCCGCAGGCGGCCGGGGGAGTCCACCAGCATCGCCGCGCGTGCGGCTTTCTCCGGCAGCTGGATGTTGGGGTAGGGTACCCGCAGCTCGCTGTCGATCACCGGCAGGTCGTGCTCGCCCAGCTCATTCAGGTCGCGAATGACGGTCGGCCCGACGTTGTAGCGGCGCGCGATGGTTGCGATAGTGTCGCCGCGGCGCACGGTGTAGTGAGCGACCCGCATGCGCTGCTCGGGCGTCAGGTGCAGGATGGCGTCCTGCAGGCCTTCGGCGGCATCGGTCGGCACCAGCAACCGGTACGGGCCGGTCGGATCGGTGGCCCAGCGGTGAAAAGCGGGGTTGAGCTCGTACAGATCCTCGACGCTGATGCCGGCGACGTCGGCCACGACCTTCAGGTCGATCTGCCCGCCGGTCGAGATGGCGACGAAATACGGCTCGTTGGGTATGCGGCTGAACTCGAGCCCATAGCGGGCCGGGTTCGCAACCAGGCGGCGCATCGCCAGCAGTTCGGGTACGTAGCCGCGGGTCTCGGTCGGCAGCTTCAGGTGCCAGAAGTCGGTCGGCTTGCCGAGCCGCTGGTTGCGCTCGATCGCGCGGCTGACCGCGAGCTCGCCGCAGTTGTAGGCGGCGATCGCCAGTAGCCAGTCGCCATCGAATTCATCGTGCAGCGCCTGCAGGTAGTCGAGCGCCGCGCGCGTGGCCTCGATCGGGTCGCGGCGACCGTCGTACCACCAGTCCTGCTTCAGGCCGAAGCGGCGTCCGGTGTCCGATATGAACTGCCACAGGCCCGCCGCACGGGCGCGCGAGTAGGCGTACGGCTCGAAGGCGCTCTCGATCACCGGCAGCAGCGCCAGCTCGGCCGGCATCTTGCGCTGCTCGAGCTGGCCGACGATGTAGTACAGCCAAAGGCCGGCGCGACCCCAGGTGCGCTCAAGGAAATCCGGATGATTGGCAAACCAGTTCAGCTGGCTGGCAACCGCCGGCTCGTCCACATCGTCGAGCTGGAAACCGCCGCGCAGGCGCGCGAACAGCTCCGGCTGCCGGGCGACGATCACGCTGTCCGGTGGAGGGCCGGGCAGGCCTTCGGCATCCGTGGCGGCGGCAGTGTCCTGTACATCGGCAGTGGCGAGCGCGTCGGCGGGCGCGGCGGACTCGGCGGCGTCGCTGCCGGCGACGCTCGGCGCGGGAGCGACATCAGCAGCGGTGGACGGTGCGCTCGCATCCGGCGCCGCGGGTTCGGGTATCGCGATCGGAGCGGAGGACAGCGTGGTTCGTGCAGGCTGGTGTGCGCAACCGGCGAGTAGGACAATCGGCAGCAGGATCAGCGGTAATGACTTGCGGGACAGCGGTGTTCGGCTCAAATTCTGCCCCCGTTGGCGGTGTTTTGGACGTGTTACGGTATGCCGGATAGCCTACACGGCAACGCCAACGTATTTAACCGTTAAGGTCACAAGATTGCTACTGTTTTTCCACTATCCGGTCACACTGCCGGGGTAGCCGCCCCAAGTTATGACAGTTACCACGAACACCGATCCGGTGTTGCACCAATGGCAGCGTAGGCCGCTCGGCCGTGCACTGATTCAGGCCGAAGCGCAGCTGCTGGCCAGCACGTTCGACGACGTGTTTGGACTGGAGCTGCTGCAGCTAGGGACCTGGGGGCCGGGCCGCGAATTGCTGGCGCCCTCGCGCATCCGGCGCCAGAGCGTCATTGCCGACCCGGCCGAGGGCAGCGCGCGCGGCGATCTGGTGGCGCGCCTGGCGCACCTGCCGATCAATAACGCGTCGGTCGACGCAGTGCTGCTGCCGCATACGCTGGAGCTGACGGCCGATCCGCACGCGGTGCTGCGCGAGGCCGATCGGGTGCTGGTGGCGGAGGGGCAGCTGATTGTGCTGGGCTTCCGGCCGGCGAGCCTGTGGGGTCTAGCGTCCGCAGCCTCGCGCGCCGGGTTCCCCCCGGGTCTGCGTCGAACCCTGTCGGCCTCCCGGGTGCGCGACTGGCTCGGGCTGCTCAGCTACGAGATCGTCGACGTGCGGCGCTATCTGTACCGTTTGCCGCGCGACCCGGGCGGCAGCATCGAGTCGGCTATCCCCAGCATCCTGTATCGCGGCTGGTTCTATCCATGGCCGTCGGCCGCCTACGTGATCAAGGCGCGCAAGCGCGTCTACACGCTGACGCCGATCAGGCCGCGGCTGCGCGAGCGACGCCCGGTATTCGACGGACTGGCGGAGCCGAGCGCGTGAGCGACGAGGTCGAGATCTACACCGATGGCGCCTGCCGCGGCAACCCGGGTCCGGGCGGCTGGGCCGCAGTGCTGAGTTCTGGCGGCCGCGAGAAGGAGATCTCCGGCGCAGAACTGCAGACCACCAATAACCGCATGGAACTGCAGGCGGTGATCGAGGCGTTGCAGGCGCTCAAGCGCCCGCTGGCGGTGCGCCTGTACACCGACTCGCAGTACGTGCGCCGCGGGATCCTTGAATGGCTGCCGCAGTGGAAAGCGCGCGGCTGGAAGACCGCCGACAGGAAGCCGGTCAAGAACCAGGACCTGTGGCAGCAGCTGGAGACGGCCGCCGCCCGCCACCGCATCGAATGGCACTGGGTGCCGGGCCACGCCGGCATCCCGGGCAATGAGCGCTGCGATGTACTCGCCAATGCCGCGATCGACGGCCTGCTTGCGCTAGACTCGGGCGTGAACTAACAGGTTTTGCATCCCAGCCATGCGACAGATCGTCCTCGACACCGAAACCACCGGCCTGGAAGCCGAGCGCGGCCATCGGATCATAGAAATCGCCTGTGTCGAGCTGGTCAACCGACGGCCCAGCGGCCGGCATTTCCATCGCTATCTGAACCCGGAGCGCGACATCGATGCCGGCGCGCAAGCGGTGCATGGCATCACGCGCGAGCGGCTGGCGCAGGCGCCCAGGTTCTCCGAGGTCGCCGACGAGCTGTTCGGATTCATTCGCGACAGCGAGCTCATTATTCACAACGCGATTTTTGACCTGGCATTCATTGATATGGAGCTGACGCTGCTGGCGAGGATGCGCGGCGCGGGCGCTGGCGCTGGCGCGGGCGCAGCACTGCCTGCCAGTGTGCGCAGCGTGTGCACGGTGCTCGACACGCTGGTGCTGGCGCGGGCGCGCCACCCGGGCCAACGCAATAATCTCGACGCGCTGTGCAAGCGCTACGGCATCGACAATTCGCATCGCGAGCTGCACGGCGCGCTGCTCGATGCGCGCATCCTGGCGGATGTCTACCTGGCGATGACCGGCGGCCAGAGCCTGTTGGCACTGGATGAAGCCGCGCGTGGCAGCGGCGGCGCTGCGCACGCCGGCCACGCAGGCGCCGGAGTGCGGCCGGACGGACCGCTGCGCGTGGTCAATGCCAGTGCCGAGGAGCTGGCAGCGCATGCGCAACTGGCGGCGCTGCTGCACAGCTCGAGCGGCGGCGGATGCCTGTGGATGACACTGGAGCAGCCTGCAGCGCTCGCTGGCGATCCGTCCGCGACGGCGGAGCTTCCATGAGCGTGGGACTGCGTTCGGCCACCGATTGCGCCGCCTGGCGCGAGCTTGCGGCGCTGGCGCCAGGCTTCATCGCCGGCTCGACCCGCGAGCTGTTCGCGCAGGATGCGCAGCGCTTCCAGCACTGCTGCATCGAGGCGGCGGGACTGGCGCTCGACTATTCGCGCCAGCGAGTGGACGCGCGGGTGGTGAACTGCTTTGCGGCGCTGGCGGATCAGCTGAGCGTGCGCGCGCGCATCGAGGCGATGTACCGCGGCGATCCGATCAACAGCAGCGAGAACCGCGCGGTACTGCATACCGCGCTACGTCGCGCCGACGACACGGCGTTGGTGGTGGCGGGCGAAGATATCGGCGCGCTGGTGCGTGCCGAGCGCGAGCACATGCTGGGCTTCGCCGAGGACGTACGCCAGGGGATCATCCGCTCCAGCAGCGACCAGAGCTTCGCGCTGGTGGTCAATATCGGCATCGGCGGCTCGGACCTGGGACCGGCGATGGCGGTGCAGGCGTTGCAGCAGTATGGCGCCGGTGGTCCAAGCGTCGCGTTCGTTTCCAATGTCGACGGCTGCCAGCTGGCGGATCTGCTCGAGCACGCGGACCCGGAGCGTACGCTGTTCATCATCTGCTCAAAGACCTTCACCACCCTGGAGACGCTGACCAACGCGCACACCGCCCGCGCCTGGATCCTGCAGCGCCTGGGCGCCAAGCGGCTGCCGCAGCATTTCGCCGCGGTGTCGGTCAACGCCCACGCGATGGACGAGTTCGGTGTCCACCCATCGTATCGCTTTGCGATGTGGGACTGGGTCGGGGGGCGCTATTCGATCTGGTCATCGATCGGCGTGAGCCTTGCGATCGCCATCGGGCGCGCCGGCTTCGAGGCATTTCTTGCCGGCGGCCGCCAGATCGATGAGCATTTCCGCGCCGCGCCGTGGCACGAGAACCTGCCGCTGCTCGCCGGCATGCTGGCGGTGTGGAACAACGACCTGCTCGGGTTGCCGACACTGGCGGTGCTGCCGTACGACTCGCGGCTGGCGCGCCTGCCGGCCTACCTGCAGCAGCTGGAAATGGAGAGCAACGGCAAGCACGTGAAGCTCGACGGCACGCCGACCACGCTGCCGACCTGTCCGGTGATCTGGGGCGAGCCCGGCAACAATGCCCAGCACTCATTCTTCCAGCTGCTGCACCAGGGCACGCAGCGCGCCGCGATCGATTTCCTGCTGCCGATCAATTCGTCCTGCGCCAGCCAGCCGCAGCAGGACCTGGCGATCGCCAGTTGCCTCGCGCAGGCCGAGGCGCTGGCGCTCGGCAAGGACGCCGACGAGGTGCGCGCCGAGCTTACGCGCCAGAAGCTGCCACCCGAACGGGTCGAGGCATTGCTGCCGCACAAGATCCACCAGGGCAACCGGCCACTGAGCCTGCTGCTGTTCGAGCGCCTGGATCCGGCAACCCTCGGTCGCATCATCGCGTTGTATGAGCACAAGGTGTTCGTGCAGAGCGTGGTGTGGGGCAACAACGCGTTTGATCAGTGGGGCGTGGAGCTCGGCAAGACCCTGACGGAGAGCTTCATTCCGCTGGTGCAGAATCCTGAGAGCGTGAGCGGGCAGTCCAGCTCTCTGATTGGAGCGCTGGGCTACGTCAAACGGTGGCGCAACTAATACACGACAGCGCAGGTCTTCCAGTACAATGCGCGGCTTTACGTCGCCTGGGGAACAGGTTGTGACCGGCATGCGAGCCCGACAGGGAATTGCTGCATTGACTGCAAGCGCGATCGTCGCGATCGCCATGCTGCTGCCGGCCTACAGTGCCGCACAGCAGACTGACCTGAGTCAGCAGATGCAGCTGTTCAACAACCTGAGCCCAGAGCAGCAGCAGGCGCTCATGCAACGACTGGGCGGCGGCTCCGGGCTTGGCAGCAGCGGCATCAGCGGCCTTGGCGGCCTCGGCGGGCTGGGCGGCGGCAGTTCACTGTTCGGTGGTGGCACTACCAACCGCTCGCAGTCGGCGCTGCTGCAGCAGCTGCAGTTGCAGCAACAGCGGCGTTTGGCGGCGACGCTGCAGGACCAGGGCGAATTTCCGGTGTTCAAGCCCGGTGACACCGTATTGGTGGAGGTCAGCCTGCTGACCGAAAAGCCGCTGGGCAATGGCGATCCGAACAACCCCAATGGCCAGAACACGCCGGGCCAGAACACATCAGCTGCCGGTTCCAGTGCAACGGCCGGGAGCACCCCGCGTCTGAGCAATTCCCAGCTGTCCGCGCTCGGCCTGGACAAGGGCATGAGTACTCAGCGGCTGCAGGAACAGCCGCAGCGTACCATCGAACAGCTGCAGGTCGAGGAGAGACTGAAACTCGAGGACATGATCGAGCAGATCCGCTCGCGTAATCCCTATGTGCTCGATGCCAGCGGCCAGCTGCTGCTGCCGGGGATTCCAGGAATGCAGCTGGCTGGGCTGAGTGAGGACCTGGCGACGCGCCGGGTATCCGCGGAGCCAGCGTTCGAGAAACTGTTCATCCGACTGACACGGCTGCCGCTCGACAAGTCCGGCAAGGCTGCGCTCAAGCCGTTCGGCTACGAGCTGTTCGATAATTCATTGCTGAGCCTGATGCCGACGCTGGATGCGCCGGTACCGGACGACTACGTGATGGGACCCGGGGATGTGCTGCAGGTGCAGTTGTTCGGCAGCAAGAACCAGATGCTGACGCTGCTGGTGGGGCGCGATGGCCACCTGAGCTTTCCGGAGCTCGGCCCGATCCAGGCGGGCGGGCTGCGCTACAGCGCCGTAAAGAGCGAGATCGAGTCGCGGGTCGCGCGCCAGATGATCGGCGTGCGCGCCAATGTGACGGCCGGCGAGACGCGCACCATCAACATCTTTGTGCTGGGCAGCGCCAAGTATCCGGGCTCGTACACGGTCAGCGGCCTTGCGACCGTGACCACGGCGCTGTTCGCGGCGGGCGGCGTGGAGCCGATCGGCTCGCTGCGCTCGGTGCAGGTGAAGCGCCAGGGTCAGACGGTGCGCACGTTCGACCTGTACGACCTGCTGATGCGCGGCGACAGCGCCAGCGACATCAAGCTGCTGCCCGGCGACGTGGTCTTCATCCCGCCAGTCGGGGCGACCGCGGCGCTCGACGGCGAAGTGCAGCGGCCGGCCATCTACGAGCTCAAGGAGCACGACACGATCGCCGACCTCATCCAGATGGGGGGTGGACTGACGCCGAGCGCCGACGATGCCAGCGCCGCACTGATACGGGTCGACGCGCAGCAACAGCGCATCGTCATGGACGTGGATCCGTCACGCCCGCTGGGCGGCGCTCTGCCGCTGCGCAACGGCGATGAGCTGCACGTGGCCCGCCTGCGGCCGCAGCTCGACTCCGGCGTGATCCTTCAGGGCTACGTCTACCGCTCGAAGTATGTCGCCTGGCACGAAGGCCTGCGCATCAGCGGCGTGATCCCCTCGATCGACGAACTGCGACGCGACGCCGACCAGCACTACCTGCTGATCCGGCGCGAGCTGCCGCCACACCGGACCATAGCAGTGCTGTCGGCCGACCTGGCGGCGGCGCTGCAGGCGCCGGGTTCGCCCGCCGATATTGAACTGCTGCCGCGCGACACGATTACGGTGTTCGACCTGCAGACACCACGGGAGCATGTGATCGAGTCGTTGCTGGGCGAATTGCGCCTGCAATCCAATCTCGCACGCCCGACCCAGATCGTACACGTCGACGGGCGTGTCAAGGTGCCCGGCGACTATCCGCTGGAGACCGACATGCGCGTCAGTGATCTGATTCGCGCCGGTGGCAGCCTCGATCCGGCCGCCTACGGCGTGCTCGCAGAGCTGACGCGCTACACGGTCGAGAATGGCGGCCAGCGTCACACCCAGGTGATCTCGATTGACCTGGCCGCGGTCCGCCGCGGCGACCCTAGCGCCGACATTGCGCTGCAGGCGTTCGACCGGTTGTCGATCAAGCAGGTGTCGGGATGGACGGAACAGGACCAGGTGACGCTCACGGGCGAGGTGCGCTTCCCCGGTACCTACACGATCCAACCCGGTGAGACACTGCACTCGGTGGTCGATCGTGCGGGCGGCCTGACGGAATTTGCCTTCGTCGAGGGCAGCCTGTTCACGCGCACCGAGCTCAAGCGGCGCGAACAGGAGCAGCTCGATCGGCTGGCCAATCGCCTGCGCACCGAGATTGCCGAAGTGGCGCTGATGGGAGTGCGCGCACAGCAGGGCAGCGCGCCGTCGGCCATCAGCGTGGGTGAAACGCTGCTGCAGCAGCTGGCCGCGGCGAGGGCCGTCGGCCGGCTGGTGATTGATCTGAAGGCGGTGCTGCACACCAGGCCCGGCTCGAGCGACGATGTGATCCTTCGCAATGGCGATGAACTGATCGTGCCGAAGAGGCGCCAGGAAGTCATGGTACTGGGGGAAGTCCAGGACCCGACCTCGCATTTGTATAAAAGGCGGATGACCCGCGATGACTATATCGACCAGAGCGGTGGTCCGACACGCCAGGCGGATCGCAAGCGCATCTACGTGGTGCGCGCCGACGGCAGTGTGGACTCCGGATCGAAGCGCTGGTTCCACGGCGGCGACAGCGTCGAAATCCACGCCGGCGATGCGATCGTAGTGCCGCTGGATACCGAGCGGCTGCCGGCGCTCACGGTTTGGACCGCGGTAACGGGGATCCTGTACAACCTGGCTATCGCCGCGGCGGAAGTTCATGCGACGATTCCCTAGCAGTTTGCGAATGTGCCGGCGGAGAACCCGATGCTGCGCTGGTACCTGATTCACACCAAGCCGCTAAGCGAAGGGCTGGCTCAGGCCAACCTGGAACGCCAGGCGTACCAGGTGTATTTGCCGCGCGCTACCCAGTCCGTGCGCTGCAATGGCCATTGGCGCGACCGGATCGTCGCGCTGTTTCCGCGCTATCTGTTCCTGCGCCTGGCCGAGGGCCGCCAGTCGCTGTCGCCGGTTCGCTCGACGCTCGGGGTGGCGGCCGTGGTGCGCTTCGGTGCGCGTTACACGATCGTCCCCGACGCCGTCGTCGATAGCCTGTTGGCGCGCGCGGATGTACTGACCGGCCTGCATCGCCTGGTGCGCGGCGCCAGGCTGGCGCCTGGTACGCCGGTTCGAATCCGCAAGGGGCCATTCGACGGACTGGAAGGCGTGTTCGAGCGCGAGGCGGGCGCCGAGCGCGTCGTGGTACTGCTGAATCTGCTGGGCCAGGCGGTATCGGCGCACATCCCCGGGGATTGCGTGCTGCCGCAGCTGGTGGTGTAGCTGCATGCCGATGGAGGCGGACGATGAGATCGACCTGGCTAGCGTCAGCCGGCTGGTATCGCGCAATAAGCTGCTGATCGGCAGCATCGGGGTGCTGTTTGCGATTGGCGCCGCGGTGCTGGCGTTCACCACTCCGCCGGTGTTCCGCGCCGAGGTGACGATCGTCGCGGTGCGTGAACGGGATATCAACGGCAGCGGCATCTCGGGCCAGCTCGGCGCGTTGTCGAGCCTGGTGGGGGTAACGCTGGGGCAAAACGGCGGCAGCGGTCCGACTGCCGACGCGGTGCTCGACTCGCGTCGGCTGGTCGAGGAATACATCAAGCGCAACGATTTGCTGCCGGTGCTGTCGCCGCATGCCAGCAAGCCGTCGACCATGTGGCTGCAGGTCAAGAAGTTCAAGGAAGGCTCGCTGACCGTGCGCAAGGATGCGCGCAAGGGAATAACCACGGTCACGGTCGATTGGACCGATCCGGCGCTTGCTGCGCGCTGGGCCAACGGTCTGATTGCGCTCGCCAACGACCTTATCCGCACCCGCGCGCTGGATGATGCCACGCGCAATATCGCCTACATCAACAAGCAATTGGAACAGACCAATACCGTCGAGATGCGCCAGGTGCTGTTCGACATCATCAAGAATGAGACCAAGACGCTGATGCTTGCCAATGGCCGCACCGACTACGCCTTCGAGGTGGTCGATCCGGCGGTGACGCCGGAACGAAAAATCGGCCCCCACCGTTCGATCTATATCATCGTCGGATTCGGGCTGGGCGCGTTCCTGGGGTTGGTCATCGCGTTCATCCGCGAGCGCAGGGGTCGGGCCCGATAGTGAGGGTCGTGGCCGCTCGCAGCGCACCAACACCAGATGTCCTGGGTTGACGCCAACGAAACGAAGGCATCTAATGCCGTCTGTTCAACGAGTGAACAGAGCGTCACCGCACATAGCCACCTGCTCGGAGTCGGCACCTGTGCTTACCGATGAAGTCAGTTACAAGCTGCTCAAGTTGCTGGAACCGAACCCGCGATTGAGTCAGCGTCAGGTGGCCCAGGAACTTGGGTGCAGCCTCGGCAAGGTCAACTACTGCCTCAAGAGCCTGGTGGACATGGGCTGCATCAAGGCTGCTAACTTTAAGAACAGCGGCAACAAGTCGGCGTACATGTACCTGCTGACGCCGCGTGGAATTGAGGAAAAGGCTCGCGTCACGGTGAAATTCCTGCAGAGCAAGATGCGCGAATACGAGGCGCTCAGGTACGAAATCAGGCAAATCCGTGATGAGGCAAGGCGTCAGGCGCGACGCTAGACGGCACACGGGTTCATAGCTGCGACGGCTGCAAAGGTCGCGGCGGTCAAGACACGATGCGATGGTCACGGGACCGCGTTGCAGGGCGGTAGCGTGTTCGCCACCGGGTGAACAAACGTTGGGCGCCGTCAGCCAAAGGAGTCTGCCTGAGGAAAGTTCTGGTTACCGGAGCCGACGGCTTCATTGGCTCGCACCTGACCGAGGCGCTGGTGCGCGCCGGCTACGATGTGCGCGCCTTTGTGCTGTACAACTCGTTCAATTCCTGGGGCTGGCTGGATCACTGCGACGCCGAGGTGAAGGGCAAGTTCGAGGTGTTTGCCGGCGATGTGCGCGATCCCAACGGCGTGCGCAGCGCCATGAAGGGCTGCGAGGCGGTGCTGCATCTTGCGGCGCTGATCGCGATTCCGTACTCATATCATTCACCCGACACGTACGTCGACACCAACATCAAGGGTACGCTGAACATCGTGCAGGCGGCACGCGACCTGGGTGTCGCCAGGGTGGTGCATACCTCGACCAGCGAGGTCTATGGCACCGCGCGCTTTGTGCCAATTACTGAAGGGCACCCGCTGCAGGGCCAGTCGCCGTATTCGGCCAGCAAGATCGGCGCCGATCAGCTGGCGCTGTCGTTCTACAGCTCCTTTGGTACGCCGGTGATGATCGTGCGCCCGTTCAATACCTACGGGCCGCGCCAGTCGGCGCGCGCGGTCATCCCGACGATCATCACCCAGATCGTCAGCGGCAGCCGGCGCATCAGGCTCGGCGCGCTGCATCCGACGCGCGATTTCAGCTACATCAGCGACACGGTGTCCGGGTTTCTGGCGGCGCTGCGATCGGAGCGCGGCAGCGGCGAGATCGTCAACCTTGGCAGCAGCTTCGAGATATCGATTGGCGCTACCGCCGCGATGATCGCCGAGGTGATGCAGGTGCAGATCGATATCGTCGGCGAAGATCAGCGGCTGCGCCCGCAGAACAGCGAAGTCGAGCGGCTGTTTGCCTGCAACGACAAAGCCCGCGGCCTGCTGGACTGGGCGCCGCAATTTGGCGGGCTGGATGGGCTACGCCGCGGCCTGGTAGAGACGGTGGCCTGGTTTCGCAAGCCGGAGCACCAGCGCTTCTACAAGCCGGAGATCTTTAACCTGTGAATGCGGCGCCGGCGCATTTAGGGCTCGCCGGGCAGATCATCGCGGCGATCCAGGCGGTGGTCGGCACGCGGCCGGCGGCGCTGCATGAGCCGCAGTTTGCCGGCAACGAATGGAACTATTTGAAGGAATGCCTGGATTCGACCTTCGTATCCTCGGTCGGCAAGTTTGTCGATCGCTTCGAGGGACAGCTGGCCGAGTACACGGGCGCGGAGCAAGCGGTCGCGGTCATGAATGGCACCGCCGCGCTGCAGGTGGCGATGCAGCTGGCCGGTGTGCAGCGCGACGACGAAGTGCTGATTCCGGCACTGACGTTCGTCGCGACGGCGTGCGCGGTGCGCTATTGCGATGCCGTGCCGCATTTCGTCGACAGCGAGCAGCGTACGCTGGGGGTGGATGTACCGGCACTGCGCGCCTACCTGCAGGGCATCGCAGACATTCGCGATGGCCAATGCGTCAATCGCGCCACCGGGCGCGTTATCCGTGCGCTGGTGCCGATGCACGTGTTCGGGCACCCGATGGACATCGAGGCCGCGGTGACACTTGCGCGGGATTTTCATCTGGCACTGATCGAGGACGCCGCCGAGTCGCTCGGCAGCACGGTGCATGACCGGCACACCGGCACGTTTGGGCTGATGGGGACGCTCAGCTTCAATGGCAACAAGACCGTCACCACCGGCGGCGGCGGCGCCATTCTGTTCCAGGACCCACAACTCGCGCGGCGCGCCAGGCACCTTACGACCACCGCGAAGCTGCCGCATCGCTGGGAGTTCCAGCACGATGAGGTGGGTTACAACTACCGGATGCCGAACCTGAACGCGGCGCTTGGCTGTGCGCAGCTGGAACAGCTGGACCGATTCGTCGCCGCCAAGCGGGAGCTCTACCAACGCTACCGGGCTGCATTTGCGCAGGTTCCCGGTGTCCAGCTGCTGGCGGAGCCGCCAGGCAGCCGCAGCAACTACTGGCTGCAGACGCTGGTGCTGGACGAGTCGGCTGCCGGGCAGCGTGACTTCATCCTGGCGGCGACCAATGACGCCGGCCTGATGACCCGGCCGGTGTGGACACTGATGCATCGGTTGCCACCGTACCGTGCGCATCCCAGGATGGATCTGTCGACCGCCGAATCGCTGGCGCGCAGGGTCATCAACATTCCGAGCAGCTCCCAGCTGGCAGGCGCGGTCGGGCGTTGAGCACGGGTGCGCAGTGAGCGAGACCGCGATCGTGCTTGTTGGCGCGGGCGGACACGCGCGAGCGTGTATCGATGTGATCGAGCAGGCGGGGCACTACTCGGTCGCCGCCCTGGTGGGTATGCCCGACCAGGTCGGTACTCGCGTGCTCGGCTACCCGGTCGTCGGCACGGATGCGGATCTGGGCACGCTGCGTGCCCGCTATACGCACGCACTGGTAGTCGTCGGCCAGATCAAGTCCCCGGAGACGCGTATCCGCCTGTTCGACCTGCTGCTTGGAACTGGCTACACATTGCCGGTCATCGTATCCCCACACGCGCACGTGTCGCGGCATGCGACGCTTGCGGCTGGCACGATCGTGATGCACGGCGCCGTGGTTAATGCCAGCGCCGTGATCGGGCGGAACTGCATTCTCAACAGCCAGTCGCTGGTCGAACACGACACGGTCATCGGCGATCACTGTCACATCGCCACGGCCGCCGCCATCAACAGCGGTGTGCGCATCGACACGGCGAGCTTTGTCGGCAGCAACAGCTGCGTGCGCCAGGGAATCCGCATCGGCGAGCGCTGCGTGATCGGCATGGGTCAGCGGGTGCTGGCCGATTGTGCCGCCGGCACACAGCTGCCGGCGAGGACCGCCCGATCATGAGTACGCTGGTGATCGCCGAAGCGGGGGTGAACCATAACGGCGACCTGACCGTGGCCAGACGGCTGATCGATGTCGCGGCAGACGCCGGTGCCGACCTGGTCAAATTCCAGACCTTCAGCGCCGACCGGCTGGTCACCGCGCAGGCGCAAAAGGCCGCCTACCAGGCCAGCGATGGCGACAGCGGCGAATCGCAGCGTGCGATGCTGCGCCGCCTGGAGCTGACGCCGGGGATGCACCGGGAGCTGCTGGCGCATTGCGCCGCGCGTGGCATCGGCTTCTTCTCCACTGCGTTCGACATCGAGAGCCTGGACCTGCTGGTCGCGCTGGGACTTACGCGCTTCAAGATCCCATCCGGGGAGATCACCAACCTGCCCTATCTGCGGCACGTCGGCGGCTTTGGCACACCGCTGATCATGTCCACCGGCATGGCGACCATGGAAGAAATCGGCGCTGCGCTTGCGGTGCTTGAGAAGGCCGGTACGGCGCGACAATGGATCACGGTGTTGCATTGCAATACACAGTACCCGACGCCGATGGCCGACGTTAATCTGCGCGCGATGCTCGATATCCGCGACCGCTTCGGCGTACAGGTGGGCTACTCGGATCACACGCTCGGCATCGAGGTGGCGATCGCCGCGGTGGCGCTCGGAGCGACGATCATCGAAAAGCACTTTACGCTCGACCGCGCCATGCCCGGACCAGACCACAAGGCGAGCCTCGAGCCGGCGGAACTGGCTGCGATGGTGCAGGCGATCCGTCACGTGGAGCGCGCGCTGGGTGATGGCGTCAAGCGCCCGAGCGCGAGCGAGTTGCCGAACCGCGCCGTGGCGCGCAAGTCGCTGGTGGCAGCATGCGCGATCCACCAGGGCGAGCCATTCAGCGCAGGTAACCTTGCGGTCAAGCGTCCGGGCACCGGGCTGTCGCCGATGCGCTTTGACGAGGTGCTCGGCCGCAAGGCGCCGCGCAATTTCGTCGCCGATGAGTTGATCGAATTGTGAGCGCGCCGATCTGTGAGCCGTAAGATCTGTGTCGTTACCGGCAGCCGCGCCGAGTACGGCCTGCTGCGCTGGGTGATGGAGGGCATTCGGGCCGAGCCGGAGCTGCAGCTGCAGCTGGTGGCGACCGGGATGCACCTGTCGCCGGAGTTCGGGCTGACCTGGCGGGAGATCGAGCGCGACGGCTTTGTGATCGATCGCAAGGTGGAAACGCTGCTGAGTTCGGACACGGCCGTCGGCATCGCGGCATCCATGGGGCTGGGGCTCATCGGCTTCGGCGAGGCACTGCAGCAGCTGCAGCCTGACCTGATGCTGGTACTGGGTGACCGGTACGAGATCTTTGCGGCTGCCGCCGCGGCGCTGGTGGCAAGGATTCCGATTGCCCATGTGCACGGCGGCGAGACCACCGAGGGCGCGTTCGACGAGGCATTGCGCCACTCGATCACGAAGATGGCGCAGCTGCATTTCGTCGCCGCCGAAGCCTATCGCAAGCGCGTGGTGCAGCTCGGAGAAAGTCCGGAGCGCGTGTTCCTGGTCGGCGGACTTGGACTCGATGCCATCACCAGGCTGCCGTTGCTCGATCGAGCGGCACTGGAGAGCGACTTAGGGCTGCGTCTGGCAGAGAGAAACCTGCTGGTCACCTTTCATCCGGCCACGCTCGATGGCGCGGACAGTGCCCGGCAGATGGCAGAATTGCTGGCAGCGCTGGATCAATGGCCGGACACGCAGCTGATATTTACCATGCCCAACGCCGATACCCACGGTCGCGCGCTGTCACAGATGGTCGAGCAGTACGTGGCTGCCCGCGCCAATGCGTGTGTATTCGTGTCGCTCGGGCAGCTGCGCTACCTGTCGCTGCTGCGACAGGTGGACGGCGTGGTCGGCAACTCGTCGAGCGGTCTCATTGAGGCGCCATCATTGCGGATCGGTACCATTAACATCGGCGATCGGCAGCGCGGACGCCTGCGCGCGGCGAGCGTGATCGACTGCAAGCCGGATCGGGCCGCGATCGGCGCTGCGCTCGCGCAGCTGTATTCGCCGGCCTTCAGGTCCGGGCTCGCCGGGGTTCGCAATCCCTATGGAGAGGGCGGCGCCAGCGAGCGGATCGTAGCGGTGCTTCGAGGCTGGCCCATGGATGGGATCGTGAAGAAATCGTTTCATGACCTGGCGTAACCCATGAGCCGATTTAAACGCCAGCGGCGCAAGCGTTGCGCCCAAACGTGAGCGAAGACGGCAAATCCGCTCCTGACCTGCTGTGGCGCAAGGCGCTGCTTCCGGTCGGCGCCAATCTTCAGCAGGCGATCCGCAATCTGGATGATACCGGGCTGCAGATCGTGCTGGTGGTAGCACCGGATAATGTATTACTCGGTACCGTAACCGATGGCGACATCCGGCGCGGGCTGTTGCGTGGACTGGACCTGAACAGCGGTGTCGAGGCGATCATGTTCCGGGAACCGCTGGTGGTACCGCCTGCGCTGGGGCGTGATACCGTGCTGCAGCTGATGCAGGCCAACAGATTCCACCAGTTGCCGGTGATCGACGAGGGTCGCCACGTGGTCGGCCTGCATGTGTGGGATGAGCTGCTGGTGCCATCCCGGCGCCAGAACCAGATGGTCATCATGGCGGGCGGCCAGGGAACGCGGCTGCGCCCGCACACCGACAAGTGCCCGAAGCCACTGCTCAAGGTCAGCGGCAAGCCGATGATGGAGCATATTATCGAGCGCGCCAAGGCGGAGGGGTTCCAGAATTTTGTCGTCGCTATCCATTACCTGGGCGAGATGATCGAGGACTATTTTGGCGACGGCAGCCGCTGGCAGGTCAGGATCGAGTATCTGCGCGAACGCTCGCCGCTGGGTACCGCCGGCGCATTGGGCCTGCTGCAGCCGCGCCCCGGCGCGCCGCTCGTGGTGTCGAACGGCGATGTGCTAACCGATATCCGCTATGACGAGCTGCTCGACTTCCACAACCGTCACGGGGCGATGGCGACCATGGCGGTGCGGCTGCATGAATGGCAGAACCCGTTCGGCGTGATCCACATCCGGGGCCTGGACATCATCGGTTTCGAGGAAAAGCCGGTTGCGCGCAGCCACATCAATGCCGGTGTCTACGTACTTGATCCGCGTGCAATTGATGCCTTGAACGCCGGGGAGCAGTGCGACATGCCCACGCTGTTCAGCCGGTTGCAGGAGCGCTCCGGTCGCACCATCGTCTATCCGATGCACGAACCGTGGCTGGACGTCGGGCGCGCGTCGGACCTGGAACGCGCGCAGGATGAAATGTCAGATCGACGTCACGGAGGATCCGCTTAAGGTGCAAAGGCGCGATGTCATCGGGCAATACAAGCTGCCGGTCGATGTCAGGTTCTGTGCCCGCTGCACGGTCTCGAACCAGCGGCCGCGCATCACGTTCGATGCCCAGGGCGTGTGCTCGGCCTGCAATTACGCGCAGTACAAGCGCGAGCACGTGGACTGGAACGAGCGTGAGAAGCAGCTGCGGGCTTTGTGCGACAAGTATAGAAAGGCCAATGGCGACTACGATGTGATCGTGCCGTGCAGCGGCGGCAAGGACGGCGGTTTCGTTGCCCACCAGCTCAAGTACCGCTACGGCATGAACCCGCTCACCGTGACCTGGGCGCCGCTGAAGGCGACCGACATCGGGCGCAGGAACCTGGACGCGTTCATCGCGTCCGGCTTCGACAACGTGCTCGGAACGCCCAATGGCAAGGTGACGCGCCGGCTGACGAATCTTGCCTTCTCGCATGTTGGCGATCCGTTCCAGCCGTTCATCTATGGCCAGACCAATTTCCCGCTGCACATGGCGGTCAAGTACCAGGTGTCGCTGATCATGTACGGGGAAAATGGCGAGGTCGAGTACGGCGGCGACGCGAAAAATGCCTTCCGTCCGGATCGCGATATCGAGGATCACGACAAGCATTATTTCTCCGGACTACCGCCGGAATTCTGGACTGAGCATGGCGTGTCGGCCGCGGACCTCAAGGCGTTCATGGCGCCGCCGCACGACCAGATCGTCCGCAACCGCACCAGCATCCATTTCTTCGGCTACTACAAGTTCTGGGACCCGCAGGAAAATTTCTACTACTGCACGGAGAACACCGGCTTTGCGCCCAATCCGGAGCGCTCCGAGGGCACCTATTCGAAGTACGCCAGCCTCGATGACCGGCTCGACGGCTATCACTACTACCTCGGCTACATCAAGTTTGGCATCGGCCGTACCACCTCCGACGCGGCGCACGAGATCCGGGACGGCAAGATCACGCGCGAGGAAGGTGTCGCACTGGTGAAGCGCTACGACGGGGAGTTTCCGAGGAAGTACTTCGAGGAATTCCTGGAATTCTGCTCGATCAGCCAGGCGCAATTCGACCAGGTCGTCGACAGCTGGCGCTCGCCGCATCTGTGGGAGCAGGTGAACGGGGCCTGGCGCCTGAAGCACACTGTTTGGCAGCCCTGAGAAGCACGCGCCTGATCGCGCGGCTCGACATCAAGGGGCCGAATCTGATCAAGGGCATTCATCTGGAAGGTCTGCGCGTCATCGGCTCACCTAATGAACACGCGCTACGCTATTACCAGCAGGGCGCGGACGAGCTGATCTACATGGACTGCGTCGCCAGCCTCTATGGGCGCAACAGCCTGCGCGAGATCGTCGAGGCCGCGGCGCAGGACGTGTTCGTGCCGATGACGGTGGGCGGCGGAATACGTTCGGTGGACGACGCGACCGATCTGCTGCGCAGCGGCGCCGACAAGGTGGCAGTCAACACCGCTGCGGTCGCGAACCCCGAGCTGATCAGCGACATCGCCCGGCGCTTCGGCAGCCAGTGCATGGTGCTGTCGATCGAGGCCAAGCAGATTGGACCGGCGCGCTGGGAGGTGTACACGGAGAATGGCCGCGAGCGCAGCGGCAAGGATGTCATCGAGTGGGTCAGGCGCGGCGTTGCCCTCGGTGCCGGGGAGATCCTGCTGACCTCGGTCGACCGGGAAGGTACCCGGCGGGGATTCGATATTGCGCTGGTGCGTGCAGTCACCGCGGAGGTTTCCGTCCCGGTGATCGCCAGCGGCGGCATGGGTACGGCGCAGGACCTTGTGGACGTGGTACAGCAGGCGGAAGCGGACGCGGTCGCGATGGCGGATATCCTGCACTATCGGCGCGCTGCGATCGGCGATGTTCGCCAGGCGGCGCAGGCCGCGGGCCTCAGCGTGCGGACTTATGGCTAGCGCGCCGGTTGCGGTGGTCGATTACGGCGTCGGTAACCTGCTGAGTGTGCGCCGGGCGCTGGAGCACTGCGGGGCGACGGTCGCCGTGACCGCCGATCCCGCGGTGATACTGGCGGCGAAACACGTGGTGCTGCCGGGCGTCGGCGCCTTTGCCAATGGCATGACGGCACTCCAGCGGCAGGGTCTGACGGGCGCCGTCCGGCAGGTTGCCACCGGCGGCCGGCTGCTGTTGGGCATCTGCCTTGGGATGCAGATGCTGTTCGACGACAGCATGGAGTTTGGCCTGACGGCGGGCCTTGGCCTGATTGCCGGTAGCGTGGTGGCGGTGCCTTCGATCGCCAGCGATGGCCGGGTACAGAAGATTCCGCACATCGGCTGGAACTCGTTGCTGTTGCCAGCCGGCCGGGAAAGCTGGAACGGCACGCTGATGCAGGATCTGCGACCAGGCGATGCCGCGTACTTCGTGCATTCATTCATGGCGAATCCTGTCGATCCGCGTCACCGGATCGCGGACTGCCACTATGGCGGGATCCCGGTAGCGGCGGTGGTCGGCAGGGATAATGTCCTCGGCTGCCAGTTTCACCCGGAGAAAAGCGGCCAGGCAGGCCTGAGCGTATTGCGGCGATTCCTGCGCATGTGAGGATCCTGGCACTCATCGCGGCTCGCGGCGGCTCCAAGCGCCTGCCGGGTAAGAATACCCGGCTCCTCGGGGGCAAGCCGCTGATCGCCTGGAGTATCCAGGTCGCGCAGGGAATTGGGGCTATCGGCGACATACTGGTGTCAACAGATGCGCAGGATATCGCAGACGTTGCGCACCAAGCCGGCGCCCTGGTGCCCTGGCTGCGGCCGGCAGCGCTGGCGACCGACGAGGCCGCCTCACTGGATGTCTGCCTGCATGCCATCGACTGGTATGAAAACGAGAAGGGAGCGGTTGACGGCCTGCTGCTATTGCAGCCGACCTCGCCATTTCGGCGGCGTGACACACTGCTGCGAGGTATCGACCAGTTCCAAAGCGGCGGCCGCCGTCCGGTGATCGGCGTGTCGCCTGCCCGCTCGCACCCGCTGTGGTGCTTTCGCGTTCAAGGACAAACCATGATTCCGTTCATCGATGGCGCCGGGCTGCAGCTGCGCTCGCAGGACCTGCCCGCGGCCTATGCCATTAATGGCGCTTTCTATCTGGTCGAGCCACGACAGTTGCGCGAGCGTCGATCGTTCTACGGCCCGGACATGGCGCCGCTGATCATGAACGGGCCGGGGGAATGGGTGGACATCGATAGCGAATGGGACTGGCGCATGGCGGAGGCGCTGCTGGCCGTCCGAAGCATAGAGCCTGAATGAGACGGATTGTCTATCTGATCGACCAGCCGTTCGACGATCGCAATTACCGCCGCTTCGGCATCCAGGCGTGGTTCGACAGAAATTGGTCGGTCGAAGTGTGGGACCTGACGCCGTGGGCGCACCCTCGCTTCTGGAATGAGTTCATCGCACTGGGCATGAGGATCAGGGAATTCGCGGGTTATTACCCCGTGACTTCAGGCAAGGAACTCTCTCGCAGGCTCGCGCAAGCCGGCCAGGTCGAATACTTCATGGATCTGAGCGGGGAAAATTATTGTTCGATGCGAGCGATAAAGGCGCTAACACGCACCGGTGCGATCAGAGTGACTTGCGCTTTAGGCTCGATCCCGATGCCGGATCGGATCAAACTGGACTGCCTTGGCGCACGACTGTCCAAGCTCCTGGCCAGGGGTCCAAGAGACCTATTCAGATCGCTGAGAGGCGCCTTCTTCTCGAGGTGGATTGCAGCGCGTATTGCCCCGGGAGTGACGGTTGTTGCCGGCCAAGTCTCCGTGAATGACGCGCCGCGCCGCCACACAATGATCAAGGCGCATAACTTCGATTACGATATTTACCTTGAGCTGATGAGATCGGGCGCTGCATCGAAAGGACATTACGCGGTCTTCATCGACCAGGATTACTGCTTTCATCCGGAATTCATCGATGCGGGAACGGCCATAGTCACACCTGATAAATACTTCGCGACGATGCGTAACGGTCTCAGGGAGATTTCCAAAGCACTGAATATCGAAATGAGGATCGCGGCACATCCGCGGGCGGCGTATCAAAGCCGCGGGATGGATTGCTTCGGGGAATTTCCGATCGAATACGGCAACACGGCCGAGTTAATCCAGGGGTGCCGGGCGGTGGTGTGTCATGACAGCACGGCCATACAATTTGGGGTGTTGTTTACAAAACCCCTGATCTTCATTACGACCGACGAATTGATGCTGTCTTATGAAGGCCGGTCAATCGCCAAGGTAGCTTCGGAATTCGGTAAATCACCCGTCAATCTTGACCGCCCGGACCTGCCGACGGTGAACTGGCACAAGGAGCTTAGCGTCGATCCCAGGAAGTATGCGGACTACAGGAACAGGTACATAAAGACGGATGGCAGTCCCGAAATGCCGCTGTGGGACATCGTCATCGATCATATCGAGATTGCCAATTGTTAAGTTGTGGTTGCGCGCGATTGAGGCAATATGTTACCGATCATTAATGATGAGGGATTCATGTACAAATCAAGGAAATCAGATGTCGCAGCGGTGATTGCCGCCACGGCGTTACTCTTCGGGCCCGGCTATGCGACCGCCGTTGTCGTCACCCCGGGCGTTCCGGTGACCATTACCCAATCATTTGCCTATACCACCTATGGCGGCGGTGACTTTGTCTTTATCACCAGCACCCACGCGGCAGGCTGCGAGAGCGGTTGGTACATGAAAACTACGGATCCAGGCTACAAGGCGGCTGTGTCGGTTGTCCTTACCGCCCAGGCCGCGGGGCTGCAAGTCATCGTCTACGGTGACACCGCAGACCTGTGGAGCGGGTCGCCGAGCGGGCATTTCTGCCGGCTCCAGACGGTCGGCGTCAGTTCCTGAAGCAACGCGGTGGCGCCACGATGAAACGCCTCGGTAAGCCGGGACATAGCGTTGTTGCAGCGGGTCTTGCAATAGCCGGCCTTGTACAGGCTAATGGGACGGCATCTGCGGGGCCGTCCACTCTGTATGCGTTTACGATTGAAGTAGGCGACTCTCAAACAACGGCGGACGCCGTGTTGTTTGACGGCGAGTCGATCTGGGTCGCGGTAGAGGGCCATGGAAGCGGTGCGCTGGAGAAATTGGCGCAGACCGGAGTGGTACTTTCCACCACCCCGGTTGGAGCCGCTCCCATCGAGATGGCTTACGACGGCGCCAGGGTTTGGGTCACTAACTACACCTCAAGCACGGTTTCGATCGTCGACCAGAATGGCGTCCTGGTGCACACGATCGTCCTGCCCGCTGGTGCACATCCTGAGGGCATATTCTTTGATGGCAGATACGTCTGGGTAGCGAATAACGGTGTCGGCGAGAACACCGTCAGTAAGTTCGATGCCCGCAGCATGGCGTTAATTGCAAATTATCCGGTCGGACTTGCGCCCGATGGCATCGCATTCGACGGCACCTACATCTGGGTGACGAACAGCTACAGCAACAATGTGATGAAACTGGATAGAGAATCCGGCGCAATTCTTCGCACCTATCCCACCGGGGAATACCCGCTGTCCATTATTTTCGATGGCAAGGACATGTGGGTTGGAAATGGTGACATTGCCGGCCCGGATTCGCCCCCGTTGTCGACCGCAAGCTTGAGCAAGTTGCGCGCCGCGGGCGGAGTCTTGCTTGGAACATTTGCATCGGGTAACGCCGTAAGAGGTCTGGCGTACGACGGTACGGCAATCTGGGCATGTAATTCCGCAGATAATTCCGTGACGCGCGTAAGGGCATCCGACGGCGCGTCAATGGGTAGCTATCCGACCGGGAAGGCGCCCCGTGGGATCGCCTATGATGGTGTGCACATGTGGATTGCAAACTCGGGCGAGAACACCCTCACCGTCGTGTCACCTCGATCTGATCCCATAGTGGTGACGCCGCCTGTACCGGTATCTCCCGCCTTCGGGATTTATTTGCCAGCGGTTGAAATCACGCCCCGGCTGCTGGCGCCACTGGTGAGCACTGGCGCGGAAGCGGCCTCCGGTATAAACGCCATTCAGCCCCGAGTCGCACCTTATGTGGCGGCGCTTGGCGGTATATTAGATGCGTTGTTGGATAGCAATTAGGCCCACGCCGATGATCTGTAGTTGAAAAGAGCCATCAAGAATGCCCTCAAGCAGATCATTGACTTATCGATTGCTGGTCTGGGGCAGCGCGCAATCGGGCGTTACCTGTACGGCCGGATTATTCAGAGTTCGATGCATCGGGTCGCTGAAGTCGAGCACAATGGGTCCAAGCTGACTTTCTCCACTGCCAACGCGCTGAACAAATATCGAGCCGACACTTTTTCCATCAAGGAGCCGGAAACGCTGCAGTGGATTGATTCGATTGCGCGTGGCTCGGTCATGTGGGATGTCGGGGCGAATGTAGGACTTTATTCCTGTTACGCTGCAAGAGCGCGTGGTTGTAGAGTGTTTGCGTTTGAGCCGTCGGTGTTCAACCTGGAAGCGTTGGCCCGCAACATCTTCCTCAATGGATTAACCGACCAGATAACGGTGGTGCCGCTGCCGCTTACCGACGTACTCGCCGTCAGCAACCTCAGTTTGACCAGTACCGAATGGGGTGCGGCAATGTCCACCTTCGGGCAGCCGTTCGGCCACGATGGAGAACCCATCCGCAAGGTATTCGAATTCTCAACCATCGGTCTTTCAATGGTTGACGCGATTGATCTATTGAAAATTGCGTTCCCGGACTACATCAAGATCGACGTCGATGGAATCGAACACCTGATTTTGAAAGGCGGAGTCCCTGTCCTGCAGCGGGCAAAGAGTGTGCTGGTGGAAATCAACGATAAATTTGCGTTCCAGGCCGACACGGCTAGCCAGTACTTGCGGGAAGCCGGGCTGCATCTCAAGGAGAAAAAGCATGCCGAGCATTTCGATTCCGATCCCGGCGCCGCCCGCTACACCTTTAACCAGATCTGGGGCCGCTAGACCTCGCGTAGACCCTGGTCGACGATCTGATTCTTGAGGGCAATTCGGTGTCAAATTTCGTATCGAACGGACTGCGCACGGCGTTACGTGCGCGACAGGCGAGGCTGAACAGCGCCAGCGCCGACGACATCAGGATCTTGTTGGATGGTGATTCAATAGCCCTGCTGGATGTGGGGGCATCGGGCGGCATCATTCCCCGATGGCTTCCTTATCGGGAGAATATCGCCTTCACCGGTATTGAGCCGGACGAGCGCTCGATCCCGGAATTGCTCAATTCGCCGGACGCCAGAGTATTCAGTAGCTACAACATCATCCCAGCCGCAGCATGGAGTAGCAGCGGACCGTTGGGCATGTCATTCACCCGCAAACCGATGTGCTCGTCCCATTTCACTCCGAATTTTCCGTTCCTGTCGCGCTTTCCGGGTGCCGCGCGCTTCGACGTGGTGGGCTCTGCCGAGATCGAATGCCGCACTGTCGACGAACTTCTGGCCAGCACCGCCAAGCAGGTCGATTTCATCAAACTCGACCTGGAAGGCGGCGAACTTGCGGTGCTCGAGGGCGCCGCAAGGACACTTGAAACCTGCATCGGGTTGCACGTTGAAGTGTGCTTTCAGGCGCTGCGCGAAAACCAGCCGCTGTTCGGCGACATCGCCCGATTCCTGCACGAACGCGGACTGGAATTCATGGATTTTGTGTCACTATTCCGCTGGGAACGCGACTCGTTCGATGGGCCCGGTCAGGCGATCTTTGGCGACGCGCTGTTCTTGCGCGGCCCCGAAAGCCTGATGGTTCTGGCGAACGGAGAATTCCTGACAGCCCGCAGGGCCAAGGTCTACCTGGCCATCCTTACAATCTATGAAAGATACGACCTTGCATTGAAGTTCATCGATCTCCTCAGGACACGAGGCGAAGTATTGAGTGCCGACGACATAGTACGCTTCAGTTCGATCGTCAGCAGGCGCAAAGCCCGCTTCGGACGCCGCTTCCGTCTTGCTTCAATGCTCGGGCGTTCATTCTCTCGCTGGGCCGGCCAGAACTACAGTTTTCATTATCTGTATTGAATGAACGGGATCCCTCGGATCATCTTCCGGGCAAGATGAATATCCTCAAGGTCGGCATCGCCGGGTTTGGCGTCGTTGGCACGCGCCGCAAGGACTGCATCGGTCGCGAAGGCCGATTGCGGGTGGTGGCGGTATGCGACCGGAATTTCTCCGACGAAGGGACGCTGCCGGATGGCATCCGGTACTATCGCGATTATCGCCGCCTGCTTACAGAGGGGCTGGATGTACTGTTCGTCTGCCTGACCAATGATCTCGCGGCGGAAGTGACGATCGCCGGGCTGCGGGCTGGCCTGCATGTTTTCTGTGAAAAGCCGCCCGGCAGAAGTGTCGAAGATATCGTGCATGTGATCGCCTGTGAGCGGCAGCACCCGGGCTTGAAACTCATGTATGGGTTCAATCATCGCTACCATGAATCGGTGCAGGATGCGCTAAAGATCCTCCGCTCCGGTGAACTTGGCGACGTCATCAACATGCGCGGCATGTACGGCAAGGCGAAGCTCATCACCTTCAATCAGGCGGACTGGCGCACGAAACGCGACATTGCCGGCGGAGGCGTGTTGCTTGACCAGGGCATCCACATGGTCGACCTGATGCGCCTGTTCGGCGGAGAATTTCGCGAGGTGCTGAGCTTCATATCCAACTCTCATTGGGGCTATGACGTGGAGGACAACGCCTATGCACTGCTGCGCACGCCGGATGGGGTTGTCGGCATGCTCAATTCCTCGGCTACGCAATGGAGGCACCGGTTTCATCTGGATATCAATCTCGCGCGAGGCAGCCTTATCCTCGGCGGTATCCTCTCCGGAACCAAGAGCTATGGCGATGAGACGTTGACGGTGGTGCGGGCGGACCCGGACAACGATCATGGCGATCCCAGGGAGCAGATCACCCGTTACAACCGGGATACCTCCTGGGATGACGAAATATCGGCATTTGCCCGCTGCATAGCCGGCGACGCGCCGGTGGAGAGCGGCACTTCCGATGACGCTTTGCGTACCATGCAGTTGGTTTTCAAAATCTATTACGCGGACCGCGCCTGGCGTGAGGCCTATGACATCCAGAATCCAGACATCCATGAATAACATCGATCGCATGTACACCTCCGACCCGGTCGAATTCGCCCGCGGCTATCTCGAGTACCTGCAGGCGGTTTTGCGGCGAATCGATCCGGCTGAAATCGGACGATTTATCCGCACGCTGCTCGACGCGCGCGAACGAGCGGCAACGATTTTCTTTATCGGCAATGGTGGCAGCGCGGCGACAGCCAGTCATTTTGCCAATGACCTGTCGATCGGAACTAACGAATACGACAAGCCATTTCGGGCATTCAGCCTGACGGACAACGTGCCGATACTCACGGCAATTGGCAATGATTTTGGCTATGAAGAGATATTCGTCCGGCAACTGCGCGCCCTTGGTAAGAGCGGCGACGTGCTAGTCGGCATATCGGCGTCCGGCAATTCGCCCAATCTGCTCAGAGCCTTCGAATACGCCGGCTCGATCGGCATCAGCACCGTCGCAATTACGGCATTTGACGGCGGAAAAATGAAAACGCTCGCAAGCCACGGCATCCATGTACCCACTGACTGTAAGGAATACGGACCGGCAGAGGACGCCCACCTGGTGCTGGATCACCTTGTAACTGGCTACCTGATGCGATACGTCAGACGTGGCTGAACTGGCAGCGCTTCTCGATCTGGCCAAGTCAGCCGCAGTTCGCGCGGGAACGCAGCTGCTCGAAAGCGTGGATGCGGTCGATCGCAGCTATGCCCACAGCGCGGAGCTACCGCGCGAGGTGAAGGCAGCGGCCGATTCGGTTCTGGAGCGGTGCATTCTTGGCGCTCTGGCCGATGCACAACTGCCGATACTGAGTGAGGAGTCCGGCTATATTCCCTCGCCACGTCCTTCGAATCGCTGGTTCATCGTGGATCCGCTCGATGGCACGTTCAATTTCGTCAAGGGCCTGGGTCCGTGTGCGGTGTCGATCGCGCTATGGGAGAACCAGAGGCCGATATTTGGCGTGATCTATGATCTCATGGAAGGACAATTAGCCTGGGGGGGAGCCGGGATGGGCGCGTTCATCGAGGGCCGCCCGATCTCCATTTCTGACACCTCAACCCTGGCGATGGCGTCAATATGCACGGGCTTCCCGGTGCGATTCGACATCGAGAGCGATCAGTCGATGCGGAACTTCTGGCGCCTCGTCAGCCCGTTTGCGAAAGTGCGAATGATAGGCTCCGCCGCCGGTGCGTTATTGCACGTCGCGCGCGGGTCGGCAGATGTCTATCTGGAGCAAAGCATCATGCTGTGGGACGTGGCGGCTGGTATCGCGATCGTGCAGGGGGCCGGCGGAGAAGTAGCCTTCCGGCGTAACGACGTCCAGTGGTGCTACGACGTGATCGCATCCAATGTGACTCTGATACCGCAGGTACCAGGTGCGGAACGAATCGGAAAGTAATCACCGTCAGCAGAGGTCTTGATCTGAGCAAGCTCAACATCAGTTCCGGCATCGCCGACCGATTAACAGCGTTTATGAAGTCGGATGCATTCAGCATTCATTCCAGCGTAGCCAAGACCGAGTACTGGCGCTATTTCTCCGACCAGCTGCGCACTGATGTAACCGGCAACTCGGTTAGGGTTGCCGGGCACTCAGGCTTCTACGTCCCGCCGCCAGCATCGGTTTTCACGCGCCTGGTCCACAAGGTCGCGCGTGCCGCCAGGCAGCCATCACTGGTTGGTAGTTGGGTCAGTCGCGAGGTGGCGCGCAGGTTTGAGATACCGCGACTGATGTCCTGCGAAAAGGCATTCGATGCCGTCATGAGCAGTGCGGACGTGTCCATGCCCGTTATGTCCGCGTTTGCCGTGGATCATCGAAGGCTCGCGCAAAGCCCAAACGTCTTTGCGACTACGGCAAGCGTTGTCCGGCATTACGAAGGTTGGTCTGGCAATAAGGCCTCGGCCAATATAATCAGCCATTATTATTACCAGAATATTCTGCGCGGATCGGTCGAATCTGGCCAGATACGAACGATTCTGGAGATCGGTGCGGGAAACGGCAATTTTCCTTCGATTCTCTATCACGATTGGGCCCCGGTTCGAATAGTGTTGATCGATCTGCCGGAAACTTTGGCGATATCGATTCCGTTCCTGAGCAGTCTGTTCCCTTCGGCCAGGATCGCAATGCCGAATGAAATCCAGGCTGGCGGCTTCCCAAAAGAATTCGATTTTGCCTTTTTGACCGTGGATCAACTCGAGGTTTTGGAGAGCGACAGCGTCGACCTGGCTATCAACTGTCATTCCTTTCAAGAGATGACACACGAACAGATCGATATCTATTTCAAACTGATCCAACGAGTATGTCGGGACTCGGGACTGTTCTTCACAGCGAACAGGGTCGAGAAGATACCGAGCGGAGCGCAGGCATTTTCTGTCGAGCAACCCGATCCGCCGAACCGAATGGCAGAGTATCCCTGGAATTCCCGGAACAGTGTCCTGGTATACGAAATTTGCAGATTGAGCAGGCTGGTACAACTCGATGGTTTGGCAATTCGCCTGGAACGAATAAACAAGTCGCCGAAATGACGGGCGACGCCAATTCGGAAACAGCGTCAACGACCCTAAATTCCCAGGACCGGGTCGCTGTCTGTTCGCGCTCGTTTTCAAGCAACGCGGTGCTGCGAGCGGAGTTGCTGGCCAGATATGCGAAGGTGACATTCAACGATGCCGGCCGGCAGCTTTCCGGCGACGCGCTGGTTGAATTTCTGCAGGGCCACGACAAAGCGATCACCGCGCTTGAGGTCATCGATGGTTCGATACTGGGGCGTCTTCCAGAGCTTAAAGTGATCGGGAAATACGGCGTCGGTCTCGACATGATCGACCTGACGGCGATGCGCGCGCACGGCAAACGGCTTGGCTGGACGGCAGGCGTGAACCGGCGCTCGGTATCGGAGCTGGTAATCGGTACTGCAATCTCGATGCTCCGCCACCTGCCTGCTGCTCAGCGCGAGGTGGTGTCGGGTACGTGGCGTCAGCACATTGGCGGCAATCTGAGCGGGCGCACCGTCGGGATCGTCGGGTGCGGCCACGTCGGTAAGGATCTGGCGCTGCTATTGCGGGCATTCAAGTGCCCGATTCTGGTCAACGATATTCGCGATTTCCCAGAGTTCTACGCGGCTCACGGCATCGATGCGGTGGACCTGGAGACGCTGCTGCGCCGATCCGATATTGTCACGCTGCACGTTCCCCTGAACGATAGCACCCGTGGGTTGATCGATGCCCAAAGGCTGGCGATGCTCAAGCCGACGGCGGTGCTGATAAACACCGCCCGTGGTGGCTTGGTGGACGAAGCAGCGCTGAAGCACATGCTGCGCGAGCGGCGGCTGGCCGCCGCGGCCTTCGATGTATTCGCGCAGGAGCCGCCGACCGACCTGGAGCTGCTGGCGTTGCCGAATTTCCTTGCCACGCCACATATCGGCGGTAGTGCACACGAGGCAATACTGGCGATGGGACGCGCGGCGATCCGCGGCCTGGACATCAATGAGATCCCGGGCGGCAGTTTATGAGCATACGTCCCAGGCCGCCGCTATTGAATCCGCAGCTGCAACGGCCGAACGCGTTGCAGTCGATTCCCAGAGGGCCGCAGCAGATCTGGCTCGACAAGAACGAAAATCTGGACCCGCAGCTGATGGCGCTGACGCACGAGCTGCTGACGTCGATTCCGCGCGAAGTGCTGGCCACGTATCCGGAGGCCGGCGAGCTGTACCGCAAGCTCGCGCACTGGGTTGGCGTGAGCGCACAGTCGCTGCTGCTGACGCCTGGCAGCGATGGCGCCATACGGCTGGCCTTCGAGGCGGTGGTCGAGCCCGGGGACTGGGTGATACACAGCGCCCCGACTTTCGCGATGTACCCGGTCTACTGCCAGATGTTCGGAGCGCGGGTGCGGGCGATAGAGTACGCGCCGACGCAGCATGGGCCGATGCTGGATGCGGCCGCCATCGTCGCGGCGGTGCGCGAGTGCTCGCCCAAGCTGCTGTGCCTGCCGAATCCCGACAGCCCCACCGGCACCAGCCTGGCGCCGAAGGAGCTGCGCGTGATTCTGTCGGCCTGCGAGGCGGCGGGAACGCTGTTTTTGGTGGACGAGGCCTATCATCCATTTCATGAGCCGTCCGTGACATCGTGGACGCGTAGCTCGCCGAATCTGGTGGTGGCCAGGACATTTGCCAAGGCATGGGGCGTTGCGGGTCTGCGAATCGGCTACGCCGTGGCGCAGCCGCAGACCATCGGTATGCTGCACAAGTTGCGTCCGATGTATGAGACCAGCACGCTTGGGATTGAATTCATGTTCAGAATGCTCGATCACAGCGAACAGATGATGCAGTCGGTCGGCAGGATCAACCAGGGTAAGGCGCTGTTCGAGGCGCGCATGCAATCGCTGGGATTCGGAGTGTTGCGGACCGGGGGCAATTTCACCCATGTCGCCTTTGGCAGCAAAGGGCCGGCAATCCACCAGGCACTTTCCGGTAAGGTGCTCTACCGCGTGGCGTTCGATCACGCCTGCCTGGCGGGATATAGCCGATTCAGCGCCGCTCCACCCGAAATCATGCTGCAGGTGATTCAACTGATCGAAGCTGCGATTGGAGGCAGACGATGACGGCCCAATTCGCGGTGCCGCTGGTTCCGGTGGTCGCATGGGTCGACGACGCCGGACTGGGTTCGATCTATTCGTCGCGCTCCTGGAACGACCTCGACGAGGAGCGCTCCAAGGAGTGGTGGATCGCGGGCGGCACCGAGCAGGAATACGCCCGCCTGCGGGATTACCTGGAGCACACCGGACTGATGAGTGACTACCTGATTGCCGAGCGCTACATCGCGCAGCTGCCTGGAAACGCGCTGGCAGTCGCCGACCTTGCCGCGGGCATCGGCTGGACTTCCAGCCTGCTCTCCAGGCTCGAGAAGGTCGCGTCGGTGCACGCCGTGGACATCAGCCGACATCGGCTGGAACTGCTGTTCCCGCAGGCGATCCACATGTTCGAGGGCGAAGCGGCGAAGCTCAAGCGGCACCTGGGTTCTTTCTACGACCTGGGATTCGCGGCCGGCTCGATGGATGTGGTACTGATGTCGGCTGCATTCCACCATGCTTCGAATCCGTTGAGATTATTGAGCGAGGTGGACCGCGTGCTCAAGCCCGGAGGCCACCTGGTGCTGATCGGGGAGAATGTCATCGGTCCGGTGGCGATTATCCGCAGGGTAATCGGCAAGCTGCTGCGTGAGCGGCGGTTGTGCACCAATTTCTACGAACTGTTTCCGCCCGACGACGATTGGGGCGATCACTATTATCGGATCAGTGATTACTACTTCCTGATGCAGATGATCGGCTACAAGCTGGTCAATTTCAGCGTGCAGCGGCGGCTGACCGCGGCAATTATCGCCGCCAAGAGCGCTGCTTAGATGCCGCCCGGTGGCAGCGTCGCCAGGGTCGCTATCATCGGATGCGGCCGTGTGTCCGGTCATCATTGCCGGTCAATTGTACAGACCGATGGCGCCGAGCTGATTGCGGTGTGCGACCTGGTTGCCGCAAAAGCCGATCTGTATCGCCAGCAGTTCGGCGCCCGCGCATACGACAATTATCATCACATGCTGATCGAGAATCCGCAGATCAACATAGTGGCGATCGTGACGCCCTCGGGTATGCACTACGAGCACGCGCTGGATGTCATGGCCCGCTATCGCAAGCATATCATCGTCGAGAAGCCGACCTTCATGAGGCCCTCGCAGGTCACGGAGGTGTACGAAAAGGCCGCCGCCGCGGGCCTGCAGCTGTTTGCGGTGTTCCAGAATCGTCACAATCTGGCTGTCGACCGGGTACTGCGCGGCCTGGCGGTCGGTGAGCTGGGAACGCTGCGCACTGTCGCGGTACGCGTGCGCTGGTGTCGGCCGCAGCGCTACTACGAGCTGGCGCCGTGGCGCGGCACGTTTTCGATGGACGGCGGATGCCTCACCAACCAGGGAATTCACCATATCGACCTGTTGCGGCTCATGGGCGGAGAGGTCGCGCGTGTTTGCGGGCTGAACCGCACGTTGGGAGCCAGGATCGAGGTGGAAGACAGCGCCTGTGCCGCAATTGCCTTCCGCAGCGGTGCTATCGGTACGTTGGAGATCACCACTGCAGCTCGACCGATTGATTTCGAGGCGAGCATCTCGCTGGTGTGCGAGAACGGTCTGGCACAAATTGGCGGGATCGCGGTCAACGAGCTGCAGACCTATACGCCTGATCCGGACGCTTGTGCCAGCAACTCGGAGGACTTCTCCGGCAACGTCTACGGCTACGGCCACATGAAGATATATCAGCAGATCGTCGCGGCACTGCGCAACGAGGCGCCGTTCCCCGTCACCTGCGCGGACACGCGCGCGACGATCCAGCTGCTGAATGCGTTTTATGTGGCGGACGAGTCCCAGGCATGGGTGGACGTGGGTTCCGCCGGCGACAGCGCGCGCCTGGGCCGGGACAACGAGGCGCTGGCGAACCTGTACCGCACGCCGCTAAGCACCCACCGCCCGGCCTGAGATGCGAGCATGAAGACTATCGGCGTCATACCAGCGCGCATGGCGGCATCCCGCTTTCCGGGAAAGCCGCTCTACCCGATCCATGGCCGGCCGATGCTGCAGCATGTATATGAGCGGGCATGCAAGTACGGCGGCTGGAACGAGCTGGTGCTGGCGACCTGCGACGAGGAGATCGCGCAGTTTGGGCGCACGCGGGGTATCCCGGTAGTCATGACGGGCACCCACCATACCCGCGCCCTGGATCGGGTTGCCGAGGCGATCGAGCGACTGGACCAGCCGGTGAGCAACCACGATATCGTTGTGTGCGTACAGGGCGATGAGCCAATGTTGCGCGCCGACATGATCGACGCGGTGGTGGCGCCCCTGGTCAGCAGGCCGGCAGTTCCCTGTACCGTGCTGGCGATCCATATCACCGAGAAGTCGCAGTGGTTGAACCCGGACATCGTCAAGGTCATTCACAATGACGCGGGCGAAGTGCTGTACACCTCGCGCGTGCCGATCCCCTACAGCAAGCATGAATTCTCTGCGGAACTGATGGCGCGCCGGATTGGCGGCATATTCGCGTTTCGCTGGAGCTACCTGAAGGCGTTCACCGAGCATCAGGAGACGCGTCTGGAGCAGCTGGAGGCGTGCGACAGCAACCGCATCCTCGACATGCCGTTTCGGCAGTACGTGGCCCCGTACCCCAGCGTACCCGCGTTTTCGGTCGACAGCCCGGCCGACATCGAGCTGGTCGAGCGCCACATGGCGATCAATGAGTAACAATATCGCCTATCAGACCGAGCGTCTGATGCATTACTTTAGCCATCATCGGATTGCATGGCCGCAGTTCTATGAGTCCGAGCGCGTGATCATCGACCGCCTGAAGCTCGATGCGCGCCGATCAGTGCTGGACATCGGCTGCGGCTGCGGTGGCCTGGGTCTGGCGCTGCACCAGCGCTACGGAGTGACCAGCTATACCGGCGTGGAGATCAATCCGCAGGCTGCGCAAGCTGCTACGGCGATGAATCCCCAGGCGAAGATTCTGTGCGGCGACATCGTGCAGCTGAATCGCGACCAGCTGCGCGACAGGCAGTTCGATGTCGTGTTTTCACTGAGCTGCGTTGACTGGAACGTGCAGTTCGCCGATATGTTCGCCGCCGCATGGAGCCGGGTGCTGGACGGCGGTTACCTGGTGGCGACCTTTCGGTTGACCGACCAGCAAGGCTGCTCGGATATGCAGCGCTCCTACCAGCACATCAATTTCGACGGCGTCCGGGAAGGCGAGCTCGCGCCGTACGTGGTTCTGAACGCCCGGGAACTGATGCAGCTGCTGACTGAATTGACGCCAGCGGAAGTCGACGCCTACGGCTATTGGGGCGCGCCATCGCCGTCCGCGATCACACCGTATGAGCGCCTATGCTTCTGCGCGTTTTCAATTCGCAAACAGGGCGCCGATGGCGCGGTGCTGCGCCCGCGGCTGGATCTACCGGCGGAGATCAGCGATGCAATGGAAATGCCGTGACTGCCGCGGTGGTCGTGTGGGACCAGGCGGCCGGTCCGCCGGCAGGTTCGGACGAGGTGCTGTGCTGGCAGAGCTATGCCTCCGGCGATGGGGTTGCGTCGGTGCCGGGTCACCTGGAAGCTCATGCGCCGCGCATCAGAAGCAAATACCTGGCGTTCGTGCATGAACTCGGTGAGTGCCGGATAGCCGACAGGCGGCTGATCGATCACCTGGATGCGGGGGACGGGTTCAGTTTCTGGTGGATGACCACCATTGCGGAGAAGAGCCCGCTCAAATCGCCGCGCATCTACGATTGCCTGCGCATGTTCGCGCTGGAGGAGATGCTGGCGCAGCGGCGCGTCGCGACGCTGACGCTGGTGAGCGCCGATCGGATACTGGCCCAGGCAATGCGCGCCACCTGCGTGAATCTGGACATCAGATTCCGTTGGCGGCGGCGCGGTCCCAGAGCGCTCTGGTCGCTGCGCAGGGTATATGAAAGCCTGCCTTATGCGCTGAAAGCGCTGTTGAGCCTGCGGCATGTGGCGATGCGCTGGCCATTGCGAAAAAGCCGACCGGCGGCCTGGTTCTCGGGTGCCCAGTCCGTTTTCATCTGCTCCTACTTCATTCATCTTGACGCTGCCCGGGGTGCGCGCGGCGAGTTTCATTCCCGGCAATGGGAGAGCCTGCCGCATCTGTTGCAGCAGAGCGGGCGGCAGCTGAACTGGCTGCAACTGTTCCTGTTCAGTGCCGCAGTGCCGGATATTGCCACCGGACTGTCCTGGGTGCGGCGGTTCAATGCGGACGCGCGTCATCAGGGTCGCCATGCATTTGTCGACAGCTACCTGAGCGCGCCGGTGGTGCTGCGTGCGCTGGTGACATGGCTGTGGCTGTGCGGCGTGGCGCTGCGGCTGGGTGGGATTTCCGCCGCCTGTCGCCCCAGTGGCTCCGCGCTTTGGCTATGGCCGCTGCTACGCGCTGACTGGCGGGTGTCGCTGAGCGGCCAGACCGGCATGGCGAACTGCCTGGCGGTGGCGCAATTCGACGCCGCGATCGCGACGATGCCGCGTCAGTCGATCGGACTGTACCTGTGCGAGAATCAGGCGTGGGAAAAAGCGCTGCTGCGGGCATGGCGCAAATATGGCCACGGACGCATCATCGGCGTACAGCATGCGACCGCGCCATTCTGGCATCTCTACTATTTCGACGATCCACGCTCCCTGAGCGTCGATCAGCGCTGTGCGCCGCCGCTCCCGGATCTGCTGGCGGTCAATGGAGAACGGGTATGGCAGGCACTTCTAGACGCAGGCTATCCGGGGGAGCGACTCGTCCAGGCTGAGGCCCTGCGCTACCTGAGCCTGTCAGAGCTTGCGGCGCAACGCGCGTCCGCGGTGGGCGCCGGCGATGCGGTGAGTGCCGGCGACGCGGCGGGCGCCGGGAGCCAGCGCATACGCCGGGTACTGGTGCTGGGCGACCTGATCCCGGCCTCGGTACACCACCTGTTGGACCTGCTGCAGGGCGCCATGCCGCTGCTGCCACCCGCATTCGCCTTCACCTTCAAGCCGCACCCCGGCTATGCGGTCGATCTGGCGGCATTTCCGCGACTGCAGGCCGGCCAGACCCGCGCACCGTTGTCGCAGATCCTGTCCGGATTCGATATTGCGGTGGCGGCGAACAGCACCTCGGCGGCAGTGGATGCCTACGTCGCAGGACTGCCGGTGATCATCAGTCTCGATGGCGATGAACTGAATCTCAGTCCACTGCGTAGCGAATCGGGCGTGCGCTTCGTGACGACTCCCGGTGAGTTGGCGGCGGCACTTCGCGGCCCCGACGGCGCGGATGTGTCGATGGATGCACACCGGAGCGAGATCTTCTTTCTGGATCCTGAGCTGCCCCGATGGCGGCAACTGTTGACGCAAGCAGCTGATAAATGACCAAGCGCGTCCACCGTGCCGACATAGACGGCCTCAGAAGCGTCGCGGTGCTCAGCGTGCTCTTCTTTCATGTCGGCTATGCGTCGTTTAGCGGCGGCTGGATCGGGGTCGACGTGTTCTTTGTAATCAGCGGATTCCTGATTACCCGATTGATCAGGGATGGGATCGACGCCGGCACATTTTCATTCGCCATTTTCTATACACGCCGTGCCCGGCGGCTGTTTCCGGCATTCATCACCACGGTGGTATGCAGTTTCATCGCCGCCAGCGTGGTATTCGACCCGGTTTATCGCCAGCGCTTCGCCGGTGAAGTCCTGTACACGCTTGCCGGAATTTCAAATTTCTTTTTCTGGCGCGAAGGAGGATATTTCGCCGTCGCCGCGGATTACAAACCGCTGCTCCACACCTGGTCGCTGGGAGTCGAAGAGCAATTCTATCTGCTGTGGCCGCTCACAATGGTGTTCGCACATCGATATTTCAGATCGTACGTGGGGTTGCTTGTGGTGCTGGCATGCGTTGGTTCGCTGGTCGCTGCGGACTATGAGTTCTACGCCGGCAATGAGAACGCGGTTTTCTTCCTGCTTCCATCGCGGGTATTCGAATTTGCGATAGGCGCGATATTCCTATGGCTGGTGGAATTACATCCGCAAAAAAACATCGTGCTCGAAATCGCGTTGCTACTCGGCCTTGGCATGATAGCCACTTCGGCCGTCTGGTTTACACCGCGTACACCATTTCCTTCGCTGTACGCATTGCTGCCGTGCCTCGGAGCTGGACTGGCAATATTCGGTGGATCTGCGAGCTACTCAGGTCGCATTCTCACGAATGCGCCGATGGTTGGCGTTGGCAAGATCAGTTACTCTCTTTATCTGGTCCATTGGCCGATAATCGTCTTCTACAAGTATCATCGGTTGGCGCCGCTTACCCGGTTGGAGCAGGCATCGATCTGCGCGATCTCGATCGCAATTGCCGCGTCGCTGTTTTTCCTCATAGAGGAGCCGATCAGGCGTTCGCCGCCGTCGAAATCGCTTCCAGGGGCGGAATTCGGATTCCGCTGCGTAGCGATCGCGTTCGTACTGTTGGTGCCGGCAGGGGTTATCTGGGCAAAGGGGAGCCTCTTCTGGCGCGGCCCGGGCACCGATATCGACCCTATCGAGATTGAGCAGGCCGAGGAAAGAAGCAAGGAGTTGCGAGTGGACAGCGCGGTCCGCAAGCGCGTGTTTGCTCAAGGACTGGGCGTTCCGAAGCTCTTGTTCCTCGGTGATTCGCACAGCGGGGACATTGCAGCGGCCTTGTACCTGACGCTTGGTGCCGACAGCTTCCAGTATGCCCGAGTTACATTCGACGATCCGTGCTTCTCCTCGAGCGATACCAGGCACTGGAGCCTCAGGCTATTGGGAGCGAAGTCCTCATGCGAACAGCAATTGGAGGCTCTTAAGAGCAGCGCGGCGCTTGCCGACGCGTCCTATGTTTTCATCGCCAACTACTGGGACGAGGACACGATTGGTGGCTTCGATGAGGGTGTCGCGATTCTCAAAGGGCTGACCAAGGCTCAGCTCATCGTGGTTGGGCAGAACGCCGTCTTCCCGACCTTCGATTCAAGCCTGGCGTACCTTGGGAAGGGGCAGCTGGAGCGGTTGAATGGCACCCTGTTCGCTCAGAAATCAATCGTCGATGAAAACATCAATGAGCAATTACGAAGTCTTGCTGCCGCCAATGGGCTGGCGTTCATCGATCGACAGAATCTGGTGTGCTCAAATGCGAGCGCATCCTGCCAGGTGGTCGCACCTGATGGCAAGTTGTTGTACACCGATCGCAGCCACTGGTCGTATGAGGGGCGCAAGGAATTCGGCGATATGATCGTGGCGAAGTATGGAAATCTCTTTCAGCAAGCCGCTGCCCTGTGACGTCCGACGAGTTGAAGCCAGAGAGTGTCAGATCCCGCTACGCGGTGACACTCGGCGCCCAGGTTTTCAGATTGCTGCTGTCATTGGTCTCGGCCACGGTCGTGCCGAGGGCGCTCGGTCCGGCGCTCTATGGCAACTACAGCTTCCTGCTGTCGACGTCGACCACGCTGCGTGGGGTGCTGGACAACGGCACCCAGCAGGCGTTCTTCACCTTTTCATCGCAGCAGCGCGCCAGCGGATCACTGACGCGATTGTATGCGCTGGTGCTGTGCGTCCAGTTCTCGATCGTGCTGGCGTTCATCGGACTGGCGGGCGCGGCCGGCAAGACCGGATGGCTGTGGCACGCCCAGCGGCTAGACCAGATCTTCCTGGTGACGCTGCTCGACTGGCTGGTGTTCCTGGCGCTGTCGCTGCAACAACTAGGCGACAGCAAGGGCCTCACGGCCTATCAACAGCTGACCGGCGCAGCGGTTGCGCTGCTGGGCATTGCGGGGCTGCTGCTGCTGCGCGCCACCGGCACGCTTGGCTTCTACAGTTTCATCTGGCTGAGCCTGGGCACCGCGGCGCTGAATTGCGTGATCCTGGTCTACCGGCTGCTGGTCGTGAATCGGGCGCTGTTCTGGAGTGGCGTGCTCAGCGTGCGCGATTATGCCGCGCGCTGGTGGCGCTTCACCAGATCGCTGATTCTGCTGCAGTACTACCTGCCGCTGGTCGCCTATCTTGGGCTGTATCTGATCCAGCAATGGTACGGATCGGAAGAGCAGGGCTACTACGCGCTGGCGCTGCAGTGGTGCGCATTCGCGATGGTGTTCACCAATTCCGGGGTCTGGATCTTCTGGCGGGAAGTGGCTCACCACGCCGCGGCGCGCGATCTGCAGGTGGCTGCCGGCATCTACCAGAAATTCAGCAGAGTTTTTTTTCTGCTGGCGCTGGTGCTGTCGTGCTGGCTGTCCGCCAGCAGCGGCCTGCTGGTGCAGCTGGTCGCCGGGGAGCGATTTCACGCGGCGGCCGGAGTACTGGCCATCATGGCGTTCTATCCGGTTTCCCAGACGCTGGGCCAGCTGACCATGGTGTCGCTGAAAGCCATGGAACGCACCGGCAGCTATGCGCGCTGGAGTGTAGTACTGTCAATCCCGGATGTGCTGCTGACCTACCTGCTGCTGGCGCCGTCGACCGCCGCGGTGCCAGGTTTGCACCTGGGGGCGCTCGGCCTGGCCATAAAGACCGCCGTCTATGGGTTTATCAGCGTGCAGCTGTACGACTGGCTCAACTGTCATTTCCTGGGCATCCGTTACGCGGTGGTCCTCGGCCACAGGATCGTCGCACTGGTCACGATCGGCGTGATCGCGCTGGTTTTCCTCGCGGCCGGCGCCGCGCTGCTGCGCGGCGCCGGAGCCGGAGCCATCGGCGCGCTCGCACTGTCGTCCGGCGCCTATGCGCTGGCCGTTGCCGCGACTCTCTGGCTGCAGCCGGGGCTGGCCGGGCTATCCCGGGTACAGTTGCTGAGCGGCATCGGTCTACTGCGGCGAGCGCAATGAGCCGGGCCGCGTGCGAAGACGAGTCACGGTGGACGGCGAGTTCGTGGTACTGCGAACGGCGGGCGTTCCTCGTCCGCCTGCGAAGCGATCCGATATTCCTGCTGCAGCACCTGCCTGCGCTGTCGTCGGCGGTCCTGAGGAGGGCCCGCACCCGGATGAGCATTGCGCTGTCAGGCGCACACCGCGCCCGCAAGCGCTGGCCGGATTGGCTCGGGAAACGCGGCAGCATCGCGTCGGCGGGGCGCGCAGGCGTCTTCGGGGCGTTCGATTTGCCGGACTATCCGGCCTTTGACTCGATCGCAGGCATAGCGAGCGCCGGCGAGTCGCCAGCGCTCGAGCCATCAGCCGACCCCGAGGATCAACTGGTCCAGCACCGCTGGGGTTTCCTGCTTAGCGCCATGCTGCGACCGCCGGTAGACTGGCAAGGCGGGCTCGGTCGCTGCGTGCAGTGGATCGGGGTCAATCACGATCGCAGGCTCCCCGCCTGGGAGCCGTATTCCGCCTGCGAGCGCGTTGCCAATCTCGCTGTGTTCCTGGCCGCAATGCCAGCGGAACTTCGGCAGCGACTGTCAGCGCCGGCGCTGCAGCCTTTTCTGGATCACTCCATCGACTGGATCTACGGGCACCTCGAATATTACGGACCTTCGGACACCAACAATCACATTCTCGCTAACGCCAGGGCGCTGGTCGTCGCCGGGGTGGCTGCTGGCCATGCAGTCGCCATCGATGCGGGCATGCGGATATTCCACCGATGGCTGCCGCAGCTGATCCTGGGCGGCGGATTCCTGCGCGAGCGGTCCTCGCACTATCAGCTGATCGTGCTGAACTGGCTGATGGATGCCACGCATTTCATGGCCGCGCATGCGGGACCCGACAGTGCGGATGCGCAGTTTCTGAGCGCGTACGCCGCGCGCATGTGCAGTGCCGCCGCGATGCTGTGTGGTTACGACTGCCAGCTGCTGGCGCTGATCGGGGACATCTCACCCGATGCCGCGCCGGGGCTGTCGCTTGCCAGGCTGGCACGCCTATACCCCGGAAGCTGGCCGGCGCCGCAGGCATCTAGGTCCCCGGTGGAGATCAGGGACGGCTGGTTCCGCCTGTCTGCAGGCCGGGACCTGGTGCTGGGAAACTTCCCAGTGGGTCGCTTTCCATGGCAATTCCCGACACACGGTCACGGCGACGTTACCGGTTTTGCGTGGATCCACGATGGCGCCGGCATCCTGGTGGACCCGGGCCGTTACCGCTATACGCCGGACGCGGTGTCGCTATCGCAGGCAGGTGCAGCCGGGCACAACCTGCCGACCGTGAACGGTCTTGCTCCACTGTGCGAATCGCTGCGCAACAACGGGCAATGGTGGCCGCGACCGTATGCGGATGCGCAACTGCAAGCCCATGAGTGCGCTGGCGGCATAGTACTGGCGCACCAGGGCTTCGCGCGGGCAACGCCCGTGACACGGCACGCGCGACAGATCCTGATACAGGATGGCGTGCTGACTGTACAGGATTCCTTTGACGGCCTCGGTTCCGTCGACGTCGGCTGGCACTGGCATTTCGGGCCGGGATTTGACCGTTTCGACAGCGGCAATCTGGTTGCACGCGGTGACGGCGTGCAGCTGACGATCACAGTCGACGGGTTACGCGGCGTACCCCATGTCGCGCCGCTGTTCGGTACCGAGGGCGGCATCTGGATATCGGCGCGCTACGGCCACAAGCAACCGGCGCTGTGCATCGTATTGCACTGGCATGTTGAGTTACCGGCGCTGGTTTCCACCCGGTTCGAGTTGCAGCGCTTTGGAGCCGGCCGGCAATGAGAGGACGATCGTGCCGATGCAGATGACTTCGTTCCTGGTTTGCCCGCAGTGCCACGGCGATCTGGTTCGGGTCGACGCCGCGTTCAATTGTCCGCGGTGCGCAAAGCTGTACCCGATGGTCGATGAGGTGCCGCAATTTGACCTGCCGAACCCTGATGCACCAGTGCCTGATGCAGCGGCGCCTGCTGCGCCAGCGGCGAACCTTCCGCGCGCCGCTGACGAAAGCCGCGATGTTCGCCGCGACTACTGGAACCGCGGCTGGGAGGCGCGGCTGCATGGCGACCATGCGTTTCTGCTTGGACTTGCGTCGCGCTCGGAATGGGTCAGCTACCTGCAACCCGCCATCGCAGAACTGACCGCCCGGGGCCACGTCACCTGCATCGAGGCCAATCGCGAGACCCTGCGCGGCAGGACCGTGCTCGACATCGGCTGCGGCGGTGGCGCGACCAGCGCCACTTTCGGCTATTACGGTGCGCAGTACATAGGACTTGATCACTCGAGTAACGCCGCGAGATATTCGCTGCGACATCTCAGGGGCGCCGGCGGCGATGGCTTTACGGTGCAGGGCAACGCCGAATCACTGCCGATCCGCGATGGCAGCATCGATGTCGTCTATTCGAATGGCGTATTGCATCACACGCCTAATTTCCTGACCGCCATGGATGAGGCCTACCGGGTACTTAGGCCGGGTGGCACGGCCATCATCGCGCTATACGCCACCTGGTCGACGCAGTTCGGAGTGCTGCGACTGCTGGGTGCGCTTCGTGGAAACCTCAGCCGCAAGGCGATGGAACGCTGGATGGGCGAGGCTTCCGAGGGTGACTGGCGTACCGGGGACCGGCGCAATCCATGGACTGAGACCTTCTCCGAGGCGCAGCTCAGGCGGGTCGTCAGCAAGTATCCGATGCGCGGGCTCAGCTTCAGGAAGAACGGCTCGCCGGTCGGCGAGCTGCCGCGGATCGGTGCGGCGCTGCTGCGATTCGCGCCGCTGCGCTGGATCGATCGCGCACTCGAGCCCTGGCTGGGAAGCATGCTGATCATGTCGTTGCGCAAGTAGCCCGCACGCAGCATGAGCGCCGATCAGTGCGAACCGCACCCGGTCCGACCGCTGGTAAGCGTCGTGATACCGACGCGCGACCGGCAGTCGTTACTGCTGCGCGCCGTGGACTCGGTGTTGCAGCAATCCGAGAGCAACCTTGAACTCATTATTGTCGACGATGCCTCGAGCGACGAAACGGCCGCATTTCTTGCCAGGCTCAAGCGGCACGATGGCCGCGTGCGCACTTTGCGCAACGACCACCCCGCAGGCGGGGCCGCCGCCCGCAACCAAGGCATAGCCCTGAGCCGCGGACAATGGATCGCCTTCCTGGACGACGACGACGAGTGGATGCCCGCGAAACTGCAGCGGCAGCTGCAGATGCTGCAATCATCGCCAGCGGCGGTCGCGTGCAGCTGCAATTTTGTGATGCGCTTCTCCTCCGGCAGATCGAAGCTGGTGCAGGTAGCAAAAAACGCGACGCTGCAGCAGCTGCTGTTCGAAAACGAGCTCGGCAGCGCCTCGTTGTGCGTCTGCTCCAGCGCCGTGCTCAAGGACATCGGCGGGTTCGATGCCAGCCTGCCGAGCGCACAGGACCAGGATCTGTGGGCGCGCGTGCGCCAGCACGGCAATGTCATGGTCTGCACTGAACCGCTGGTGCTCTACCGCGCGCACACCGGCCGACGCATCAGCAATAACATGCAGTCGCAGTATCTCGGGGCCAGGCGATTTTACTTCAAGCACCGTCACGACATGGACGCCGCATGCCGGCGTGGTCGCATGGCGCGCACCTGCTTCCTGATGTCGCGGCAGCCGGACCGCGGCGCGCGTCACCGGTTGCGATACCTGCTGCTGTCGATGCGCAATTCCTCGCCGCTGGAAGCGCTGGCCTACGCCGCCAGCAGCCTGCCGCGACTGCTGAGTGACGCCGTGTTCGGTATCGGAGCGACCCAGCCATGACCCGCAAGACAACGGATTTCAACAGCATACTGGTTGGAGCAAATGCGCTGGTCGCCGCGCTGCTGGTGTACGCGCTGGCGAGCACCGAAGGCAATCACAACGTCAATCGGGAAACCATGGCGCTGGGGGTACTGCTGTGTCTGCAGACGCAGCTTGCGCTTTGGCTGGAGCGGCGGCAGCGCGACCCATTCGTGATCATGCTGGCGTTCACCACCATATTCTACTTCGCACTGCGTATCTACACGCTGACCCTGTACGAATTCTCCGACGTGTTCGAACGCTTTCACTACGACGCGACCGATTCGAACTATGCGTTGATCTACATCCTGATCGCCAACCTGTTCCTGTATGCCGGCCTGTACCTGGTAAAGATCAGGCGCGCGCAGGAGATAGACGCGAGCGGCTGGGAAGCAGCGTCTTCGAGCAGAATTGTCTTCCTGATGCTGGGCGCCATCTTTTTCGCGTACTTCAGCGGCGGCAGCGATCCGGATGCGGACGCCGGCTCTTCCAGGCTCATGGGTGTTCTCGGCCTGTTCCTGGCGCCTAACATCATCGTGCTGATGACGCTGTCGTATTTCCTGCTGTTCCGAAAAACCCTCTCCAGGCGATTCGCATGGACGGTCGGGTCCCTGATTGCGCTCGAAATGATCGTCCACACGCTGATCGGCAGCAGAAGCGCCATCGTCGTGATCGTGCAGAATTCCATCCTGGTCGGCCTGGCAATGGCAGGCAGCATCAGATTCCCGCGACAGTACGCGCTGCTGGGTTTGCTGTTGCTGCCGATGCTTGCGGCCCTGCTGGTGGGATCATTTGCAGTCAGCACTTACAACCGCGCCGTCAAGCTGTCTGGGGGCAGTTTTGACATTGGTCGTGCGATTGATTCCGCGATGCAATCGGGGTCCGGGTTGCCACTGGCGGCAAGTCTCGATCTGGTGCTACCCCAGGTGTTCAGTCGCGCGGGCTTCTTTGACTATTCTGCCGAGATCATTGCCCACCGCGAGCGGTATCGTTCCGTCATCAACCTGTCTGCCTATGCCCGCAGCATCGTCGACAATGTGCTGACTCCCGGGTTCGACGTGTACGATCAGCCGAAGATCTCCAACTCCCTGCTGTTCGTCTACCGCGATTGGGGCCAGCCATCGAAGGAGGTGGTGTCAGTCGCGGAGGGGTATCAGTCCGATCAGCTTGGGGTCTATGGCGAATGGTACAGCCTGTTCGCCTACTGGAGCCTGCCGCTGTTGATGACGTGCGCCTGGCTGATCAAGCGGGTGTACGTACACCTTAGAAGCGTCAACCCCTTTGTGCTGATGATGAAGCGCGTGATCGTGCTGTTCGTGTTTGAGCGGGCGCTGGACAGTTTTGGCCTCGACTGGACGATGGACGAGACGATTCCGCTGGTGGTCGCCATCTTCATCTATGCGGTGTTCTTCTCGATCCGACCTGTTAGCAAGCTGGGCGGCGCGGCATGTGCGGCATCGTCGGCATAGCGGCGACCAGCGCCGTGTCGGATCGGACCTGGCTGGCGACCGGCCGCGACCGCATCTGTCACCGTGGACCGGACGATGCCGGAGAGTGCTGGCTCGCGGACGGCCGGGTCGGCCTGGGATTCCGCCGTCTGGCGATCATCGACCTGTCCGCCGCCGGCCATCAGCCGATGTCGGACGACGGCGGTGAACTCAGCATCGTGTTCAACGGCGAGATCTATAATTTTGCCGACCTGCGGCGCGAACTGCAGGGCCGCGGCCATCGGTTTCGCTCCAGCGGCGACACTGAAGTCATTCTGGCCGCGTATCGCGAATGGGGCGTGGACTGCCTGTCGCACCTCAATGGCATGTTTGCCTTCGCCCTGCATGATCAACGTCGGGCCGAACTGTTCGTGGCGCGGGATCGGGCGGGAGAAAAACCGCTGTTCTACAGGGCGACAGCGGGCGAGTTCCGATTCGCGTCCGAGCTCAAGGCGCTGCTGGCTGATGATGCGCTGTCCAGGAAGATTGATCCGGAGGCGCTGGATTGCTACCTGACGATGGGATTCGTGCCCCGGGAGCGCTGCCTGCTGCAGGGATTCCACAAACTGCCGGCCGCTCACGCACTGACCTTCAAGCTGGCGAACGGTGAGTTGCGGGTGTGGCGCTACTGGTCATTGCCGGCTGTTACGGCAGTTGCGCCGCTCGCAACGCTGGGCGCAACGCCGCGCGCCGATGCTGCCGTCGAGGCGGCGCTGCTCGATGAGCTGGAGGCACTGCTGCAGGATGCGGTGCGCCGCCAGCTGGTGGCCGATGTGCCGGTGGGTGTGCTGCTCAGTGGCGGACTGGACTCGAGCCTGGTCACCGCAATGGCAGTGCGCGCCACTGCACGCGTCAAGACGTTCACGATTCGCCTGCCGGGTTTCGGACAGTACGACGAAACCGAGCATGCGCGGCTGATCGCGTCGCATTTCGGCACCGAGCATCTTGAACTCGACGCCGGCGCCGGCGATGCCAGCGTCGATCTGGTCCCGATGCTGGCGCACCAAGTGGACGAGCCGATCGCGGACTCATCGATACTGCCCACCTACCTGGTCAGTCGCCTGGCGCGCGAGCACTGCACCGTGGCGCTGGGCGGCGATGGCGGGGACGAACTGTTCGGTGGGTATCAACACTACAGCCGGCTGCTGCGCATGCGCCGCGGCCTGGGCCGGATTCCACGCTCGCTGCGCCAGCCGATCGCTGCGACGGCGGCGGCCCTGATGCCAGTTGGTTTCAAAGGCCGCAACTGGCTGCAAGGCGTGGCTGCCGACTTCGACGCCGGCGTGCCCTGGATCGCCACGCATTTCGACCGTGCGGCACGTCGTCAGCTGATGTCCCGGCACTATTGCTGGTCGCTGGTCGGTGAATCGATCCGCGCTCGCGGTCTGACGGCCACACCGGATCTGCTACAGCGCGCCACCCGCAGCGACTTCCAGAATTACATGGTCGACGACATCCTGGCCAAGGTCGATCGAGCCAGCATGCTGTGCTCGCTCGAAGTGCGCGCCCCAGTGCTCGACTACCGGCTGGTCGAGTTCGCATTCTCGAAGGTGCCGTCGTGCCTGAAGGCGACCATATCCGGGCACAAGATTCTACTGAAGAAACTGGCCCTGCGCGTCCTGCCGACAGGCTTCGACCTGCATCGAAAGCAGGGCTTTTCGATCCCGCTGGGTAGCTGGCTGCGTGCCGGCCCGTGGCGCGAGTTATTCCGCAGCGTGCTGCTGCAATCCGACGGGGCAGTTTTCGACCGGCGGGCGCTGCGCGCGCTGCTGCATGGCCAGGATAGGGGCCGGGCCAACGCGGAGCGCCTGTTTGCGCTGGTCATGTTCGAGCTGTGGCGGCACGAGTATCGGGTCAGCGTCTAATGCCTGCCCGCCCCGATTCGGCCAGCGTGCTGGTGACCGGCGGTACCGGAGTGGTCGGGCGCGCGATCGTGCGGCAACTGCTGGTCGCCGGGTGCGCGGTGCGCATCCTGTCGCGCAGCGGCTCCGCTGCGCCACAACCGGGCCTGTCGATCTGCCGCGGCGACGTCACCCGCGGCGCGGATCTGGCGCTGGCGCTGCAGGGATGCGACGCGGTCATTCACTGTGCAGCCGAGAAGCGCGATCCAACGGCTATGCAAGCGGTGAATGTTGCCGCGACCAGGCTGCTGCTGGAGATGGCGCGCGATGCACAGCTCAGGTTCCTGTGCTACCTGAGCAGCGTCGGTGTCATTGGTCGAACGCGCGACAGCGTTGCGGATGAAGCGACCGCCTGTCACCCGATGAACCGGTACGCCGAGAGCAAGTTCGCCGCCGAGGGAATCGTCGGGCAGGGCCTGCCAGGCGCCAAAGTTGTGATTCTCCGACCGACCAACGTGTTCGATTCACAGTCGCTGGCCACCTGGTTGCGGCACGACTTCCGATCCAGGTTGCGACAGTTTCTGATCGGACGTGAAAACACGCATCTGGTCTACGTCGAGGACGTGGCGGCTGCTGCGGTGCATTGGTCGCAGGCACCAGCGCGCCAAGGGGTGGATACCTTCATCGTGTCGTCGGACGAGGAGGGGGGCGGGACCTGGCGGGAGCTGCGCGCCGCGCTAGCGTCCATATGCGATGGCGCGGCTCCTCAAGCTCGAATGTCGACACGGCCGGGGATGTCGGCGCCGCTGTGGATGCCGCAGCTTGCGCGCCTCATCAGACACGGCGACCGCAACCGCGGTGACCTTGTCTACAGCTCGCGGCGGCTGCGCGAGGCAGGGTTTTGCTTCCCGTATGGCTGGCGCAACGGCCTGGTCGAGGCTGTGGGCCAGTGGCACGGCCAGTGGCACGGCCAGTGACGCGGCCACTGACTTCGAGCGGCGCCGCACAGGTGCAGAACCGGTACCTGTTCAATTTCGCTGCCTCCTACTCCACCGGTGGATACAAGCGCCTGTATGAGTATGCCAGGTGGTTCAACGGTAATGGCGGGGCATGGTTCGTGATTCATCCGCACTGCGCCCATCTGGTGGCGGAATTTCCCCATAATCAGTTCTATATCGCAACGCAGCCCCGCATCCAGAGGCTGTACAACGATTGCGCGTATCTCAAGAAAATAGAGCAGGAGATCGGCCAGCCGGAGCTGTACTATTCGTACGGAATTCCGCTCTATTTCCGCGTCGGAAAGGTAAATTGGTTTCATCTGAGCAACGTCCTGCCTCTGCTGGCCGGCTCGATCCCCCTTGGTCTGCTTGCACGGCTGAAATTCGCCTATCTTGGAAAAAGAATCAGATCTGGACTCGCACGAGCAGACGTGGTGTCGGCGGAATCCGTGTCCTCACTTAAGTTGCTTGGCGAAACCCATCCCGAAAAGCTGTTTCTGTCGGTGAACGGCAGTGATGACGAACTGGCCAGCTTGAATGCCGCGAACGATGCGGCAAAGGAGTGCATCGCAACCGTTGTAGGGACGGCCAGCTACAAGGCACTGCAGGACTCCTTCCGCCTGTTCGAAATGCTGAGAAAGTCAGACAGCCGGCTCACGCTGATGATTTTTGGCAACCCCAGGTGGATTCCAGGGGAATTGACCCGTAAGCCCAACGTGGTGGTATGCGGCATGGAGCCGCGATCGACGGTAATCGAGTGCCTGCGAAAGACCAGGATCTACATCTCCACCACGCGCATAGAGAACTCGTACAATGCGGCGGCGGAGGGAATCTTCCTCGCCGACGAATCCTACATTTCGGATATCGGGCCGCATAGGGAACTGCTACTCGGCATGCCATTCGAGGAGATGTTGGTGCCCGGTGTGCGCAGTCCCCTGTTGCATGTGCATCGAGATCGGCTGACGGGGGCAAACCTTAAGAGTTGGGAGACGGTGATCGTCGACATGATCAGCCGATTTCACCAGGCGCTGCGCGCTTCGACGGCTGAGATATGAGAGTTCTGATATTGGGCGCCTCCGGTATGCTGGGCAATACGGCGCTTCGGCTGTTCGCCGGCAGTGGAAATTGCGAGACATGGGGAACCGCGCGCGCGACCAGCGTGCGCCGCTACCTGGCGGCGGGAGTGCAGGAACGTGTGGTGTGCGGCGTGGACATCGAAGATATCGACGCTGTGACGCGCGTGCTGCTGCAGGTCCGGCCCGAAGCGGTGATCAACTGCGTCGGCCTGGTCAAGCAGCATAGCTTGGCCGACGATTCTGCTGCCGCCATTCAAATCAACGCACTGCTACCGCACCGGCTCGCGAAGCTATGCCAACTGGCAAATGCGAGATTGATCCACATAAGCACGGACTGTGTTTTCGCCGGCACCCGGGGCAAGTACCGGGAGTTCGATAGTGCCGATGCGCAGGACCTGTACGGCCGCAGCAAGCTTCTCGGCGAGGTCGACTACCCGAATGCGGTCACGCTGCGCACTTCGATCATCGGGCACGAGTTGGCGAGCGTTCATGGCCTGATCGGCTGGTTTCTGGCACAAAGCGGGCCGATCAGGGGCTTCACGCGAGCAATCTTTTCGGGCCTGCCGGCCGTGGAACTGGCCCGCGTCATTCGTGATTACGTGCTGCCGCGGGTCGAGCTACGCGGCCTCTACCACGTGTCGGCCGCGCCGATCTCAAAATACGAGCTGTTGCGCCTGGTTGCACAGGTCTACGGCAAAGCCATAGAGATCGTGCCCGATGACGAGCCGGTCATCGATCGCTCGCTCGATTCAAGCCGTTTTCGCGAGCTCGTAGGCTACCATCCTCCGGAATGGCCCGATCTGGTCCGATCCATGCGGGAATTCGGTTAGTGAGGCTTCGACAGACATGACGTCATCCGCCCTTACACCCGCGTCCATGCTCAAGGACAAGATCGTGCTCATTACCGGCGGTACCGGTTCGTTTGGCCATGCGGTCCTGGAGCACCTTCTCGGAACGGCCTGTGCGGAGATCCGCATCTTCAGTCGCGATGAAAAGAAGCAGGAGGACATGCGCCTCCGCTATCGCACTGAAAGGCTGAAGTTCCATATCGGTGATGTTCGCGAATACGACAGCGTGCACGACGCTGTGCGTGGTGTGGACTTCGTATTCCACGCCGCCGCTCTCAAGCAGGTGCCGTCGTGCGAGTTCTATCCGATGGAAGCCGTCAGGACCAACGTCGTCGGCGCCGAGAATGTCATGCGCGCCGCGATTGCGAACGCTGTGCAGCGCTGCGTGGTGCTCAGCACCGACAAAGCAGTCTATCCCATCAATGCGATGGGCATGTCGAAGGCCATGATGGAAAAGGTCATGGTAGCCAGGTCGCGACTGTGCGATCCCGGCAGGACGATCCTGTGCGCCACTCGCTATGGCAACGTCATGGGATCGCGCGGTTCGGTGATTCCCCTGTTTCTGCAACAACTGCGTGCCGGCAGGCCGCTCACCGTCACCGATCCCGCTATGACGCGCTTCCTTATGTCGCTCGAGGAGTCGGTCGATCTGGTGCTGCACGCCTTTCAGAACGCCTTGCCCGGCGATATCCTGGTCCAGAAGGCGCCAGCGTCCACGGTGGGGGATCTGGCCAATGCGCTGCGCCAGTTGCTCCGGCGGGACAACGAGATAAAAATCATAGGTACGCGTCACGGCGAAAAACTGTATGAGTCGCTGGTGTCGCGCGAGGAAATGGCACGGGCCGAAGACCTGGGACGTTACTACCGGATTCCGGCAGACTCGCGCGATCTCAATTACGACATGTATTTCATCGAAGGGCAGACCTCGATCTCACAGTTCGACGACTACACGTCGCACAACACCCGCCGGCTCGATGTCGAGCAGGTAAAGAAGATCCTGCTGGAGCTTGCCATTGTACGCGAGGCCATGAATGCCTGAGGCCATCCATGCTTAAGGTGATGACCATCGTCGGCACGCGCCCGGAGCTGATCAAGCTGTGCCGCGTGATCGACCAATTGGACCGCAATCTCACACATATCCTGGTGCACTCGGGCCAGAACTTCGATTACGAGCTGAACCAGATTTTCTTCGAACAACTCGCAATTCGCCAGCCGGATGAGTTCCTGAATGCGGCGGGGGGATCGGCGATGGAGACTATCGCCAAGGTGCTCACCGGCGGTGATCAGGCGCTGCAGAAGCACAAGCCCGACGCAGTTCTGATCCTTGGGGATACCAACAGCTGCCTGATCGCGATTGCGGCGAAGCGGCGCAAGATCCCGATATTTCACATGGAGGCCGGCAATCGCTGCTTCGATCAGCGCGTGCCGGAGGAGATCAATCGCAGGATCGTCGACCATGTGAGCGATGTGAACCTGCCCTACACCGAGCACGCGCGCCGCTTCCTGCTGGCCGAAGGCCTGGCGCCGCAAACCGTGATCAAGACCGGCTCGCCGATGCGCGAAGTGATTGCCCATTTCAGGCAGGGTATCGATGCGTCACAGGTGCTGCGGCAGCTCGACCTGATACCGCGCGGGTACATTGTGGTCAGCGCGCATCGCGAGGAAAACGTCGATGTGCCCCAGCGCCTGGCGCAGTTGGTGGATTGCGTGAACGCACTGGCCGCAGCCCACGACATGCCGGTGGTGTTCTCGGTGCACCCACGGACCCGCAAGCGGCTTGACGCCGCAGCCGGGCTGGTGCTTGATCGGCGGGTGCGGAAGATGGCGCCGCTGGGCTTCCTCGACTATGCGAAACTGCAGCTGGAATCGTTCTGCGTCGTTTCGGATAGCGGATCGATCACCGAGGAGTCCAGCATGCTCGGCTTTCCGGCGGTCACGATCCGGCAGGCGCACGAACGGCCGGAGGGCATGGATGAAGGCACGCTGGTGATGTGCGAGCTGACACCAGATCGGGTGCGCGAGGCAGTGCGCATTGTCACCCACCAGGTATTCGCCGACGGCGCGAAATTCCGTGTCCCGCCGGACTACGAACCTGGCAATGTCTCCAGCAAGGTGCTGCGCATCATCGTCAGCTACGTGGACTACGTGCGGCGCACCGTGTGGTTCGACCAGGAGGTGTCCCCCTGAGCGGCACCGTGGCGCGCTGATGCGACTGCTGATCGTCTCCCAGTACTTCTGGCCCGAGACATTTCGCATCAACGAGGTGGCGCGCGACCTGGTGCGCCGCGGCCACGAGGTCACGGTACTGTGCGGGACGCCGAACTATCCCGCAGGCCGCTTCTTCGAGGGCTTCGGATGGTGGCGGCGTACGCGCGAGGAGTGGTGCGGTGTGCACATCGTGCGCGTACCGGTGGTGGCACGCGGGCAGGGATCGCGCTGGCGGCTGGTGGCGAACTACCTGTCCTACGCGCTTACGGCCTCGCTGCTCGGACCGATCCGCTGTCGCGGGGCAACCGATGTAGTGCTGGTATTCCAGATGTCGCCGGTGATCCAGGGCATTGCCGCCGTTGTCATGAAGCGGCTGCGACGCGCGCCGCTGCTGTTCTGGGTGCAGGATCTGTGGCCCGAGAGCCTGATCGCGGTGGGCGCGATCCGTACCCGCTGGCTGCTGTGGCCGATCGAGCTGCTGGTGCGCGGCCTGTACCGCGCGTCGGCGCTGGTGCTGATTCAATCGCGCGCGTTTCGCAGTCACGTGACGGCGCACGGCGTGCCGCCGGATCGGGTCCGCTATTTCCCGAACCTGGCCGAATCTTCTTATGTACCCCTGCCGGCCGAAGCCGCGCACCCGGCGCTGAAGCAGGTACCGCCGGGATTTCGCGTCATGTTCGCCGGCAACATCGGAGCGGCCCAGGACCTGCCCACGGTACTGGCGGCCGCGCAGCTGCTGCGCGAGCGGCGCGACGTGCAATGGGTGATCGTCGGTGACGGCAGCATGCGCGCCTGGGTGCAGGAGCAGATTGCCAGCTGCCGGCTTGCCGACACGGTGCGGCTGCTGGGGCGGTTCCCGGTCGAGGAGATGCCGCGATTGTTTGCCGGCGTCGATGCGCTGCTGGTAACGCTGCGCCGCGATCCGGTGCTCGCGCTGACCATTCCGGCCAAGCTGCAGTCCTACCTGGCGTGCGCCAAACCGATCGTCGGCGCGCTCGATGGCGAGGGCGCCGCGGTGATCGCGGAGTCGGGCGCAGGCGTATGCTCGCCGGCTGAGGAGCCCGCCGCGCTTGCCGCCCGTGTGCTGGAACTGAGCGAACTTGACCTGGCGTCGCGGCTTGAAATGGGCCGCCGGGGCCGGCAGTACTTCGAGGTGAATTTCGGCAGTGAGATGCTGCTCGGCCGGCTTGAAGGCTGGTGCTCGGAACTTACATCGCTGCGCGAGCACGGCGCGCGATGATGCGAGTACTCGTGACCGGTGCCAGTGGCTTCATCGGGCAACACCTGCGGCGCACGCTGGCGCAGCGCGGGTTCGAGGATCTGGGTGCGGTGCGCAGCGCGAGCGGCGCGAAGGATCCACGCAGTCGCGTGGTCGGAGACATAGGGCCGGAGACCAACTGGAGCGCGGCGCTGGCGGGCATGGACCTGGTGGTGCATGCGGCCGGCAGGGCCCATGTGCTCAGGGAAACCGCGGCGGATCCGGAGGCGCAGTTCATGCGTGTGAATGCCGAAGGCACCGCGGCGCTGGTGGCCGCTGCGGTGGCGGCCGGGGTCAGGCGCCTGGTCTACCTGAGTTCCGCTGGCGTGCTGGGTAGCCACAGCGGCGAGCGCGCATTCACCGAGGCGAGCGAACCGCGGCCTCACAATGCCTACGCCCGATCCAAGCTGGCCGGGGAGATCGCCGCGCGACAGCTCGCGGGCACGCGGCTGGAAGTGGTGGTGCTCAGGCTGCCGCTGGTGTATGGGCCGGGCGTACGCGCCAACTTCCTGCGGCTGCTGCGCCTGGTCGACCGTGGCTGGCCGCTGCCGCTGGGCGCGGTGAAGAATCGTCGCAGCCTGGTGAGCGTCTGGAATCTGTGCGACCTGGTGGTGAACGTGCTGCGACATCCGTCGGCGCCGGGTCGCGCCTGGATGGTGTCGGACGGCGAGGACCTGTCGACGCCGCAGCTGGTTCGGCGCATCGGCGATGCCATGGGCAGAACGCCGAGACTGCTGCCGGTGCCGGTCGGCTGGATGCAATGGGTTGGTGCCCTGACCGGACGGCAGTCACTGGTCACGCAGCTCTGCGGGTCGCTGACGCTGGACATCGCAGCGACGCGCGAGCGGCTGGACTGGTCGCCGCCACTGTCGGTGGATGAGTCGCTGCGCCGTACAGTCGACTGGTTCCTGGCGGAAGGCCGCGAGCGAGCGGTCTAGCCATGCTGTACTCGCTCAAGCATGGGCTCGAGGCGCTGCTGTCACCGCTGAGCGTGGCGCTGCTGATGGTGGTCATCGGGGCGCTCTGCCGGCTTACTGGCCGCGCGCGAGCGGCGCGCGCACTGCTGTCGCTCGCAGCGCTGGTGGTCTATGCAGGATCGCTGCCGTTGGTTGGCAACGCGCTGCTCGGACCGCTGGAGCACCGCTATCCGCCACTGCATCCGGATCCGCCGCCGCCGGCGGCCGCTTATGTGGTGGTGCTCGGCGGCGGCTATGCGCCGCACGACGGCGTGCCGGTGACAGCGGCACTGAACGCGGACAGCCTGGCGCGAATCGTGGAAGGCGTGCGACTGGCGCTGCGGCTGAACGACGCGCGGCTCATTGTGTCTGGCGGAGCGCCTGCCGGACAGAGCGCGTCGGCACGCGGCTACGCCGAGATCGCGCGCGCGTTGGGAATTCCGCCAGCCTCACTGGTCATGCTCGATACACCGCTCGACACGCGCGCGGAAGCCCGCAGCGTCGCAGCCGTCGTCGGCGCTACCCCATTCATTCTGGTGACCTCCGCCTACCACATGCCCAGGGCAATCCTGGAAATGCAACGCGCCGGCCTGGCGCCGATCGCGGCGCCTACCGGGCAACTGGTGGACAGCCTGAGCGCTACTAAGCTGCGCGCCTGGTTGCCCACGTCCGGCGGGCTGCACGAGGTCGAACGCGCACTGCATGAGTATGTCGGGCTGGCGGTGCTGAGCCTGGGGCGTGGATGAGGCAGATGCGACAGCACACGGCGGATCCGTTGCGTGGCGCCTGAGGCGCTGGTGATCAGCGTGCTGGCGCTGGCCGTGTCGGCGTGGCTGACCAAGGCGGTACGCAGCCTGTCGTGGGCGCACGGGCTGCTGGACGTGCCGAACGAGCGCAGTTCACACACTGCCACCACGCCGCGCGGCGGTGGTGTGTCGATCGTCATCGCTGCCACGCTGGCGTTGCTGCTGCTGCGCTGGATCGATGCAATCGGCACCCAGCTGCTGCTGGCCTTGATCGGCGGCGGCGGCATCGTGGCCGCGGTCGGATTTCTGGATGACCATCATCGCGTGCGCGCCGGCATCCGATTGGCGGTGCACATGGTGGCTGCGCTGTGGGCCATGGCGTGCCTGGGCGGGTTGCCGCCCCTGCAGATCGCCCACCGGCTGGTCGACCTGGGCTGGGCCGGGCAGGGGCTGGCCCTGGTCGCGATCGTGTGGATACTCAATCTGTTCAATTTCATGGACGGCATCGACGGCATCGCAGCGTCCGAGGCGGTGTTCATCGCCTGCGGTGGCGCGCTGCTGGGGCTGGCGTACGCATCGGCGTCCGGCGTGCCGGCCGCCGCGCTGGCGCTGGGCGCGGCGTGCCTGGGGTTTCTGTTGTGGAACTGGCCACCAGCGACGATTTTCATGGGCGATGTCGGCAGCGGCTACCTGGGGTATGCGATCGCCGTGATGGCGCTGGCCGCCACGCGCGACAACCCCGCAGCGCTGTGGATGTGGCTGATCCTCGGCGGCGTATTTTTCGTCGATGCCACCGTCACCGTGGTGCGACGGGCATTGCGGCGCGAGCGGCTGCACCAGGCGCATCGCGGCCATGCGTATCAGCGCCTGGCACGGCGCTGGGGCAGTCATCAGCGTGTCACGATCGCCGTGATCGCGTTGAACCTCGGATGGCTGCTGCCGTGCGCGCTGCTTGCCGCGCTGTACCCGCAGGCTGCGTTCTGGATTGCGCTTGCAGCGCTGGCGCCGCTTCTGGTATTGGCGCTCGCGACTGGCGCCGGCGAGCGCAACAGCGGTCTGTGACGCGCATGACTCCATCAACCATGTCTTCGACGTTCGACGCGCGGGTTCGCCAGCAGATGGGCGACATGGTTGCGGCGTCCGCTGTAAAAGTTATCGACTCATCGCCGTCACTGAATCCCTACGGCTGATCACAGCTGTGCCGTTCGTGATGCCATCAAAATGAACTTTTTACACAATTATTTCAAACACTTGTGCGCTAATGGTTACAACCCGCACAGGAATGCAGGGAACGTGCGCTGCGCGCCGTGATCGGACCGATTCAGGCGGCGGTACGCGCTGCTCAAACCGCTTGCAATAAATACAGCTGCACGACGATTCGCAATACGAGAGCAGTGGGTACTTGCATGTCGGCGCTGTCCATGACGGGCATGATACGCAACCGGATGCTCGCTTCGCGGACCACTGCGGCTATCCGGCAGGTCAACCTGCGAGTGCATCGAGCGTTGTCTGCGCTGAGCGGGCCTCCGAATCCCGTCAACGCTGCGAAGAAAATGCCGGCAGGGCGCAATCGCCACACGATATTCAATGTGCTGTACCATTCATAGTGTGACCAGCGTCGTATGCGGGCCAGTGGTGCGCGGATACCGTAGCGACCACGGCGCCGCGAATGGCGCCGGTCTCGGCCTAATTTAGGGGCGGCTAGTGCAAGAATCGAATGTCTCCCTGGTGTCGATCGCATCCGGGGCGCTGTTTTCCCTTTCTCGCCGCACCAAGCGTTTGATCATGGTTGGTGCCGACTCGATCGTGCTGCCGCTGGCGCTGTGGGCAGCGCTGATGCTCAAATTCGATCGCCTGGATTTCACCCTCACCGAGCACTGGGATCTGTTCCTGGTCGGCACCGGTGCGGCGATCCTGATCTTCTCCATCCTCGGATTGTATCGGGCGATCATCCGGTTCATCGGCCCGCAGGCCATGGTCGTGGTGGTGGTCGGCATCGTGCTGTCGGCCGCGACGCTCGCGGTCTACGACCGCATGCACCACCAGAGCCATATTCCGCTGTCCGCGCTGGCGATCTATGCGGCGCTGGCGCTGCTGTACCTGGCTGCGAGCCGGTTCATCGTGCGCTACATGTTCTACTACGGGCTCAACGGTCATGCCGAGGCGACGCGGGTTGCGATCTACGGCGCCGGCGGCGCCGGCGCCAAGCTGTCGGCGGTGCTGCGCGGCGGTCCCGACTTCCAGCCGGTGGCCTTCATCGACGACAAGCGCAGCCTGCACGGCAGCCGCATCAACGGCATCAAGGTGTTCGATCCGGTGGACCTGCCGGCACTCATCAAGGAGCTGCAGATCGGCCGGGTGCTGCTGGCGATGCCGGCAGCAAGCCGGCGCCGCCGGCGCGAGATCCTGGAGAAGCTGGTGCCGCTGGGCGTGCACGTGCAATCGCTACCCGACCTGTCGGAGATCATCTCGGGCAACGCGCGCATCGACGATCTGCGCGAAGTCGACGCCGGCGATCTGCTCGGGCGCGACCCGGTGCCGCCGGACCCGGCGCTGTTTGAGCGTTCCATCCGC
>Ga0302324_100000540_pt1 | contig 98861 bp, 90 predicted proteins | sample Palsa_T0_1_FD_201949 | JGI IMG/M metagenome (GOLD analysis project Ga0302324, IMG submission 201949) | Peat permafrost microbial communities from Stordalen Mire near Abisko, Sweden - Palsa_T0_1 | ecosystem: Environmental > Terrestrial > Soil > Palsa > Peat permafrost | place: Sweden: Abisko... | reverse complement strand
GTGATGCTGGTGGATTTGCAGCCGCGCGTGAAAGGGCTGCTGCAGATCGCCCGGCTCGATTCGATCTTCTTCCTTGCCGACAGCGAACAGCAGGCCCTGGCCCAGAAGTAGCGGAAGACGCATGAACATCGGCCTGCGACCTCTGGTTCTGGCGTATGATTCGGTCACCCGGTTCCTCCGGTTCGTCGGCGATCTGTCCTACCTGATCGGCGATGCGGCCGCGGGCGTGCGCCGCTCGCTTTTCAACAAACAGGGGCGGCGACTGGGATGGGACAATCTGTGGGCCCAGATGAACCGCGTGGGGGTGCGCAGCATTCCCATCGTCTGCCTGGTGCTGTTCTGCATCGGCGCGATCCTGGCGCTGCAGATGGCGCCGATCCTTAAACAATACGGCGCATCCAATCGAGTCGCGGACATCATCGCCATCGCGGTGGGGCGGGAACTGGGGCCGCTGGTTTCGGCGATCGTGCTCACGGGATTTGCCGGCGCCAGCATCGCCGCGGAGCTTGGAACCATGGTGGTCTCCGAGGAAATCGAGGCGCTGGAAGCGCAGGCGATCAACCCCATCCGCTTCCTGGTGGTGCCGCGAATCCTGGCGACGACGATCATGATGGTCTGCATCAGCATTGTCGGAGACTTCGCCGGGGGGCTCGGGGGATTGACCACCTCGACGTGCTTCTTCGGCGTCAGCGCTTCGCAATATGCGCATCACAGCTTCGACGCGCTGGTGCTGAAGGATTTCATCACCGGGCTGGTCAAGGCGGGCGTGTTCGGGCTGCTCATCAGCGCGCTGGCGTGCAGGCTTGGGCTGGCGGTGGAAGGGGGCGCGCAGGGCGTCGGCGCGGCAACCACGCGAACGGTTGTGCTGACGATCGTCGCGCTGATCTTCGTCGATCTGATTTTCACCATGGTCTTTTACATCCTGGGATGGTAATGCCCGAAGCCGTCATTGAGGTGGTCGATGTCAGCAAGCGATACGACAATCGCCTGGTGCTGGACCGCATCCGCCTGAACGTTTATCGGGGGGAGACGCTGGTGATTCTCGGCGGATCGGGCTCGGGGAAATCGACGCTGCTGCGGCTGATGATCGGAAACGTTCTGTGCGACGGGGGGCATGTCTCGGTCTTCGGCAAACATCTGCGCGATCTGTCGCCGACGGAAATGGACGATTACCACAAATCCGTCGGAGTGCTGTTCCAGAGCGGGGCGATGTTCAATTCGATGAGCGTGGCCGACAACGTTGCGCTGCCGCTGCGCGAGCATACCGATCTGCCCGAAACCACGATTGAGATCATGGTGAAGATCAAGCTGGAGCTGGTGGGCCTACGCCAACATGCCGAGAAGATGCCGGCGATGCTTTCCGGCGGGATGAAAAAACGCGCGGGGCTGGCGCGGGCGATTTCGCTCGATCCGAAGATTCTGTTTTATGATGAACCGTCGGCCGGGCTCGATCCCGTGACCAGCGCGGAGATCGACACGCTGATCATGGACCTGAACAAGAAGCTGGGGGTCACCAGCGTTGTGGTCACGCATGAAATGGATTCGGCGTTTCGCATCGCCGATCGGATGGTGCTGCTGGATCGCGGCAAATTCATCGCGGATGGGACGCCGGACGAGATGCGCAATCACAAGGATCCGCTGGTGCATCAATTTGTCTTCGGACTCGCGGAGGGGCCGCTCACCGATCGCCGCCGGGCCGGTGGTTACGAAGAGGATTTACTGGGTTCACCGGATAGCCCGGCGCTCCCGGGAGGTATTTGATCCGTGGCCAAACAACGCAACGCCCTCCGCGCGGGAATATTCATGATCATCAGCCTGGGGCTGATCATCTTCGTCATCATCGCCATCAGCGGGTCGGGCAGGTTTACCGAAACCTTCAAAACGTACCACGTCGCGTTTGCGATTTCCGATGACATCGGCGGGCTGCGCCCCGGCGATGATGTTCGAATCGGCGGGCTGCGCGTCGGGAGCGTCAGCGATATCCAGATCGATCCCGCTCGATCGGCGGTTGTTGTCTACGTCGAAATTCCGGCAAAATTCACCATCAGCAGCAATACCAGCATCGTTGTGCAACGCGGCCTGACCGGTTCGGCGGCGATCAATATCGATAACCTCGGCACCGGTCCGCAGGTGGCCGCTGACGAATACATCATGGGGCAGCCGGACCAGCTTTCGGGTCTGATGCACCAGCTTGCGGCGCTCAAGCCGGATATCCGGCAAACCGTCAAGAATATCGAGAGCGCCTCGGTGAAATTGAACACCGATCTGGACGCATTCGGCGGCACGGCGATTTCCGCGACGTCCACCGTGCAGGACCTGCGCGCGCGCATCCCGGAGCTGCTCGACCGCTATGAAGATGTCGTGAATTCCGCGGTGCAGATGCTGGACGCCATTCGCGATTTCTTCGGGCCTTCGAGCCACGATTTCCGGCAGGCGGTGGCCAACCTCAACAGCGCGCTTCAGAGTTTGCACGCGCGTTTGCCGGGGATTCTCGATCGCATCCATTCGCTGCTGGATAACGTGAATGTCGCGGTGGACCGCGCCAACGGCGCGCTGCGGGAGATTCAGGGGGCCGCGTCAAATCTTGACTCGGCGACCGAGTCGATCCGCTCGGTTCTTACGGACAACAAGACTCGGTTGAACAACATCGTCGCGTCGCTGAATGTCACCAGCGAGAACCTGAAAGCCGCCAGCTTTGAGATTCGGCACAGTCCATGGCGATTGCTGTATCAACCCAAGGCGGACGAAGTGGCGAATTTGAACATTTACGATTCGGTTCGCCAATTTGCAGAAGGGGCGGACAGTCTCAGCGACGCGGCCGGGCAATTGCGCGATGCGCTGAAAGACCCCAAGGCGGATCCGCAGCAGGTGAAGCTTTTGATGCAGCATTTGAACGATACGTTTGACGGGTTTCAGCAGGTGGAGAATAAGCTGTGGAAGGAGATTAAGGAGTAGGGGGCGTCAAAAAAGAAAAAGCCCACGGATGGCGATCCGTGGGCTTTGGGAGGGATGCAGAATTACTCGCTCATTTCGGGGCCGCGGGCGGTGACCAGGTGACGGGTGGCGGTGGCGGCCTTGCGTGCGGCGGCTTTGCGGATTCGACGGGTGCGGCCGACCGTCTGTTGATCCACCGTCGCGCGGCGATTGGGATTGGCGTCGGCGACTTTCACGGCCTCGGCCCCATCGGGCGCGTACAGGTCGGCGCCGATTTCCTCCGCGAGGCCTTCGGCGCGCTTGTAGATTCCGCCGCAGCACATCACCTGCATGTCCGGGCAGCTATTTACATCGCGAAGATAATCGATCAGCTTCCGCACCGAGGGAACCCCGCTGGGGAGCGTGCCGAACATCACAAGGAGCTGCGGACGATATTCGCCGATGAAGTTAAGCACTTCATCGTCCGGCACCCCGCCGCCGGCGAAGCGCGTCGTCCAGCCATCGGATTCGAACAGGTCGGCGGTGATTTGTCCGCCGAGTTCTTCGGGCTCATCCGCCCCGCAGAAAATCAGGACCTTGCGGCCGTTGGAGCTTTTCTGTTCCAATCGGCTGGAGACCTGATCGGTGATGCTGCGGTTGAGACGGGTCGCCAGATTGAGCGTGTTTCGGTTGATCTGGTCCTCGCGATGGTGCATCTGGATCATTTCCATGACGGGCCAGAGCAATTGGGTCATCAGCTCATGGGCGGTTGCGCCCTGGGCGAGTGCTTCATCGATTACCTGCCGGCAAGTCGACCGATCGCCTTCGAGCAGGGGTTTCATGTACCGGGCAATAAGACCGCTGTTTTGGATTGAAAAACTCATGGGCAAGGGCCTCGAAAATGTCCTGCAGCGTTCCTGGCCACTGGAGGAGCAACATATTCCCTGAAGGAGGCGTCCCTGCCGCCATACGTTTGGACCGTCGTATGTTAAAATAGATAACTTACGACACCAATTGTATCGGTATCCCATTTTCTTTTTCTTCACTATTTTAACATTTCTACCAGGAGATGTTAGCCTTATCTGCGATAAATATATATAATATAAGAAGTTATGGCGCAAATAAACAAACGGAAGTAGGCTATGGTTTGAAAGCCGACCGAAACAGCGGCAGAATAGAACCCCCGGCCGGCAGTACGCATATGGATGCACGCAGTGAATATCTCGGTTCGGTCCGAACGCTGGTTATCAAGCTCGGCACGCAATTGCTGAGCAAGAGGGATGGTGCGCTCGACGCGGATTTTGTCGGCGCAATCGCCGGGCAGGTGGCGGGGCTCAAGGCTCAGGGGATTCGTGTGACCATTGTCAGCTCCGGCGCGATCGGATGCGGGTTGACGGAACTCGGACTTGCCCAGCGTCCGACCGATCTTGCCAAGCTCCAGGCGGTCGCGGCGGTGGGGCAGCGGCGGCTGATGGATGTCTGGGCGGATGCGTTCGCATCGCATCGGCTCCCCGTGGCCCAGCTCCTGATCACCCGGCAGGACATCGATGACCGCACCCGGTTCCTTAATCTTCGCAACACGATCTGGGCGCTGCATGAAATGAATTCCATTCCCATCGTCAATGAGAACGATTCGGTCAGCACGGCCGAGCTGGAGAAGATCAGCTTCGGCGACAATGACATCCTGGCCGCTTTGCTCTCGCATGCGTTGAGGGCTGATTTGCTGGTGCTGCTGACGGTGGTGGATGGGCTGCTGGGCGAGAGCGATCGGCCGATTGGAATTGTTCGAAAAGTGCGCGAGATGGAGAGCCTGGTGCGAAGCGGCAAATCCGCGCTGGGCAAGGGCGGGATGGATTCGAAGCTGAACGCCGCGCAGATGGTCACGGACGCGGGGGAGTCGATGATCATCGCCAACGGCCGGACAGAGAGGATTCTTCCGCGTCTTCTGGCGGGTGAAGAGCTGGGAACATTATTCGCGCCGGAAACCGCCCGGAAGCGATCCTCGCGCAGCCGGTGGATCAGCGCCGTGCGGCCGGTGGGGACGCTGGTGATCGATCACGGCGCGTGCAAGGCGCTGGTGCAGAACAACAAGAGCCTGCTGCCCGCCGGGATCATCAAGGTTTCGGGTGAATTTGACCGGGGGGATGTGGTTGCGATCACGGATGAATCGGGCAAACTCATCGCCCGGGGTCTGAGCAATTATAACGCCGCGGATATGACCACGATCCATGGGAAGAAGACCCGGGAGGTCCGGGAAATGCTCGCCGATGCCGCTTATGACGAGGCCGTCCACCGCGACAACCTGATTGTCGAGCGGAATTAAACTCAATCAGATCAAGCACTTGCACGATTCTTTGCGCGTCGCGGTGGCATTTATCGCGTATTGAGATGAAGCGTTAGTAAGGTTTCGCTAACAAGCACTCGAAAGGAGCTTAGCCATGAAACGCATTGCACTCTTAGCCGCTTCCGGATTGGTTTCGATGCTTCCGAGCATCGCGTCGGCCCGGCCGCACTTTTTCTTCTTCGCGCCGCGCGTGCCGGTGGCCGTGATCGCACCGCCCGTGTTCGTGCCTCCGCCCGTTGTGGTGGATGCGCCGGTGGTGGTTGCCCCGGCGCCTTTCGTCGCAGCCCCTGCGGTCTGCGCTCCCGCACCGGTGGTCGTCGACGCGTACCCGCATTGGTATTACGGGCCGCGCCATGACTTCTACGGATATCGCCACTGGCGCTGGTAACCGATTCGGTTGAATCATCGGTTCGATGTTGAAGCCCCGGACGCATATCCGGGGCTTTTTTCTTTCTGCTCCCCGAACCCCGACAGCTCGCGCACGATGTAGAGCGGTCGCTGCTTGACCTCTTCGTAAATCCGCCCGACGTATTCACCCAGAATCCCCACGGAAATAAGCTGCACGCCGCCGAAGAAAAGGATGCAGACGATTTCGGTGGTGAATCCGGAAATCTGCTTGCGCCACGCGAAGAAGGTGATCACGTAAAAAATCGCCAGGATGAACGCAAAGACCGAAGCGCAAAATCCCAGCCACGTCGCGGCCCGCAGCGGTTTGTAGCTGAAGCTGACCATTCCATCGGCGGCGTATCGGATCAAGCGGGTCAGCGATTGCTTTGGTTTTCCCGCGGCCCGCTCGGCGCGGGCGTACGACACACTGGTGCGGCGAAAACCGAGCCAGTTGCGCAAGCCGGGGATAAAGCGGTTGCGCTCAGGCAGGCGATTGAATTCCTGTACCACGGACCGGTCCATCAATCCGAATATCCCCGCATCGGGGGCGCTGGGGAGATCGGTCATCCAGCGCAGCAGCGGGTAGAAGAGTCGAAAGCCTATGCCGCGAATTCCTCCCTCGGCCCGGCTGGCGCGCTCGCCGAGCACGACCTGAAATCCTTCTTCCCATTTGCGGACCATCTGCGGAATGACCTCGGGGGGATCCTGAAGATCGCCGTCGACGAGCACGACGCAGTCGCCGCCGGCATGATGAATGCCCGCCGACACGGCCGGCTGGTGGCCGAAATTGCGCGACAGGGTCACGATTTTGAAGCGTCCGTCTTCCCGCTGGATTTCCGCCATGATACTCGGGGACGCATCGCGGCTGCCGTCGTCCACGAGGATGGCCTCCCATTCCAGGTGGTCGGCGTTCATCGCGGCCGCCAGACGCCGGCGGAGCTCGGGGAGATTCTCCTGCTCGTTGAATATGGGGATGACGACTGAGACCATCGCTGGAAATATCTTACCGCCGAAAGCGGATTAGACGAAAACAGGCGGGGTTTTGCATTTGTCCCCCTCGCTGCCGACAATTCAGGCATGAGCGCGGATTTGCAGAACCATTTCAAGGAGCATATCGCCCTGGCGCAGCGGGTTTCGGTGGAGCTTTCGCCAACAATCGCCGAGGTGGGGTTGCTGCTCTGCCGGACGTTCGAACGGGGAAACAAGCTGCTGACGTTCGGCAACGGCGGCAGCGCGTCGGATGCGATGCATTTGGCCGAGGAGATGATCGGGCGGTTTCACCGCACGCGCCGGCCGCTGCCGGCGATGGCGCTGTGCGCCGATGGGCCGGCAATGACGTGCATTGCCAACGATTTCTCCTTTGCGGATATTTTTTCGCGGCAGGTGGAGGCGCTGGCGAATCGCGATGATGTGGCCCTTGGGATCAGCACCAGCGGGAATTCGGAAAATGTTTTGCGCGGATTGCAGGCGGCGAAGGAGAAAGGCGCGATCACGGTCGCATTGCTCGGCGCGGGCGGGGGCAAGGCCGCGCCGCTGGCGGATCACGCGCTGATCGTTCCCACAGCCAACACCGCGCACGTGCAGGAGATGCACATCATCATCGTGCACCTGCTGTGCGAAATCGTGGATTGCTGGGCCGCCGGGGGAAAATAACGGTTGCACCGTTTCAAGAATTGAACATCTGCAATTGATCCGGCTCAAACCGGAATTTACTTTCGGCATGATCGATGGGAATTTTATAGTGCCCGCTCCAGCAGGCGGTGCAGTATTGGTCTTTGTCCGATTTCATGCAGGACAGCAGGCCGTCCAGCGACAGGTAGGCGAGGCTGTCGACTTCCAGGAACTCGCGAATCTGCTCGACGGTGCGATTGTGGGCGATCAATTCCTCGCTGGTGGGGAAGTCGATTCCGTAGAAACAGGGATGGCGGATCGGCGGGCAGGAGACGCGCAGATGGATTTCGCGCGCGCCGGCGGCTCGGATGGCGCGCATTTTCGACTGCGTGGTGGTGCCGCGGACGACCGAGTCCTCGACGATCACGATGCGATGGCCGCTCACCACGTCGGGGATGATATTCAGCTTCACCGCCACGGCTTTGTCGCGCGCGAGCTGGTTGGGCAGGATGAACGTCCGTCCGACAAAGCGGTTGGGGACGATTCCCTCCTCGAAGGGAATCTTCGATTGCTGTGAGAACCCCAGCGCGGCGGAGCGCCCGCTGTCGGGCATCGGCATGACGTAATCCGCGGCCACGGGCGACTCGATCGCCAGTTGGCGGCCGAGACGTTCGCGCACCACGTGAACCGTCTGGCCGAAAATTTTGCTGGCGGGGTTGGCGAAATAGACGTGCTCGAAAATACAGCGGGCGCCTTGCGCCGCGGGGACGTCGAACGTGCGCGACTGCAATCCGTTCTCGTCGATGCGGACGATTTCGCCCGGCTCGACCTCGCGATCAAACGTCGCGCCGATGGCGTCAAACGCGCAGGTTTCGCTGGCGACGCACCAGTGTCCTTCAGCGGTTTTTCCCAGCACCAGCGGACGCACGCCCCACGGGTCGCGACATGCTTCGATCCGGTCGGGAAACAGAAACAGCAAACTGAACGCACCCTGCAAATGTTTCAGCACGTGTGCGAGCGAATCGTGCTTCTGCGCGTGCGTGGGCTTGGCCAGCAGGTGCACGATGATCTCCGTATCGGTCGTGCTCTGGAAAATATGGCCATGCTCTTCATATTGGCGTCGCAGGAGCGTCGCGTTGATCAGATTTCCATTGTGTGCGACCGCGATGGGCCCGAGGAGATATTGCCGCAAAAGCGGCTGCGCGTTGCACAAGCGGCTCGATCCAGTGGTGGAATATCGCACGTGGCCGATGGCGGCATGGCCTTTGAGATCTTCCTGAAGCTGACGGGGCGTGAAGACCTGGCTGACGAGGCCCATGCCGGTGTGGCCATTGAGCGTGACGCCGTCGCTCACCGCGATTCCGGCCGATTCCTGGCCGCGGTGCTGAAGAGCGAACATCGCCTGGTAGGTGATCTGCGAAGCGTGGGGCGTTCCCCAGATGCCGAAGAGCCCGCATTTTTCCTTTTTTTCGTCTTCGAGCACGGCGGTGTCTCCAGAAGTTCACTGTAGTTCGCTGGGGGGTAACAAGCAAACACGGTCGAGGCGTTCGTTTGAGATGGGGCGAGTAGTCGAACAAGAACGGGGCCGTTGGTGTAGAATTCGTACATGATGACCGGTGGTCCACGACGTCGAAAGCCTCCGCGGCAGAAAGACCTGACGGACAGGCTTCTGGATGAGGACCAGGAAACCGACCGTCTGGAGACCCACCAGCGATTTAACCGCAAATCCAAGGGCGCCCAGCAAGGAAAAATCGAGCGCACGGCGCTTCTGCGCGCTGCCGAGGAAATGGAGACGGGCGAGATCGAGCGGCTTCCCATTGGAGAGGTGATCCAGGTTTATTCGCTGTATTGCGAGGTCGATCATCCGACCGGCCAGCGGCTTTGCGTCGTGCGCAAAACGCTGAATAAGATGTCGGAGACATCGATCATCGTGGGGGACCGGGTGCGGTTTCGAGACACCGAAGTGCGCGATGAAATCGGGCGGCCGGAAGCGGTGATCGAGCAGGTTCTTCCGCGCCAAACCGTGCTGACGCGGGCCGACAGCTTCAGCGGACGGCAGCAGCAGCCGATCGTCGCCAACGCGCAGCAGATGCTGATCGTCGCGAGTTATCTGCGTCCGCGCGTGAAGTGGGGACTGGTGGACCGGATGATCGTGGCCGCACAAAGCGGGGGGCTGGTGCCGCTGGTTTGCCTTACCAAGATCGATCTTACGGAGCAGGATGGTGAATTGAGTTTGCGTGAGGCGGCGGATGTCATGGCGCATTACGGGCATCTTGGCCTGGCGACATTTCAGGTGGGATTGGACGTCACCCCCGACAACGATCGGTTGAAGGCGGCGCTGAAAGGGAAGAGCACGGTGCTCGCCGGCCACAGCGGCGTCGGCAAAAGCACGCTAATTTCCACGATTCAGCCGGGCCTGAGCATCCGCATCGGCGATGTCAGTAATTACAACGACAAGGGGCGGCATACGACGAGTTCGGCGCGGAGGTATGTGCTGGATTTCGGCGGGCAGGTCATCGACACGCCGGGGGTGAAAATGTTCGGGCTGTGGCAAGTCACGGCGGAGAATTTGCGCGGTTATTTCCCGGATGTCGAAAATGGAACGGCCCCGCCGTGGCGCGTGGAGAGTTTCGAAAGGATCGAAGCGTCGCTGCAGTGACACCACCCCGATCCATCGTCCAGACCACGCGACTTGCTCCTTCACCGACGGGCGCGCTGCATCTGGGCAATGCACGCACGTTTCTGGTGAACTGGCTGCTGGCGCGAAGAAATGGGTGGCGAATTCTGCTGCGGATCGAAGATCTTGATGGGCCGCGCATCAAAGCGGGTGCGGATCGGCTGCTCATCGACGATCTGAAATTTCTCGGACTGGATTGGGAGGAGGGACCGATTTATCAATCGGAGCGAACGGCGGCGTATAAGGCGGCGATTGATTCATTGCTGGAGCATAAGCTCGGGTATCCGTGCATCTGCAGCCGGCGCGAGGTGGAATTCGCCGCCAGCGCCCCGCATGCGGAGGATGGGGCGGCGATTTATCCGGGCACGTGCCGGGGGCGATTCAAATCCGTGGAAGATGCGGCCAGGCAGGCGGGGCGGCCGCCGGCGATTCGGTTTGCGGCTGCGGATGAAAACGTTGAATTCGTCGATGGATTCGCGGGGCGGCAGGTGATGAACGTCGCGCGGCAACTGGGCGATTTCGTCATCGCCAAATCCGATGGCACAGCCGCGTATCAGCTTGCCGTCGTCGTCGATGACCTGGCGGGGGAAATCACGCAGATCGTTCGTGGAAATGATCTTCTTGATTCGACATTTCGGCAGATTCTGATTTATCGCGCGCTGGGGGCCGAGGTTCGCATTCCGAGCTATGTGCATTTGCCGCTGGTGGTGGGAAGCGACGGCCGCAGGCTTGCCAAGCGGCATGGCGACACGCGGATTGCGATGTACCGCGATTTGGGCGCTGGCCGGGAGAAAATTCTGGGGTTGCTGGCCCGGTGGTGCGGCATGGCGGGTGAAAACGAGAGGATTGACGATCCCCATCAATTGATTGATCGCATGGACCTTCGGACAATTTCTCCATCGCCGGTGGTGCTGGCGCGACAGGATGATGCGTGGCTGCGCGGCGAAACGTGAATGAACCAATCGACTGAATCCCGGTTTCGAAAAATCATGGACGGCACGAGCCGCACGCCGTCGGCGGCGATGCTGCGCGCGACGGCTGCAATCGCGGAGCCGTTTTATTCGGGGATCATGCGGGCGCGCAACCGGCTTTACGATGCGGGAATTTTCCGCGCCCGTGCGCTGGGGCGGCCGACTCTCAGCGTGGGAAACATCACCACCGGCGGCACGGGGAAAACGCCGGTCGTGCAGTGGATATGCAGGCAGCTCATGGCTGAAGGGAAAAAACCGGCGATCCTGATGCGCGGATATCGGAAAAACTCGGGTGATATTTCCGACGAGCAGGCGATTTTCCAGGCGGAGCAAATTCCCGTGGTCGCCGATGCCGATCGAAGCCGCGGGGCGGCGATCGCGCTGGAGCGATTTCCGGCGACCGATCTTTTTATTCTGGACGATGCGATGCAGCACCGCTCGGCGGCGAGGGATTTTGAATTAACGCTTATTCACGCGGCCGAGCCGTTTGGGTATCAGCATGTTTTTCCACGCGGATTGCTGCGCGAGCCGCTGGCAGGGCTGCGGCGAACGGGCGCTTTTGTGATCACGCATGCGGATGAAGCGGATACGGCGCCGGTCATCCGCACGCTGGCCAGGTTCAATCCATCGGCGCCGGTGCTTAAGTGCAATCATGTGATCGAGGCCGACCTGACGGGCAAAAGGTTTTTCGCGTTCTGCGGGATCGGCAGCCCCGCGAGCTTTTTCTGGAGGCTCGGCACGCTGGGCGGCATGAGCGTTGGCGAACTGGCCTTTGACGACCATCACGATTACACCCGGGCGGATGTCGAGCAGATCAACGCGGCGGCGCGATCGGCATCGGCCGACCTGCTCATCACCACCGTCAAGGATTGGGTGAAGATTGAAAAACTCGCCGATCAATTCGCGCTGCCGGTGATGCGGGCGGATTTGAGCGTTCAATTTCACCCCGGCGATGGGGAGCGATTGATGGAGATGATCCATCAGAGCATTGGCAGATAATTCATGGACACTTCACCCCCGTTTGCTTCGCGCGCAGGGCAGAAACTCGATCATGCCCTCACGACATTTTCGCTGGATATTGAGGGGAAAATTTGTGCCGACCTTGGATGCAGCACCGGCGGGTTTACCGATTGCCTGCTTCGCCGCGGCGCGGCGAAGGTGTTTGCGGTCGATACGGGGTACGGCGTGCTGGACTGGAAATTGCGCAAGGATCCGCGTGTGGTGGTGATGGAGCGAACGAATGCCATGCACGTCGATCTGCCGGAGCGGGTGGAGCTGATTACCATCGACGTGGGATGGACGCGGCAGCGGAATATTCTGCCCAGCGCCCGCCGGTTGCTGGCGCCCGGTGGGAATGTCGTGACGCTGGTGAAGCCGCATTATGAGGCGGAGGCATCGGCGCTTCGCAAGGGAATCCTTCCCGAATCGGCGGTGGACGAAATTCTGAAGAACGTCAAAATCGAAGCCGAGCGCGAGGGATGGATCTGGCTGAATTCGGTGCGGAGCCCGATTCGGGGAAGCGGGGGGAATATCGAATTTCTCGCCCAGCTTGCAATACCGGGGCTAAGATGATGCGTATGCTCGCCGCTTTTTCAGGTGTTCGCAACTTCGCTGTGTCGCTGTTCCTTCTGATGGCCTGTGCGTCGTCGGCTTTCGCCGGGCATGTGCAAACGGAGTTATTGACCAGCGTTTCATCGATCGAGCTGGGCAAGCCGTTCTGGCTGGGGGTGCGGCTGACGATTGATTCGGGTTGGCATATTTACTGGGAGAACGCGGGAGATGCGGGGTTGCCGACGCGGGTGAAGTTCACGCTGCCGGATGGTTTTTCCGCAGGTCCGGTGCTTTATCCAACGCCCAGCCGGTTTCTGGCGCCGGGGAATATCACGATGTTCGGTTACGAAAATTCGGTGATGCTGATGACGAAGATCACGCCGCCGGCCAATCTCTCGGCGGATTTTCAGGGGGAGTTCAAGGCGGCCGTGCACTGGCTGGTCTGCTCGGATGTCTGCATTCTGGGCAACAGCAATGTGAGCCTGTCGCTGGGCGCATCGGGAAAAGTCTCGCCGGTGAATCAGAATGTATTTGATGATTGGCTCGCGCAGATTCCGCAAAGCGCGGCGGGAAATGCCAAGGTGATGCGCGTCGATTCGAATGATTCGGGCAAGGAATCGATTAAAGTGGTCTGGTCGCATCCGGCTCCGCTGGCGGTGGATTTTTTTCCGGAGGCGATGGACGATTACAACATCACGAGCATCGGCGTAACGTCGTCGCAGGACACGACATCGATCACGTTTACGCCGCAGCTTCTGGCCGGGAGACATCCGGGAGCGACGACGCTCAACGCGGTTTTGGGATATAACGATAAGGAGGGAAATCGGCGCGGACTGATTTTGTCGGTTGCGTTGGCGGCTCCGTAGATCAACAATTGATTTTCAATTTTACGAGGAGATTTCATGCGAAAGACCCATGTGCTTGCGTCGCTACTGGCCGTCGTTGCCGTCGCCCTGGCGGCGCGCGGATTTGCGGATGAATCGGGATCGGGGATTGCCATCGGTTCGAGGGCGCCTGATTTTGCGCTTCAGGACCAGGATGGAAAGACGGTGAGCCTGCACGATTTCGCGGGCAAGACGGTCGTGCTGGAGTGGACCAATCCCAACTGCCCCTTCGTGCAGCGGCATTACCGCGAGAAAACCATGCAGACTCTGTCCGACCAGTTCAAGGACAAGGGCGTTGCGTGGCTGGCGATCAATTCAAGTTTCTTTGCCACCAATGACCAGGACAAGCAGTGGGCCACAGGCCAGAGTATTTCCTATCCCGTGCTGAACGATTCCAGCGGCAGCACCGGCCATGCGTACAACGCCACGAACACGCCGGACATGTTCATCGTGGGAGTCGACGGCAAGCTGGCATACGAAGGCGCGATCGACAACGATCCGACGGACGAGAAGACAGGCGACAAGATCAATTACGTGCACCAGGCGTTGGATGAAATCCTCGCCGGCAAGAGCGTCTCGGTGCCGCAGACCAAGCCGTATGGGTGCAATGTGAAATACAAGGATTGAGGCGGGGCAAAAGGCAGGTTTACCGCGAAGTCGCAAAGGGGCGCGAAGAAGAAAAATGCAAAAAAGGGGAATGCAAAAAAGGGGACATTCGTAATAAAATATTACGAATGTCCCCTTTTTACTTCTTAGCGCCTTCGCGGTGAAAAATCTTTACCGCTGGCTGCCCATGACGAGCAGGGCGACGGTCATCACTTCCAGAAAAATCGCGATGAGGAGCGGGGTCATTGGCTCGGCGGTGGGGCGGTAGAAATAGTTGGCCACTGCCAGGGCAATCGCCAGAATTTGCGTCACGCCGGCGAGCATTTTGCCCAGGGAAAACTCCGGCACGTGCTCGTTGCGGCGGCGGGCCTGGTCGAGAATCGCCTGCAGCAGATGCTCGATGCGGGCCAGCTCGGCGCTGGTGGCGGCGGGGCGGGTGGCGTCCAGCGAATGCTGATGCAGCGATTCGGTGCCCACCGCGGCTTCGATGACGTCCAATGCCTCGGATAAACTGGTGACGATCTCGTCCGGTTCGACGAGGCTGGCTTCCATCGCTGCAGGTGACGCGGAGAGAGACATGTCGTTGATCAGAATCGTGCGGCATCCGGCGGCGTGACCCGCTTCGACATCGCGGGCGGCATCGCCGATGACCCACGATGCGGATAAGTCCAGGTCCAATTCCTCGGCCGCGCGCAGAATCATCCCCGGCTTGGGCTTTCGCAGATCGCTGTCCTGGCGATATTGCTCGAGCTTGGCCTGGGGATGGAAGGGGCAGAATTCGTGGTGGTCGATTTCGGCGCGCGGGTTACCGGCGAGCAGCAACTCCTGCATTTTATCATTGACGGCGTTCACGGCGTCTTCGGTGAACAACCCACGAGCCACGCCCGATTGATTGCTGACGGTCACCACGCGAAACCCCAGCGCGTGCGCCCGCGCCACGGCTTCGGCGGCGCCGCGGATCAATTTCACCTTGGTGGAATCCCCCAGATATCCATCGCTGACGATCAAAGTGTTATCGCGATCGAAGAAAATAGCTGGCTGCTTCATTCAACCGCGAATTATCGCCGAGATCAGTTCGCGGGCAACAGAACGGCATCCAGCGGGGTCACGGGGCTGGCGGTGACCTGGCCGGTTTGGCTCGTGAATATGTTGTCCTGCGCGATGCCGCACAGGGGCGTTTGCTGAAAAGTGACGTGGCCGTCGGCATAAAGCACGTTTTGCCCATCCTGCTCGTGGTTGAGACTGTTGGCGTTCTCGATGACGCGCGAAGAGGCGCCGATGGCCGCGGCTGTCACATCCGCCACGGGGGGTTGTTTGCCCGGATTTAAATCCGCCGCCAGCGGAAAATCGCCGCGCAGGCGATTGGTCAGGCGATATCCCAGATTGACCACGGATGGGTCGGGATAGGGATCGGCAAAGCTGTAGGAGAGATTTTTTGTCCAGTCGGTGAAATTGCTGTGGGTCTGCGGGTTTGCCGGATCGGGTGAATAATCCGTGACATCGTTGTAGGGGCAGATCACCAGCTCCGTGGGGAGGTGCTCGGCTCGGACGAGCAGGTAGACGGCCGCGGTCAGATCGTTGGGCGAGACGCCGCCGGGTTGGAACGGATCGGTCGCGCTGAAGCCGGTTCCTTCGGTCAGGGGCGCGCCGGGCACGTACAGCGTGCGGGGGAAATTATTCTGGTTTTCGTTGGAATAGATTGTCATCGCGATGCCGATCTGGCGGAGATTCGATGCGCATTTGTCGATGTATCCCTGATGGCGGACGTGCTCCATGGCCGGAAGCAGGATCGCCATCAAAAGGCCGATGATGGTAATGACCACCAGCAATTCGATTAGCGTAAAACCTTCTTTGGCGCGCGGCGCTCGCATGAGCGCGATTATTTCAAGTGAACGTGAAACTGAAATGAATCTGCTTAAGCGCGGCCGATCAGTTTCTGATACAGCGCCAGCGTTTGAGAAAGCTGGTGCTCGAAGGTGAAGCTGCGGCGGATGTGCTGGGCCGCGGCTGTTCCCATGGTTCGCAGGGCGGGGCGATCGGCCAGGAATTCCATCGCTTCGCGGACGAAGGCGGCACGGTCGATCTCGACGGATCGGCCGGTGACGCCTTCGACGATCAATTCCCTGGTTCCGCTGGTGCGGGTCCGCAGGACGGGCACACCGGCGCACATTGCCTCGGCGCAGGAATAGGAAAATCCCTCGCGGGCCGAAGGAAGCAGCAGCGCATCGGCGGCCTGCAAAACCGGCAACGCTTCGCGATGGCCGAGCATGCGGACGCGCCCGGTCAGCTTGCGCTGCTCGATCTGCCGGCGGGCCTCTTCCTCCCCGGGGCCTTCGCCGGCCATGAGCACGCGAAGCTCGGGCAATTCGTGCTGCGAGGCGTCGGCGAGATCGATCATCCACGCTTCGTTTTTCTGCGGATCGAATCTTCCGAGATAAAGCGCGGCAAGATCGGCGTCTTCAATTTGCAGTGCGGAACGCGCTTGCCGGCGTGCCGTCTCATCGGGTACGGGAAAACGCTCGATATGAATGCCGTGGGGAATGACGGTGATGCGATCCGGCGCAACGCCGGCCTCGTCGATCAGCCAATGCCGTCCCTCGATTGAAGGGGTGTGCACATGATCGCCGAAATCGCTGAGCCAGCCGAGAACGCCGCCGAGGGGAATGTGCGAGAGATGCAGCGTGTAGAGCAGGGGCGGATCGCCGTGGTTCTGGAGCTTGCGTCCGACGATGGCCGCCCGGCGATAATGGGCGTGGAGGATATCGACGGGGTGTTCCGCGAGATAATTGCGGATGATTTTCGCGGCGCGGGAGAGTCCGAGCGGGCCGGCTTTCAGCGGCGCGTCGATCCACGGCCATGGGGCGGATGCGAACAGGTCGTGCCATCGCCCGCGCTCGCCCGCCACCGCCACTTCATGCCCCGCCGAGTGCATCGCGGCGCACAGGTCAAAGATATAGCGGCTGACGCCCCCGGCATCGGAACCGGCCGTCAGGTGTAGGATTCGCATGTCATACGGATTCTAACTACCCCCGACTATTTTCCGATATAGTGAGTGCCACGCGGAATTCTCCCCATGCTTGATGTTCTGATTCAGACCCATAACGAGGAATTGAACCTTCCCCACACGCTGCAAAGCATTGCGGGCTGGGTCAATCGCGTATTCGTGGTCGACAGCGGATCCACGGATGCGACCGCCGAGATCGCGGAGAAATTCGGCGCGATCGTCGTGCCCAAGGCGTGGGAGGGTTACGCCCGACAGAAGAACTGGGCGCTGGATCATCTGCCGTTCGAATCACCCTGGATTCTGATTCTCGACGCGGATGAATCGGTCTCGCCCGAGCTGAAAGAGGAGATTCTTTCGGTTGTCTCGCGGCCGGTTGAAAATGTTCCGCACACGGGGTTTTTTATCAATCGCGTGACAATTTTCATGGGGCGTGAAATCCGGCACTGCGCGTACTTTCCCGCGTGGAACCTTCGCCTGTTCAAGCAAGGGCGGGCGAGGTATGAAGAGCGCGATGTGCACGAGCATATGATCGTGCAGGGGCCGACGACTCATCTGCGTTATCTGCTGCTGCATGAGGATCGCCGCGGGCTGGAGCATTTCATCGCCAAGCACAATCGCTATTCCACGCTGGAAGCGATCGAGATTTATCGACATCGCGAGCACTGGCCGGGAATCTGGCCGTTTCTCAACGATCGCACCGCCCGGCGGAGATACATCAAATACTGCATCGCGCCCAAGCTCGCGCTGCCGTGGTTTTTCCGGTTCGTCTACATGTACTTCATCCGGGGCGGAATTCTCGATCGCAGGGCCGGGCTGAATCTCTGCCTGCTGATCAGCACGTATGAGCTGTTCATCCGCGTGAAGTATGACGACCTGTCGCGCACCGGAGGAATTGAGCCGGCCGGCGTGCGCGGGCTGGCGATCGCTGAAGGCGGGGGACTGACCAATGAGCCAATTCTGGTTCCGCCTCGAGTCGTTGCGATCGCGCCGCCGACGACGGAGCCCGTGGCGGCTGCCCCCACCCATGTGGTCAAACCGATTCGCCCGATTGCAGCCGGCACGACACACACACGCCATATTCAACGACCCACTCCCGCGGACATCCCCTGGAAACCCATGGAATACATCAAACGTGCGCTTTGGATGATCGTTCGAGCCTGTCTGTTTCGAACCTCGTTTCATAACTGGTACGCGTGGCGCAATCTGCTGCTGCGGCTCTTCGGGGCCCGCCTCGGCAAGCGCGTGCGCGTTCGTCCCACCGCAATGATTGAAATCCCCTGGAATATTGATCTGGCGGATGATGTCGTCATCGGGGATTACGCGATCATTTATTCGCTGGGGAAAATCACCATCGGGCGATCGGCGACCATCAGCCAGTACGCACATCTTTGTGCCGGCACGCACGATTACACGACGCGGCGATTTCCGCTGCTTAAGCCGCCGATCAGCATCGGCGAAGAAGTGTGGATCGCCGCCGACGCCTTTATCGGCCCTGGCGTTACGGTGGGCGATCGCGCCGTGGTCGGCGCTCGAGCGACCGTGGTCAAGGATGTTCCGCCCGATCAGGTGGTGGTCGGACCGCACGCGATAATTGTGAAGCAGCGTATTCTGAAGGATTAGAAGTTTGCGCGAATTTCTGCAATTTTGGATTCGAAATCGCAAGCGGTCCGAAGTATTATCCAGCGCAGATGTAATGGGGGTCCAGCGGGCACGACGCAGGCATCTATTTTGTAACCGAGGCGAAATGCGTCAGCGAATTGTTCGGGTATCGATGGATATATTGTGGTCGGTGGCGGCGGTCGCAGCGGCTTGGGGGGCGACGCTCGGCCTGTACCAGATTTATCCACCGCTCAAGCAGCATGGGCATTACGCATTTTTTCTGGCGGCGATTGCCATATCCGCCTGGCGAGGTGGTTTTTTCCGGGCGATCGTGACGATCGCGCTCTCGAGCCTTGCGGTTGCCTGGATGATGCCGCCGAATCATTCACTGCGCATCGGCAGCCCGGACGATGTGGTTCGACTGGCAATGTTTACCGCGCTGGGGCTTTTTATCAGTTATCTGCATCACACCAGCCGGCGTGCCGAGGTGTCGCTGGAGGAGAGCGAACACCGGCTGCGATTTTCGCTGGATTCCTCCGGCGTCGCGTGCTGGGACGCCAACATCAAAACCGGCACGTTCTGGAAGTCGCACAATCTTCCGGGGGTTTACGGGCGGTCCGAATCGGATTTCGCCACCACGTATGAAGGTTTTTTCGCTTACATTCATCCCGAGGACCGGGAATTTTTTCATCTTGCCCAGGTGGGAGAGACGGGAAACGAGCGCGATTATGAAATCGCCCACCGGATCGTCGCCGCCGACGGCGAATCGCGCCGCGTGAAAACCCGGGGACGGATGTACATGGATGAAACCGGACGGGTTGTGCGAATGGTGGGAGCGGTGTATCGCACCGATATCAAGCGGGCGATGATTGCGCCGATTCAGCCAAGCCGCGCATCCGGCACCGAAGCGCCGGCGCACATGGTTTAGCTTTCACGATTTGTTCTTCACGCAGAAATCCCTGATTCGCGCGATTTCGCTGCGCAGGTCCTTGCGGTGGACCACGAAATCGATGAACCCCTTTTCCTGAAGAAATTCGCTTCGCTGAAAACCGTCGGGCAATTCCACCTTGATGGTGTTCCAGATCGTTCGCGGGCCGGCGAAACCAATCAGGGCTTTGGGCTCGGCGATGATGAAATCGCCGAGCATCGCGAAGCTGGCCGTGACGCCGCCGGTGGTGGGATCGGCCAGAAGGCTGATGAACAAGCCACCCGCCTCGTCGAGCCGGCCCAGCGCTGCGCTGGTCTTGGCCATCTGCATCAGGGACAGGGCCGATTCCTGCATGCGCGCCCCGCCCGAGCAGCTCACGATCAGCAGCGGCAATTGCTCTTCGACGGCGGTTTCGATGGTGAGGGTGATCTTTTCCCCAACGACGCTTCCCATCGAGCCCATCATGAATTCGGGGTTCATCACCGACATCATGATCGGGCGCCCCTTGATGAATCCCTTCCCGCAGACGACGGCGTCTTTCTCGCCGGTTTCCGCCTGCACTGCCTTGAGGCGGTCCTTGTACGATTTCTTGTCCACGAATTTCAGGGGATCGGACGGCTCGATATCCTCGAACATCTCCTCGAAACTGCCGGGATCGACCAGTTGCTCGATCCGCTGGCGGGCCGAGATGCGGAAATGATGCTGGCATTCGGGACAGACATTGAGCGCCTCTTCCACGACTTTTCGGAAGAGCATCGCGCCGCACCCATCGCAGCGCATCCACAGACCTTCGGGGATGCCGTCTTTGCGGTCGGAAATTTGCTCGTTTGGAACTTGTGACATAATCGCCCTGAAACCTAATCTTTCACGTCAATCGTCGCCACCGGCTGCCGCTCGTGCAAGTGGGCGGCGATGTCGGCGGGGGTTCGCCCCTGGAGGATTCCAAGGGCGATCTGCATCGCCATCGGCCGCAGCGCCATCGCGACGGCGGAACCGCGATTGCGGCGAACGATCTGCCGGACGGCGCTATCGATTCGCGAGATCGCGGCTTGCAGCGGCTCGCCATCGGGCGGCGTCACCAGCAGGGGCGATTCTTCCCACCTGGGATAAACCGTGGGAAAACGCAGGCGAACGTTATCGGGAATAAGTCCCTGCCACAGCCCCAGCCCCACTTCATCGAGGCTGGGATTGTCGCGCGCACGGATTCCGTATTTCCGGGTCATGATCTGCGCCGCCTGCACGCAGGCTTCGTTGGCGCCGGGACGATAGACGGCCGTAATCGGCGCGGCGATGTCGTCCAGCAAGTGCCGAATCGCATCCATCGCCTCGGCTGTCAGCGGAAGCGACGAATTGCCAACCAGCCGCTGCTCCGCATCCCAAGGCGTGGGACCGGCTTCGATCATCACCACCTGCGTCGGCATGATAACCTGATAAACGGCGGGGCCCCGGATGTAAAGAAAATGACCACTATTTGCACTGCAAGGTATAGTATAATCGAATTATGACCGCCGAAGACCTGCGTCAGGAATTGGAAAAGAGGCCGTTTATCCCCTTGCGGCTTCACCTTGCCAGCGGCAAGCCGGTGGACATCCTCTATGAGCAGACCGCCTGTTGCAGCAGAACACGGTGCTGGTCGTTCATCCGTTAACCCGGGGAACCGTCGCGATCGGCAAATATGAAGTGATATCGCTTCGGCTCATCGAACGGATCGAGCAAATTTCCGAATCCTCAGCCGCCTAACCTTTGCCGCAGGCTGGCGATGGCGGCGGCGCGGTCGTTCTGATCGAAGATTGCGCTGCCGATCACAAACCAATCGACGCCGGCATCCCGCGCCTGGCGGATGGTTTGATCGTGAATTCCGCCGTCGATTTCCAGGCGCTGATTGGGTGTAAGCCGCGGGCGAATGGTCTGCACCTTGGCGAGCATCTCCGGCATGAATTTCTGGCCGCCGAAGCCGGGGACCACGCTCATGATCAGCACATGATCCACCGTTTCCAGCGCGGGGAAAATCGTTTCGATCGCCGTCGCCGGGTTCAGCGTGATGCCGACGTGCCGGCATCCCATCTGGCGTAATTTTCGCGCCGTGGCGGCGGGATCGGCGACGACCTCAACGTGAAACGTAATCGCATCGGCCCCGGCTTTGACAAATTCGGGGGCGTATCGCTCCGGCTCGGTGATCATCAGGTGAACATCGAGAAACGCGCGCGTCACCTGCCGCACCGCTTTGGTCACCGCGGGGCCGAAACTGATGTTCGGCACGAAATGGCCGTCCATCACGTCGAGGTGCAGAAAATCGGCGCCGCCGCGATCCACATCCGCAACCTCATCTCCCAGCTTCGCAAAATCGGCCGAAAGAATCGAAGCGGCGATCTGCGGGCCGGAAGATTGGAACGGATTGGAAGTGAACATGACGAGCGATCATACGCGGAGGAGGGATCAGTGGGGCGATCAGTCCAGGATATCCAGCGTTGAGAAATGTCCGTTCTCGAGGAACTCCAGGCTCGCGCCGCCGCCGGTGCTGACGTGGCTGACCTTTTCGGAAAGTCCCATCTGCTCGATGGCCGCGGCGCTGTCGCCCCCGCCGATGATCGTCACCGCGCCGTGCTTGTCCGTCGCCTCGGCGACGGCTTCGGCGACGGCCTTTGTCCCTGCGGCGAACGGCTTTTTCTCGAACACGCCCATCGGGCCGTTCCAGACGATCGTCTTGGCTTTGGCGATTTCGGCTTTATAAAGCTCGCGCGTCTTGGGGCCGATGTCGAACCCTTCCATATCCGCGGGAATATTGCCCTCGACGACCCTTGCGACCGCATCGTCCGTCATCTTGTCGGAAATCACGTTGTCCACGGGCAACTTGATCTTGCCGCCGGCCTTGGCGAGCAGGGCTTTGGCGAGGTCAACTTTGTCGCGCTCGACGAGGCTCTTGCCGACTTCCTTGCCCTGCGCCAGGAAAAAAGTGTACGCCATCGCGCCGCCGATGAGCAGGACATCGGCCTTGCCGAGAAGCTGTTCGATGACGTTGATTTTGTCGGAGACCTTGGCACCGCCGAGGATGGCGACAAACGGCCGTTTGGGGTGGCTGATCGCCTCGCCGAGGAATTTGAGTTCTTTCTGAATCAGTTGCCCGATCACGCGCGGCTTGCCGGCCAGCGCCTGGGCGGCGCCGAAGGTGCTGGCGTGCTCGCGGTGTGCGGTGCCGAAGGCGTCGTTGACGTACACGTCCGCCGCCTTGGCGAGCTGGCGGGCGAAATTGGAATCGTTCTTTTCTTCCTCCTTGTGGAAGCGGAGGTTTTCGAGGAGGAGGACTTCGCCGTCTTTGAGCGAAGCGGTCAGTTGCTCGACCGATGGTCCGATGCAGCTATCGCAAAACTTTACCGGCTTGCCCAAAAGCTGCGAGAGGCGGTCGGCGGCGGGCTTGAGGGAATATTTCGGCTCGGGGCCGCCTTTGGGGCGGCCGAGATGCGACATGAGAATCAGCTGGCCGCCGCGGCCGATGATGTCCTTGATGGTCGGCAGCGCCTGCGTGATTCTGCGATCATCGGTGATCTTCGACCCCTCGAGCGGCACGTTGAAATCAACGCGCATCAGAACTTTTTTCCCCTTCACATCCACATCGGCGACCGTTTTCTTGGGCATTGGAAACTCCGGTTGATTTATAGAAAGAATGAAGAAGCGTATCGGGCGTGGATGCTACGGGGCGGGGGAATGATGTCAACAGGAAGTTGAACTGAGCCATCCTCCGGTTGGAGGTGGCGGGTGAAATGCGAAATCATTTTTGTCGTTACGGGTATGGCGCCGACTGCAGTTTTTGGCTCGAATAATAACGCCGTTGGCCGCTTCGGGCGGGCTTGGTGGGCCTGGCGACGGTCGGTACAGCTATTTGCAGTGTGGCGAGGAGTCGCCTCACACAAGATCGCATGCCTCCGGCGGCATCCAGTGGTTCTCTTTGCCCTTCCACTTCACGTTGCAGCCCAGCGGATTGATCCGCTCGATCGGCGGCTTGCGGCCGGCGAGGATGGCATCGACGGCATCGCGCAGCTCGTGTGTGCGGGCGGCCATCTCTATCTTGGGGTTGTCGTCCATCCGGCCGGTGTAGCGCAGCTTGCGCTGCTCGTCAAAGACGTAGAAATGCGGTGTTCGCAGCGCGCCGTAGGCGCGGGCCACGTCCTGAGATTCATCGCGCACATACGCGAAGGGGAAATTCTTTTCCTTTGCGCGGGTGACCATGTTCTCAAACGAATCGCCGGGATGATTTTCCGTTTCGTTGGAATTGATCGCCACCATCTTCAGGCCCCGCGCGGCATAATCACTCGCGAATTTGATCATCCGCTGCTCGCTGCCGACGACGTAGGGGCAGTGGTTGCAGGAGAAGACGACGACGAGGATTTTGGCGTCCTTGAAACTGGACAGCGAATATTGCTTTCCATCCGCGCCGGGAAGTTTGAAATCCGGGGCCTGCTGACCGATCTCCAGGGTGAATGGCATGGGGGACCTTTCGTGGAAAAAAAGATGCAGGGATTATAGCAATGGTTTGTTGAGCCGGCACATTCTGATCGGGCTGTGATTTTATTAAAACATTTTGATCGGTTGACGTTAGCCTGCCGGACAGGGACATGGGGTCGAATGATATTGCCGGTTGCCGCTTCGAACGGGCTTGGTGGGCCTGTCGACGCTTAGGGCATCCGTTTGAGAAAAACGGTGAGGAATTCAGTCGGAGGGGTGCAGCAATTTCGCGGGCCACTGGGGGGTTAAATCAGATCGCAGAAATTTTCCGGGTTGGTCGATAACGGCTTCCGCGGCGAGGTAGCCGGAGCGGACGGCGCCTTCCATGGTGGCGGGCCAGTGGGTTTGGGTGTAGTCGCCGGCGAGGAATAGTGCGGCGATCCCGTCTTTCGGTGGGGATTGGGTGGGGCGGAAGCGATCGGTGCCGGGGAGGGGGGAGAAGGTGGCGCGTTTTTCGATGACGATGGAGCCGCGCAATAATTCGGCGGAGCGCGCGGCGGGGAAGGTCTGTCGGATCTGGGCGGTGAAAAGTTTGAGGCATTCGTCTTTGTCGCGCCCGATCCAATCGCGGGCTGCGCTGATGACGCCGTGAACGGCGCTGCCGTCGCCCAGGGGTTTGCGGAAGAGCCATTGCAGGGGGCCGCCGATCAGTGCGGCGTGGGGCGTTGCCAGGATCGGACGGTCGAACCACATATGAGCGCCCAGGATCGGGACGCTTTGCAGTTGGCCAAGGCCGGAGAATCGATCGTCCGTTTTTGCCAGGTCGGCGGGGATCCATTTTTCCAGAAGGGGATAATTTACGGCGAGAACGACGGCGTCGGCGGGGAGATATTCATCGCCGATTTCGATGCCGACGGCGCGGCGGCCGTCGAAGCGAATCGCGGTGACGCGGGTTCCCAGCCGAACATCGCGGCACGGCAGGGATTCATACAGTTTTCCCAGCGGGCATGCGGGCGTTCCCATGCGGTAGGCGGATTCGTGCAGCAGCATTCCCTCGAGAAATACCTGGATGGCGTAGGCGGCGCTGGCGTCGCGGCAGTTTTCGTTGAGGGCGCTGATCAGCACCAGATCATAAAATTTGTCGATCAGAGTGTCGGGCTGATGATGATCTTTCAGCCACTGCCCGAAGGAGATGTCCGCGAGATTTGCACGGCCGATTTCGCTCAGCCGCAGCATGGCAAGCATCGCCCGCGAGAGGGCGAGGCGCTCGGAAAACGTGAGCGCCCCGAAGGTCGCGCCGGAAAGCGCCAGGTGCAGCGGAGCGGGAAGTCCATTGATTGCCCAAAGGCGATGTTCGCGTCCTTGCGGATCAAAAAAATGGATAGTGCTTTCCCAGTGGATTCGGCCGGCCGCGCCGATGCGATGATAGAAGTCGATGAGGTTGACGCAGCAGCCGAGCAGCACGTGCTGGCAGTTGTCGAGGATTTCGCCGGTTTGGGGGTCTTCGAAAGAACCGGCGCGTCCGCCGAGGGTTTTGCGGGACTCGAGGAGCGTGACGTTTTGTCCCTGAGATTCGAGGGCGACGGCCGCGGCCATGCCGGCCAGCCCGCCTCCGACAACCACGATAGACTGGCCCGCCACGGCTACCTCGCGCGGGTCGCTCGCCAGGCGATGCGAAATTTGGCAACCGGGGAAAGGGAAATGCGCTGGCGCAGAACGCGCTCCGGATCATCGGAGATTTTTTCCAGGATGCCGTGATAAATCTGCGTCATCGCGGTGAGGGTGGGCCGGCAATCGGCGCTGATGAGCGATTCCAGCGGAGCCGAGCGGTGATAAAAATCCTGGGCGCGGTGGATCTGGTCGCGCATCAGTTTTCCGAAACCAGCGCCGGCCTGACCGCTGCGGAGATGCTCTTCGTCGATTCCGGCGGCGGCAAGCTCCCCGCGGGGAATGTAGATTCGGCCCAGGGCGGCATCTTCGCGCAGGTCGCGCAGGATATTGGTGAGTTGAAAGGCGATTCCGCGGTCGATGGCGAGTGATTCGGTTTTCTCGGCGCCGGTGAATCCCCAGATATAAATGCTGGCGATTCCCACCACGCCGGCGACGCGGTAGCAGTATTCGCGCAGCTCGTCGAAAGATTGGATGATGGGTGATTCGAGATCATGGCGCTGGCCGGCGATCACATCGCGGAATACATGGTGCGGAACGTTGAACGTCTGCACCATATCGATGAAGGCCGGCCAGAGCAGATGGCCGGTGGCGCCGCCGCGGGCGGACAGGGCCGACTGCGTTGCTTCGTTCCAGGCATCGAGCGATTCAAGGCGCTGGGGGATGGTCTGCCCATCCTGCCCATCGGCGATGTCGTCGACGAGCCGCATGTAGGCGTACAGCGCGAACATGGCGTTTCGCTTAAGGCGGGGGAGGAGTTTGAGCCCGTAATAAAAGTTGCGGGCCTGGCTCTTGGTGAGCGCGGCGCAATACTCGCGGGACTCGGCGAGGGAAACACCGGCGCGTCCGGCGGCGGCGGTGGTGAGGCTCATCGCCGGCCTCCCGTGAAAAGCCGGCCGGCGAAGGAAATCAGCGTCGAGCAGACCAGGCCACCCTTCTGGATACTGGAAAGCGCCGGCCTGCGGGAGAGGGTGTCGTAGTTTTGCCTGCGGATCGCCGAGAGCACCGCCCGGCCGCCTTTGCCGAAGAGCGATATCTGCAAACGAACCGACGGCCGCAGCAGCGGAAGCAGGGCTTTGCCGCGGTTGAACAGATCGGCGGTGCGTTCCACTTCGAATCGCAGCAGGGCGCGGAAATTGTCATCGCACCGGCCGGAGCGAATCTGCTCTTCGGTGACGCCAAAGCGATCCATGGATTCGCGCGGGATGTAGATTCGGTCGCGGTCGAGAATGTCCCGGCGGACATCCTGCCAGAAATTTGCCAGTTGCAGGGCGGTGCAGGTGCAATCGGAAAGTTCCTGGCGATGCGAATCGCGATAACCACAGAGGTAGAGAACGAGCCGGCCCACGGGATTGGCGCTGCGGCGGCAATAATCGAGCAATTGATCGTAGGTTTCGTAGCGCTGCACGCGCTGGTCCTGCTGGAAGGCGTCGATGAGGTCGAGAAAGGGCTGCGGCGGAAGATCGTGCCGCTGAATGGTCTGCGAAAGCGCGACGAAGATTGGCGTCCTGGCGTGGCCGGCGAAACAATCGAGGGTTTGGGCTCGGAAATCGTCGAGCAGGCTCAGCGACTGCTGACGGTCGCCGGTTTCATCGCCAAGATCATCCGCGACGCGGCAAAATGCGTAGACATTGCTGAAATCCTGCCGCAATCGCCGTGGAAGCAGCAGGGAGACGACCGAAAAGTTTTCATAATGGGATTCGGCGAGTTGGCGGGTCTGATCCTGCGCGCTGGCGATGTCATCAGCGGCGGCCCCGGCCATGTGGATCGTCGATGCGCTCACAAGTTTTGCCATTTTGACTGTTTTTTGAGGATTTGCAAAGGGGAGGGGAGTTGCGCGTTGCGAGTTGTGAGTTGCGAGTGAATTTGAAGAGGCCAAATCTTGCTCGCAACTTGCGACGCGCAACTCGCAACTTTTAACCCTTCAGGGTTAATATATCCACTCATGAAAGTCCTCTATATCGGTGGAACGGGCGAGGTTTCGTATGGGTGCGTTGAAGCGGGGCTGAAGCTGGGGCAGGAGATCAGCATTTACAACCGCGGAACCAGCGGGATTGCGCTGCCGAAGGGGGCCGTGCATATTCAGGGGGATGTAACGGATGAATCGCGATACCAGGCCGTGGGCAAGCAGAAATGGGACGCGGTGTGCCAGTTCCGCACGTTTGATCTGAATCAATGCGAGCGGGATATCCGGGCGTTTGCGGGGAACACGAAGCAATTTGTTTTCATTTCCACGGCGATGGTTTACACGCGCCCGCCGGCGAAATTGCCGGTGACGGAAAATTCACCGCGGGGGAATCCGTATTCGCCGGAATATGCGCAGAAGAAAATCGCGATTGAAGATCGGCTGATGGAGGTGCATCAGGCCGGGAAGATGCCGGTGACGATCGTGCGGCCGAGCCACACGCTGTGGGGGCGATTGGCCAGTGCGTTTGTGCCGGATGAGCATACAGCTTGGCGGATGCTGCATGGCAAGCCCATTATCTCCCACGGGGATGGCACGAGCTTGTGGGCGCTGACGCGCACGGAAGATTTTGGGCGGGCGTTCGCCAAGCTGCTGGGGAATACGAAGGCGATCGGGGAGGCTTATCACATCACGACCGATGAAGTGCATCCCTGGGACGCGATCTACCGCGAAACCGCCGCGGTGCTGGGGGCGCCGTCGCCGAAACTGGTGCATGTGACGACGGATACGCTGCTGCGCTATCAACCGAAATGGGCGGGAAGCCTGCTGGGCGACAAATCGGTGAGCATGATTTTCGACAATTCGAAAGTGAAGGCGGCGGTGGGGGGATGGGAGTGCCGGATCGGATTGCGTGAAGGTTTGAAAATGTCGATGGAGCATGTGAAGCGGAAGCTGGAGAAATTTGTGCCGGATGAGGGGTTGGAGAAATTGCTGGATCGGATTTCGGGGGAGCAGGGGTAGCTTGGGAAATCGATCATGAGCGTAATTCTCATTGACCTCGCGAATGGTCAAAATCAACGTCAATGTAATTGGTGGAATTGGACGCCGACGGTTGAAATCGTTCGACGTGCGAGTCTGCTCGAGGAGAGACAGCTTGAGCTCATAAGCCTCAACGGTTGTGGCGGCACTGTGTCGCAAGATCAGGCGCGAGCGATTGCTCAATTCATTGAAATAGAAATCCTTCCGAAAATGAAGCAAGATGAGATGATGCACGCCGATGGACAGATTTCTAAGCAGCCTTCGCGGCCACGACCCTTTCTTGGAACAGACCCATATGACCTATACGCGGCCCGCCGAAGTTGGTTAGAATCCTTCGTGGGATTTTGTAAAACATGCGGAGGATTTCAGGTCTCTTGAAACAATCGGGTTGTGAAAGGTCAGGAATTTTATGAGCATCAAGACCATCCCTCTTAGTCGGCTGGAGGCGGACCCTCGCGGCACTCTGAATAAGTGCGCCGATTCGGGTCAGGCTGTGGTGGTTGAAATGCCGGATCATCGGCTGATCGCCATTCAGGCACTTGATCCATCGCAAGACGATTCACTGACCAGCGATTTGCTGGAAACCAATCCCAAGTTTCAGGCGATGGTGGAGAAATCGAAGAAGAGCCCGCGAAAGTCTTTTTCCGGCAGCCGACGGCGATGAGTCACCGGGGCGACACGCCCCGGCTCTGGAGGAAAACGCGCCGGGCGGACAGGAGCTGTGCGACATTTTCCTTCGCATCCTCATCCGATTCGGAATTGATGCGGGAGATAATGTCGGTAAAGTTTGCGGCCAAATCGGCGTCTGAAGGATTTCGGCAAAGGCGAGCGATCGCCAGATATCCCATATTCAGTTGCTGGAGTGATTTCTCAGACGCGTCTCTTTCGGGCAGGATTTTGTGTGCAAGTTCGAACTCGCGCTGCGCCTTGTCGAGATCACCGGCCGCCAGCGCGTGAGCGCCGACGAGCCAGTGCGCGGCGGAAACGCGCGCGATGGGTTTTCTGAGTTCGATGGCCAAACGGAGATTCAGTGCGGCACACTCGGCGCCAAACGCGATTTGTGCCGAATCAGGATGAATACCCGGCTCATCCCACCCGGGCCAGGTGAAGGAGCCGACGTTATACGCCAATCCCTTTGCTGACGAGCGAAACTTGTCGACCGTTTCCACCGATAGCCCGGCGGTGTGGGAATGGCCCAGGCAAAAATAAATTCCAGCGCGGCCAATGGTCACGACGGCGGGAAGGTCATGTGCTTTCCAATAAAAATCAGCGACCAAAGTCGCGTAGCGAGCCGCGATCTCGATGGGGCTGCCGTGCGCCTGAATGTGTTCAACAGCAGCGAAAGAGTCGTTGTCACGAAGAAGTTCCTGAATCTCGATCATGATTGACGCTTTATCAATCCGCGCGCCCATCGCCGGCGGTGATCGTCACCTGATGATTGCGCGATAAATCCTCAAAAACCCGCTTGCTCGTTGTAATTCGAAGAATGATTCGGTCGCCGTTGAATTTGCGGTCGAGAATCTGGCAGTGCCTTTCGATGAACGCCAGCAGGCGGCCGTTGGCGGCGTCGGCTTCCAAAATCGCTTCCACCTGCTGGCCTTTCACATGCTGCAGCACCGAAGTGAGCAGTCGATCGACGCCGCGTCCGGTTTTGGCGCTGATGGGAATCGCGTTGGGATAGAGCGTTCGCCATTCGGGGAAATTTTCTTCACCTTCGGGCGTGTCGATTTTGTTCAGCAGCAATAGCTCGGGTTTTTCGGAAACGCCGATTTCCTTCAGCACCAGGTGCACCGAATCGAATTGCTGGCGGGCGTGGGGATGGCCGACGTCCAGCACGTGAAGCAGCAGATCGGCATGCACGGCCTCTTCGAGCGTGGCCTTGAAGCTGGCGACGAGATTGTGCGGAAGATCACGCACGAAACCGACGGTGTCGCTCAGCAGAACCTGGATTTTCCTTTCCAGCTTCCACGCACGGGTTTTGGTGTCCAGCGTCGCAAAGAGCTTGTCATCCGCATAGGTGCCGGCGCCGGTCAGGGTGTTAAAGAGCGTGCTTTTTCCCGCGTTGGTGTAGCCGACAATGCAGATCGTGAAATGCTCGCTGGTGCGCTCGGCGACGAGGCGTGTTTTGCGCTGCTGGATTTTATCGATCTCGCCGCGCAGGCGGCTGATGCGGTTGCGGACGAGGCGGCGGTCGATTTCCAGTTGCTGCTCGCCCGGGCCGCGCGTGCCGATGCCCGCGGGCGCGCCGCCGGCGATTCGCTCCAGGTGTCCCCACATACGCGTGAGACGGGGATACGTGTATTGCATCTGCGCGAGTTCCACCTGCAGCTTGGCCTCGTGTGTCTGGGCGCGGGTGGCGAAGATATCCAGAATCAATTCCGAGCGATCCAAAACCTTGATCCCCTCCATGCGCGGGCTGTTCGCTTCCTTGTTGATGATTTGTTCGAGGCTGCCGATCTGCCCGGGAGTCAGGTCGTTGTCGAAGACGATGACATCGGCTTTTTCCTTAATCGCGAGTTCGGCGATTTCCTTGACCTTGCCGCTGCCGACGTAGGTGCCGGCATCGATGCGCTGGCGGCGCTGCAGGACGGTGCCGACGACTTTGGCACCCGCGGTTTTTGCGAGGGACGCCAGCTCGCCGAGCGGATCGCGCGGATCGGCCGTTGATCTGGGTAAGATAACACCGACAAGAATCGCGCGTTCGCGCCGGACCGTCAATTCGCTTCTTCTCGGTTCTGCCACGATGGGCATTGTAGTGGCGATCGGGGTATTTGAAGAATGGGGGCCACGGCGACTGAAGTCGCCGCGCCGCTTTGGGATTGGTTTGAGGTTTCCCTCCGTCCCAATTTCGCTGGCATTTCAAAATGCCCAGGGCTACAATCCGGCGTCGGTTCTGGTCGCTACTTTTAAGTCCCTGTTCAACGCATGGAGACGCGGCGCATGAACTTTGATTCGCCGGCCATCTCGTTCTCGGGCAATTCTTCCAGCTCCTCGGGGGCGTGCGCCCTCAGCGCTAATGTGCTGGTGCTCAACCGGTTTTACCAGGCGATTCGGGTCATTAATGTGCGCCGGGCGTTTTCGCTGCTGTGCAAGGAATTGGCGGAAGTCGTCCACATCGAAACCGACCAGGCCGGGCAGAGCAAATGGCAGAATTTCAACTTCGACGGCTGGCGTGAAATCAGCCAGCTCAAGGCGGAATTCGAGCCGCAGGAGTACGACTGGATTCACACCGTGCGGTTCCAGATCGCGGTGCCGCGCATCATTCGGCTGCTGGCGTATGAAAAACTCCCGCGGCAGGATGTGAAATTCAACCGGCGAAATATTTACGCCCGCGACGGCAACCGCTGCCAATACTGCGGCAAGCGCATGTCCACGACCGAACTGTCGCTGGACCACGTCGTGCCCAAAAGCCAGGGCGGCCGAAGCTCCTGGGAAAACATCGTCTGCTGCTGCGTGAAGTGCAACGTGAAAAAAGGGGGCCGCACCCCCCAGCAGGCGCACATGCACCTGATCACGCGGCCGGTCAAACCCAAGCGCAGCCCCGTCATCAACATCCGCCTGGCCGATGCGCGATATTCAAGCTGGAAACAGTTTTTGGATACGGCGTATTGGACGGTGGAGTTGAAGTAGGCGATTTAGATCAAACGCGCCATCCGAATGTAATCAGCTACGTCGTTTTTTGTGTTTGGAGGCGATTCCAAGTTGCTGTCGAACCTGTTCGATGGTCGATCCACCTTCCGCTTTTTGCCTCGCTCTGGATTTTTCGATAATCGCGGAGAATTTGGGATTGTTTGCCAACGCGATGGATTCGGCATCCATTCCTCTGGCAGAACTGAGTATCGCCAGTGGTTTGCCGTTTCTTACGACGAGCACGGTGCCGTCATCGATCGATTTGGCGTACTCTGCGAGTGCCTTTGTTGCTTTTTGTATTTCTAATGTCTTCATGGCAGTGTGATTTCCTCTCCCGCGATAAACAATCGGTTTTTGAATTTTCATCCCGATTGCTCTTATTGCGCATTTCCGAATAGGGTAATCCTAGATCACCAACCCCCATCGCCCGCATCCGCCGCGCGCCACAGATACCATGTTGCTACCGTTCGGTACGGCCGCCAAGGTGCGGCGAGCTTCATCAGCTTCGATTTCTTTGGCCAACGCTTCAGACCGTATGCCTGTTTCACGGCTCGTTGCAATCCCAAATCATCCACCGGGAAGACATCCGGGCGGTTGAGCACGAAAATAAGGAACATCTTGGCGGTCCAGCGGCCGATACCGTTGACGGCGGTCAGGGCCTCGATCACCTGATCGTCGCTGAGGCGCGAAAGGTTGTGGTTGGGGATCGCGCCGCTGATAAAATGCTGGGAGAGATCGATCAGATATTTCTTCTTTTGCCGCGACAAACCACAGCCCTTGAGTTCGGCTTCGGAGCCGGTGGTGAGAAGCTTGTGAACCCGCGCGGGTGTGGGACGTTTGCGGGGGAATTTTTCGCGAAATCGGCCGAATAAAACGGTGGCAACCGTCGTCGAGATCTGCTGTGAATAGATTGACTTACACAAAAGCACGAAATGATCCCGCCGTGTGCGAAGGGTGCACGGGCCGATGGCATCCATGATGCGGCGGAGGATCGGATCGTTCTGGAGGTGCCGCCGTGCGGCGGTCCAATCGGTTGGGCTCATATTCGGCCGAATCTTAGTGGCTGGCATTCGATTTGGCGCGGTTCCGGGGCTATGGCAATGGACACAGACCAGTGCCAAGGCTTACAATCATTGGCATATCTGAATAATACCGTGAAGGAGTTGGCATGCGTCCGCCGTTAAAACTGAGTGGAATCGATCAGGAGCACCTGCAGGAACTGTATAACGCCGCAGGCATCGCGCGCGACGAATTGCCCTATTCACCCGCATTTGACGAGCTTTGCCAGGGGTTTCAGGATCGAACTTTCAAAAATGCCCATCCGGAACAGGTGTATTCCGCGCTGTTGAAATATGTTCGCAGCGGGACGAACTCGGCGGGGGAGCCGCAGGCGGCGGTGCTGACCGAAGAGCAGACGAAGCTGCTCAAGGCGCTGCTGCCGCGCCACGCCAAGGGCGGAAAGCTGGTTCCCTACAGCGATGAATTCGAAGCCGCCCAGAAGGAAGGCAACAAGCTCCTTGGCCTGGAGATGACTCCGGGTGAATTCTGGCGGGCGCTGATGCAGTCCAATGGTCCGAAACGCCGCCCTCCGAAGCGCGCGAAAGTGGCCGTGGCGCCGGTGGAAGAAGATGACGACGAAGACGGCGAGTAGGCGTAAGCTCTTTAATATAAGACGCTTATAAAATTGTGAGGAATCATTCTGCCGCCCCATTGACCTGGATAGTCTAGTTCCACTATAGATTAATAGGAATTCGGCGTCCCCTTCAGGGTAGTTTTCAATGACATCTCAGACTTGGAAAGAACAGCTTGGCAATCTCGTGCCTGCCGATTGGGGCGCGGAGATTGACATTTTCGAAACTCAGATCACCTTGCGCAAGCAGGGGAAGATCGATGAAAAAGTCTTCGCGGAGACCCGCCTGCGACGAGGGGCTTATGGGCAGCGTTATGACAACGGCCAGCGTCACGATGGCGTCCAGACGCAGAAGATTCCTTACGGCCCGCTGACCAAGGGGCCGGATACTTTCTGGGAAGCGCCGGGGATGGAGCGAATAAAAATCCCTTATGGCGGGATGAATCCGCAGCAGATGATCGTGCTGGCCGAACTGGCCGAGGAATATTCCGACGCCATTTGCCACATCACCACCCGGCAGGATATCCAGCTTCATTTCATCAGCATCGACGACACGCCGGATATTTTTCGGCGGCTCGCGGCCGTGGGGATCACCACGCGCGAAGCGTGCGGAAATTCGGTTCGCAACGTCACCGCCTGCCCGCTGGCGGGGGTGTGCCACACCGAAGCGTTTGACGTCACTCCCTACGCCAACGCGGTCGCGTTTTATCTGCTGGGGCATCGCGACATCCAGGATTTCGGGCGGAAATTCAAGATCGCATTTTCCGGCTGCGACGATGAAGCCTGCGCGCTGGTGTCAATCCACGACCTCGGCGGGATCGCCACGACCAAAACCGTCGATGGCAAAATGCTCCGCGGATTCAAGCTGTATGTCGGCGGCGGTCTGGGGGCGGTGCCTCATCAGGCCAAGCTGCTGGATGAATTTGTCCCGGAAGAAGAACTGCTGCCGCTCTCGCGCGCGATCGGGCGCGTGTTTGCCCGGCTGGGTGAAAAGAAAAATCGCAATCGTGCCCGGCTCAAGTTTCTCGTCCAGAAACTGGGCATCGAGGAATTTCGCCGGCTCGTGCAGGAGGAGCGGCGCACCATGCCGGAAGATCCGGTGTGGCGCGAGCATTTCGACCGCATTGTGCGCTTCAGCGAGGGGCCGTCGCTCAAGGCGGTGCAGCTCAACGGCGCGCGAAGGCCGCCGGGCTACGACCAGTGGGCCGCGACCAATCTCTACGCTCAGCGCCAGGCAGGTTATGACGTGGTTACGGTCACCTGCCCGCTGGGGGATTTGACCTCCGATCAGATGCGATCACTCGCGGCCATCGCCGCGCGATATGCCAATGGAAATGCCCGCACCACCGTGGAGCAGAACATCGTGCTGCGCTGGGTGCCGCATGATAAAACGATCGATCTGTACAACGAGTTGTGCGCGATCGGCCTCGGCGAGCCGGGCGCCGGTTCCATCGTGGATGTAGTCGCCTGCCCCGGCACCGATACGTGCAAGCTGGGGATCGCCTCGTCGCGCGGTCTTGCCGGTGAGCTTCGGCATCGATTGGCTTCCAAGAACGCCAGCCTCGACAGCGCCATCCGCAACCTGCGGATCAAGGTTTCCGGATGCTTCAATTCCTGCGGGCAGCATCACGTGGCGGACATCGGCTTTTACGGCAACAGCCGAAATATCAACGGGTACACGGTTCCGCATTTTCAGGTGATGCTCGGCGGCCAGTGGGCGCACAACGGGGGCAGCTATGCCCTGGCGATGGGTTCGGTGCCGTCGCGAAGAATTCCCGATCTGATCGACCGGCTCACCGGCAGATACGTCGCCGAGCGCGCGGGCGAGGAATCGTTCCAGGCATTCTGTCAGCGCATCGGCAAGCAGGCTCTCAAGAATATCGTCAACGAGTTCACGGCCGTCCCCACGCACAACGATGACCCATCCTTCTACAGCGACTGGGGCGATCCGCGCGAATTCACCATCGGGGATATGGGCGTCGGCGAGTGCGCCGGGGAAATCGTCTCACTGGCGCAATTTGGCTTCACGCAGGCGGAAAGCGAGGCGTTTGAAGCGCAGCTGCTTCTGGACGGCGGGCAATATCGCGCGGCCGATGAAAAGGCCTACGGCGCGATGCTTACCGCGGCCAAGACGCTGGTGCAGGTGGAGTGGCTCGACGTGCCGGACGATGCCGCGGTGATCGTGGAGGAATTCCGCAAGCGGTTCGTGGAGCCGAAGATTTTCTGGGATACGTATCATCACGGGCAGTTCGCCAATTATCTGCTGACCCGGCACGAGGGCGCCGACACCCGGTTCACGGCCGACACGGCGCACAAGCTGGTGGAAGAGGCGAATTTGTTCATCGACGCCGCCCACAAATGTCACGCAAAGCTACAGGCCCGCGGCGCCGGCGCGAATGCCGCGGTGAAATAATCCGATCGAATAATCTCATGGAACTTTACAAAATAGCGGTGAAGGTTTTCGCATCCGCGGACACGTTCGCGCCGGATCAGTTCGTGCCGGTGTTTCATCATTGGATTCAGAATCAATCGGTCGAGGGGCATCGGCTGATCGACGTCGCGGATTATGGGCATGTCGCAAACGGGCCGGGGACGGTGCTGGTCAGCTCGGAGGCGAATTTTTATACGGATCGCGCTGAAGGAAAACTGGGGCTTTTGTATTCGCGCAAGCTGCCGCTGCCCGGACCGTTTCAGGATCGCCTGCGCGCGGTGATTCGCGAAACCCTCAAGGCCGCGAGCGCTCTGGAGCACGAGCCGATCCTCGCCGGAAAATTGAAATTCAAAACCGATGAGATTCTGATTCGGCTCAACGACCGCCTGCTGGCACCGCCCAGCGAGGAAACCGTCGCTACGGCAGAAAGCGATATCGAGCAGGCGGCGCAGTGGCTGTTTGGAACCGGGGCAAAGATTGAATCTCACTTCACGCCGATCACGCTGGTGGAATTCCGACTTCGATCGTCCCAGTCGCTGCCGCTGCAGGCGCTACTCGGACGATAACGCTTTTTCCACAAGCCTGCGTGCTTCCGGCGGCATCTCCAGGCGCAGCGCCGCGGCGTGGGCGTGCTCGGACATTTTCTTCCACGTGCGGCGAAGGATGCCGATGACTTTTTCCTCATCGTGTTTCGCGGCAAATTCCACGAAATAGCTTTCCAGGAAAACCAGGCAAATGACGTCCTCGAGCTTTTGCACTTCGGGATCGGACTTCAGCTTTTCCTTCTTCAGTAGGGACCGCACGCGGGAGATGGTGGGCTCATCATATCCGACGCCGCGAAGAATCTCGGCTGCGGCATCAGCGTGGAAGGAATAGAGGAAGGTCCGCCACTGGTGGTAGCCGGCGCGCGTGATCGGATACTTGGATCGGGGAACCATCCACCGGCGAATGTGCTGGGATCGCGCGGCGAGATGCAGGATTTCGTCCGCATCGGGATAGAGTTTGTTCAGCCAATCGGTCATTCGACGGGCGTAGACCAGCTCGGCCGGCTCGCCGGCGACGATATTCGGATCCTGGGCGTTGGCGGTGTCGAAGGCCGCAATGGCATCGCGAAATCGATGGGGGTCCGGAAGCATGCGGAAATAGTAACAGAAGTACGTTGAACAGAGCGTTCGATGATGGTTCCTCAGTTCAAAAATGGCAGTCTTTTCATGCGCATAAGGTAGGATGGAAAGCGGTGAGATATAAGTGGGTGATCTTCGCCTTTTTTGTTTTGGAATTGCTGATCGCCTGCGCGGACTCATGGGGCTGGATTTCTTTGAAGACTTGGGAGGGGGTAGTTTTTGATTTTTTGGTTTTTGTCCAGCTTTTACTTTGGTGGTTCATAAGTCGGCGGGAGAAAAGAACCAAACATCGGATCAAAAATGGATTATGTACGGCTTGCGGTTACGACCTACGCGCAACACCAGGCCGATGCCCGGAATGCGGAATCGTGCCGCCCAATCCGAAAAACTCAATTGGCCCCTTTACGTCGCTCCATGAGGACGCTTGAAATACCATAAACGACCGCCATCGCTCCGCCGAAATATCCGCCGAGATGGATGCCGTAGACCGTCATGAAGCGGTGCGGGCGCCACAAGTCTGCTCGGGCGAAGTCCTGAAAATCCGGGCTGATCCAATTGAGAAGAAAATGATGGCCGGTGATTCCAAAAATCGCGGCGCATAGCGCGGTGATGACCAGAATTCCGGGAAGCCGCGCGATCAGCCGGGAATATTTCAATCGGGGCATCCGGCGAGAGGGATTATTGGCGATCAACAGCGCTGCCCCGATGATCAGGCCTGCCCACCAGGTCGCGCCCGCGCCGATGCGCATTGCCTGAAATTGCAGGGCCGCAGGATCGGGCGGAACTTGAGGTCCGATGATCGGGGCGAGGTCTTTCCCATAATAGAAATACTCCCAGGAAATTCGCGAAGTGATTAGATCGTTCAAGATTCCGTACGCGATTGCCACTCCAACGCACAACGCGAGAAATGCATATTCGCGCCAGCGGGTGGCCTGGCGTCCATTCTTGTAAAGATCGGCAATCGCAAGAGCCGCCAGAACCGCAATTCCCAGCGAAATTCTGATGGGTGAAACATTCACGCAGGCACAATGTTGTCTCGTTTGCCGCTGATGTTTCGCATCACGCCGCGGGTGTCGATGATCAGCTTGGCATTATCCGCGATCATCTGCCAGTCGTACGCGCTATGGTGCGTGGAGATAATGACGCAGTCGTAACCGGCGAGCGAATCGACTGTGATCGGGACGCTGGCGAGCTTGAGGTCGTAGTTGCGCATGCGATGCGTGGCCGGGACGTGCGGGTCGTTGTATAGCACGATCGCACCCAGGCGCGAGAGTTGTTCGATCAGCTCAAAGCTTGGGCTTTCGCGGACGTCGTCGATGTTGGGCTTGTAGGCCAGGCCCAGGATCAGAATCTTCGCGCCTTTGACGGCTTTGCCGCGGTCGTTGAGGGCGAGGGCGGTGCGCTGCACGACGTATTCGGGCATTTTGTGGTTGATTTCGCCGGCGAGCTCGATGAAGCGCGTCGGCATGCCGACTTCCTGCGCTTTCCACGTCAGGTAAAACGGATCGATGGGAATGCAGTGGCCGCCGAGGCCGGGGCCGGGATAGAACGGCTGGAATCCGAACGGCTTGGTGCTGGCGGCGGCGATCACTTGCCAGATATCGATCCCCATCGCGGTCAGCACCACCTTCATTTCGTTCACCAGCGCGATATTGACCGCGCGGTAGATATTCTCCAGCAGCTTCGCCGCCTCGGCGATCTCGGCGGAAGCGACGGGAATGACGGTTTCGATCGCCTGCGAGTAAAGTTCCACGGCGATCTTGCCGGAGACTTCATCGATGCCGCCGACCAGCTTGGGGATAGTTTGGGTGCTGGCATCCTTCCGGCCGGGGTCTTCGCGCTCGGGGGAAAACGCGAGGAAAAAATCGCTCCCGCATTTCAGGCCGCTGGATTGCAAAATCGGGAGCACGATTTCTCGTGTCGTTCCCGGATACGTGGTCGATTCCAGCACGACGAGCTGCCCGTGCCGAAGCCGCGTGGAAATCGTCTCGGCGCTTTTGCGGACAAAGGAAAGATCCGGCTCGCGATGCGGCCCCAGCGGCGTGGGAACGCAGATCAAAATCGCATCGGCTTCGCTGATTCGCGAGAAATCGCTGGTGGCGTCGAAACGCCCGGCCGATTTCATGGTTTCGATCAGCTTCTCGCCAAGGTGCTTCAGGTAATTTTCCCCGCGGTGCAGTGATTCGATCTTGGCCGGATCGTTATCGAATCCGATCACATGAAATCCCGCGCGGTGGAACGCGGCCAGCAGGGGCAGGCCGACATACCCAAGCCCGATGATTCCCACCCGGGCGGAGCGGCTGCGGATTTTGGTGGAAAGCTCCATTTTCTGGCAGGAAATGTATCACAAATGCGCTGCGGTACGAATTTGTCATTGAATCACGGGCAGTTCAGTTGGGGTTGTTTTTGAGTTAAACGATTCTTATCTAAAAATTCTGAAATTCAGATTGATCGGTTGACGTTATTGTGCCGAACAGAGTCCCTGACTCGAATTTTGTCGCCCGTGATCGATTCACGCGGGCTTGGTGGGCCTGTTGAAGGTCGAGCGATCTTTTGGAGACGGGCGAGGGAGCCGCCGCAGGCGGGAATTCATTTTCCGGACTCAGAAGGATCATGCGAACGTTAACAGGACCACCACACCCGCATGAATCGCCCGCTGGGCCCATTATTCGAGCCGGATGCCTTGTTCGGCACTGAGCCGGTTATCGATATAAATCTTCTGAAGCGTGACGCTCGTTTTCAGCGGAGACTAAGGACAAATCAGCGACGTTGGCGGGCGTGTCGTGTAGAATGCCATCCACCATGGAAGCGACGAAAATCGTATCGGCCGTCGTCAAGCTGTGGATATTGGCGCTGGCCGCCGGGGCGCTTTATTTTCTCTGGGCGCAGCGGGCCGCGCCTCCGCTGGAGAATCAAATCGAGGAATCGGAAAACATCCAGCACACCAACGTGGACGTGCGCATCGGCCCGATCCGGAAGATGACGCTGAGCGGCTATGCGGTCGGCTTCGGAAACGTCGAACCCGCGCCGGCGACGCCGCAGCAACCGGCGGCGGATGCCCGCATCACGGTTGATTGGCCGTCGAATGTCACGCAGGTGCGCTGCGTCGAGGGGCAGCATGTGGATATTGGCGACGAGCTTTTCGTCGCCAATGCGGCCAATGCCGTGGCGCAAAATGGCGAGGCCATCAAATCGCCGATCGCCGGCACGGTGGTGTCGCTGGATATCCACAGCGGCGAGGTGGCGCTTCCGACCAGAACAGCGGTGGAAATCATGGACCTGGACCGGCTGGTCGTCGCGGTGCAAATCCCCGCCTGGCAGGCGCAGGACGTCGTTCCGGGGGAGCCGGCAACGGTGGAGATTCCTGCCGATCCGGTGCATGGAAATTCGCAGAAATTTGATTCCACTGTCGAGCGGGTCGATCGCGATGCCGATCCGAAATCCAATCTTGTCGGCGTGGACATTACCGTTCCGGCTAAGATGGGCATCCGACCGGGGCAACTGGCGCGGGTGAGCATTCTCACCAGCCAGCAACCCGATTGTCTTGCGGTGCCGGCGGATGCGATCGTGCGCGATGGGCTGGATCGGCCGTTCGTCGGCATCGTCAGCGACGACCACAAACAGGCCACGCTGCGGCCGATCACACCGGGCCTGCGGGAAGGCGATTGGGTGCAAATCACCGGCGAGGGAATCGGGGCGGATCAGACCATCGTGGTGGGCGGCGCTTATGCGCTGCAATATCGCAACGACATCAACGTCCTTAATCCCTGAAGCAGTGATGCGAAATTTTAATTCCTGATTCATGCGAGATTTCATCCCACGTTTCGCGCTTCGCCATTCGCTCTCGATCACGTTCATTGTTTTGGCGCTTTGTATTGCCGGGGGATATTCGGCCCTGCACATGCCATCGGCGCTGTTCCCTCAGACGGATTTTCCGCGCGTGATCATCATGGTGGGCAACGGCGTGATGCCGGCAGATGAGATGATGGCGACCGTCACCCGCCCGATCGAGGAAGCGATGAAGGAAGTGCCCGGGTGCGCCACGGTTCGCTCCTCCACCGGCCGGGGTACGGCGGAAATCGACCTGTTCTTTTCCTGGGACGTGGATATGCGGCAGAGCGAGCTGTACACGCTGGCGCGCCTGTCGCAGATTCGATCCACGCTCCCGGAAACCGTCTCCACCGAAGTGTACCGGATGAACTTTTCGGTGTTTCCGATCATCGGCATCAGCCTGACCGGCCCGGTGCAGAACCTTTCACAGTCGTGGGAGCTGGCGCGATATCAGCTCAAACCGCGATTGCTGCGGATTCCCGGCGTGGCGCGGGTCGATCTGGTCGGCGGGTTGCCGCCGGAATATGCGGTCATTCTCGATCCGCTGCGGATGTCGGCGATGGGATTGGATTTTGCCTCGGTCGGCGATGCGCTGGCGAAGAACAACGTCGTGATCCCCAGCGGGTTTCACCAGGAGAATCACAGTTTGTACCTGACCGTCGTCGATGGGCGGATGCACAGCGCTGCGGAGCTGGAAGCGATGGTGCTCACCGCGGCGAACGGCAAGCCGATTCGGCTGAAGGATATTGGAAGGGTGGAGCGAAGCTCCGAGCCGGCGATGGATGTCGTGACCGCCAATGGGCAGGACGCGGTGCTGCTGAATATTTTCTCGCAGCCCGATGGCAGCACTCTGGACATCGCTGACCATCTGCACGAGCAGCTCGAGCAGATTCGCTCGACGCTGCCGCCGGGGATGAAGCTGTCGCTGTTTTACGATCAGTCGCTGCTGGTGCGGGCATCGGTGCGGAGCGTGTGGGACGCGATTGTATTTGGGCTGATCCTCGCGGTGGCGATCCTCTACCTGTTTTTGTGGGATGCGGGAATGACGTTCGTCGCGACGGCGGTGATTCCGGTCACGGTGCTGGTGACGATCCTGGGAATGCGCCTGCTGGGGCAGAGTTTTAACCTGATGACGCTGGGGGGAATCGCCGCGGCGATCGGGCTCATCATCGACGATGCGATCGTCGTGGTGGAAGCGATTCACGTGAAGATGGCGCGGTTGAAGATGGCGGGGGGGCTTGGATTGCAGGAGGTTATTCGGTCGGCCATCGGCGATATTCTGCCGCCGCTGGTGGGATCGACCATCACGCCGGTGGTGGTGTTTATCCCACTGGCATTTTTGACGGGAATCGCGGGGGTTTTCTTCCGGGCGCTGGCGCTGACGATGGTGATCGGCCTGCTGGCGTCGCTGGTGCTGGCGCTGACGACGACGCCGACGCTGGCGGCATGGTTCTTGCGCAAATCGCCGCCGACCGAGCCGCGCGAGGGGATTCTGCTGCAGTGGGTCAACATGATCTACGAATCGCTCGTGCGGCTGGCGCTGCGGCATCGGTGGTTTGTCCTGGGATTGTGCGGGCTGATTTTCTTCGGCGCGTTCGTGCTCTTTGGCCGGCTCAAGAGTGATTTTCTGCCGCCGATGGACGAAGGCGGGTTTATCATCGACTACGTTGCGCCGGCCGGGACGAGCCTCGTCGAAAGCGACCGCGAGATGCGCATCGCCGAGCGGATTTTATCGACCATTCCCGAGGTGGAAAGCTATTCCCGGCGAACGGGAACGGCGCTCGGCGTTTCGATTGTCGAGCCCAATACCGGCGATTTTCTGGTGAAGCTCCGGGGAAACCGCAGCCACACTTCCGAGCAGGTGATTGCCGATGTCCGCCAGAAATTTCGCGAAGCGTTGCCCAGGGTTGACTGGGAATTTCCCGGGATCCTGGCCGATCTGATCGGCGATCTGACCTGGACGGATGAGCCGATCGAGATCAAGATTTTCTCCACCGATCTGAATCTCCTGAAAAAGCAGGCGGAAGATATCGAGGAAATGCTGGAGAACGTGCCGGGCGTGGTGGACACCGCCAGCGGGGTGATCTACACCGGCCCGACGATCAGCCTGCGCGTGCGCCCGCTGGAGGCACAGCAATTTGGCCTGAGCGCCACGGACATCGGCAAGGCGGTTAACACGGCAATGCTGGGCGCGGTCGCATCGACCGTTCAGGAGGGGGATCGCGTGGTGAATGTGCGCGTCAAGGCCGATCCCACCGCCATCGAGCGGATTGACACGCTGCGCCGGCTGCCGCTGAAAACGCCGGGGGGAACGGTCATCCGCCTCGATCAGGTGGCGGACGTGGTGATGGAGCCGGGACAGATGGAACTGGAGCGGGATGATCTGCGGCAGAATATTTCCGTGACCGCGCGGTTGCAGGATCGCGATCTGGGCAGCGCGATGGGACAGATCCGCCAGATGATCGACAACAACCCGCAGTATCCGCACGACCTGATCGAATACGGCGGGCTTTACCAGCAGCAGCAGGAATCGTTCCGCAACCTGCTGGCGGTGCTGATCACGGCGCTGGCGCTGGTGTTCATCGTCGCAGTGGTGGAATTTCGGTCATTCGTCGAGCCAGTGGCCATCGTCACGGGGGCGGCACTGTCGGTCTTGGGGATCATCCTCGCGCTGCTGATTACCGGGATGACGCTGAATATTGTCACTTTGCTGGGTGCGATCATCGGAATGGGGATCGTTCACAAGAATGGTTTGCTGATGATGGATGCCGTGAAAGATCTGCGAGAGAAGGGCGTGAATATGGAAGACGCTATTGTGCAGGCCGGGGCGCGGCGGTTGCGGCCGGTGCTGATGACATCGCTGGCTGCCGGGCTGGGAATGCTGCCACTGGCGCTGGGGATTGGCGCGGTGAATATGCTTAAGCCGCTGGCGATTGCGGTGATCGGGGCGCTGTGCGTGTCTGTGCTGCTTTCATTGATCGCGACTCCCGTGATCTACGACCTGCTCCTTCATCCGCTGCGGGGGCGCGCAAAAACGCCGCAAGAGATATAACCACAGAGATCGCAGAGACCGCAGAGAATGAATTGTATTGCCTCGATTTCCCATTCCGAAATAGACATTTTTTCTCCGCGTTCTCTGCGATCTCGAGCGCAGCGGGCGGTGCAATGAATTTTAAGGAAAGAAAAGCGGGCGAAGGGAGTCGAACCCTCAACATTCGGCTTGGAAAGCCGACACTCTGCCAATTGAGTTACGCCCGCAGGCGGCCCTCACATATTGCTGCAACGTCCCGGTTGCGTCAACTGTGTTCAGGGTTGACTGATCGCCAGTTTCCGAAATCGTTTTGGGATTGGACTACCGAAATGCAAATCCATTTTTATCGTTGCGCGTGCGATGCCGAATACGGGCATGGGCTCGAATAATAGCGCGCGTGGCCGCTTCGAGCGGCCATGGTGGGCCTGGTGGCGGTCGGAGCATCCCCTGGAAATAGGCGCAGGGAGTCGCCGCCTGCGGCGCCAGGTGCGAAGGTTTTTCGAACGGAGGTCGAGCACGTGCGCGAAACTCCTTAATATTGGCCGCCGAAGGCGGGGACTCTATTCGCCCCATGCTGAAGGATGTTGCGAACAATGACAGGCCCACCACCGCGTCCAAAGCGGCGACCGGGCCAAACATTCGAGCCGATGACCGCGTTCGGCACTGTGCCGCCACTCGATAAAAATACTCCGAAGCTCGCAGGCTGGATGAGTGAAGATGAAACTGGAGATAAATCAATCCTGGCGCATGGGCCACACCCGGATTTGACGCGTCCCATCCTCGTGAATACCCTCGCTTACAATCTCGATGCTCAAGCGTACGCCGTTGTATGAATTTCATGTCGCCTGCGGGGCGAAGATGGTTGAATATGCCGGGTGGGAGATGCCCATCCTCTATCGCGGCATCACTGCCGAGCATCTGCAGACGCGCGCCAGCGGGTCGCTGTTTGATGTTTCGCACATGGGGCGGATTCACATCACCGGGGCGGGGGCGGCCGATGCGCTGGAGAAATCGCTCACGCGGAATATCGGGCAGATCAGGGTGGGGCAAAGCCGGTACAGCCTGGTGTGCAATCCTTCCGGCGGGGTGATGGACGACGTGATCGTCAGCAAGCATCCCAAGCACTGGCTGGTGGTCTGCAACGCATCGAACCGGGAAAAAATCCTCAAGCATCTGACCGATGTGCGTGATGTCGGCGGCTTTGACGCGGAGATTTCGGACAAGACGGAATCGACGGCGATGGTGGCCGCGCAGGGGCCGCGGGTGGTGGAGCTGATCGGCGAAACGCTGGACGTGGATGTGCGGTCGATCAAGCGGTATGGGTTTGAAACCGGCACATACATGCTGAGCCGGTTCACCCTGTTTCGCAGCGGATACACGGGCGAGGATGGGGTGGAGATCATCGTTTCCAGCGGCACGGCACAGAATATGGTGAAATCGCTCTCCGGAGAAATGTCCAAGCCTGATGCGCCGATTAAACCTGCCGGCCTGGGCGCGCGGGATACGCTTCGCCTGGAAGCGGGGATGCCGCTGTATGGGCACGAATTGGGCGAAAGTCTCGATCCCCTGACCGCGGGCTTGAGTTGGGCGGTCGATCTGGGTAAGGATTTCATCGGCGCCGATCCGCTGCGCGTGATCGCGAAAAACGGCCCGGCGAAAAAACTCGTTGGACTGGAATTGCAGGGCCCGCGCATCGCGCGGCAGGGTTCGGTGGTGAAGCGGGAGTCCGCTCAGGTGGGCGAGATCACCAGCGGCACCTTTTCCCCCACGCTGCAGCGCAGCATCGCCATGGCTTACGTGGATGCGGCCCATGCGGGCGAGGGCACGGAACTGGACGTCGATCTTCGCGGGTCGATTTCAAAAGCCAGGGTCGTGCCGTTGCCATTTTACAAACGCGCCAAATAATAAGGATGAATCATGCCTGTACCCCAGGACCGAAAATATCTTGAATCGCACGAATGGCATCAACTTGCCGGCGACGTGGTGACGATCGGCATCACGCAGATCGCCGCGGATGAACTGACGGATATCACATATGTGAAGCTTCCCGCCGTCGGCGCGAAGATATCCGCGAACGGCGCCTTCGGTGAGATCGAATCGGTCAAGACCACGAGCGATCTATACAGCGGCGTGAGCGGAACCGTCACCGCGGTGAATTCAGAGCTGACCACGAATCCCGGTCTGGTGAATGCCGACCCGTTCGGCAAAGGGTGGATGATCAAGGTAAAAACCACCGATGCCAACCCGCTGGCCGCGCTCCTTTCCTGCGACGATTACCTCAAGAAGACCGGCCACTGATCATGAAGATCCCGGATTTCACGGATGAATTTGCGCATCGGCACATCGGGCCGGGCGAGCGCGATCTGCGCGAAATGCTGCAGACCATCGGCGTTTCGTCGCTGGATGAGCTGATGGATCAGACGGTTCCGCAGTCGATTCACTTTCGCGGCGATCTGGGGATCGGACCGGCGCGGCAGGAATTCGAGCTGCTCGAGGAACTGCGCACCGTCGCCGAACAGAACAAAGTCCTGCGAACCTGCCTCGGCATGGGATATTCCGACACGATCGTCCCGCCGGTGATTCAGCGGAATATCCTGGAAAATCCGGGGTGGTACACGCAATACACGCCGTACCAGGCGGAGATCGCACAGGGGCGGCTGGAGGCGCTGCTGAATTTTCAGACGATGGTGAGCGATCTCACCGGTTTGCCGCTGGCCAACGCATCGCTGCTGGACGAGGCGACGGCGGCGGCGGAAGCGATGGTGATGTGCTGGCGAATCGCCGAGGATCACCGTGCGTCTTTTTTCGTCGCCCACGATTGCCATCCGCGCACCATCGCGGTGGTGCAGTCGCGCGCCAAGGCGGTGGGAATGGATTGTGTCGTTGGGCCGGCATCCAAAGCGGATTTCAGCGGCGGAAAATTCTGCGGGATTCTTCTGCAATATCCCACGACTTACGGCGTCGTCGTCGATTATTCCAACGTCATTGCCGCCGCTCATGCAGGGGGTGCGCTCGTCGTCATGGCGGCCGATATCCTGGCGCTGACGCTTTTGAAATCGCCGGGTGAATTCGATGCGGACATCGCCATCGGCTCGACGCAGCGGTTCGGCGTTCCGATGGGTTTCGGCGGCCCGCACGCGGCGTACCTGGCGACGCGAACAGCGTTCGCGCGAAAGATGCCGGGGCGAATTGTCGGGCTTTCCAGGGATTCCACCGGGCAACCGGCGCTTCGACTGGCCATCCAGACCCGCGAGCAGCACATCCGCCGCGACAAGGCGACGAGCAATATCTGCACGGCGCAGGTGCTGCTGGCCGTCATGGCGGGGATGTACGCCGTTTATCACGGTCCCGATGGTTTGCGGCGAATCGCGCTGTGGGTGCATGGGATGGCTAGCGCGCTCTCGGCCGGTTTGCAGAAGCTGGGGCATACCGTCACCGATTCGCCTTTTTTCGATACCTTGCGCGTGCGTGTGAACGGCCTGCCGACGCAATCGGTTTTATCCGCCGCGAAAAATGCCGGGTTCAACCTCCGCGATCTCGGCGGGGAGGATATCGGCATCGCGCTGGATGAAACGACCACGCGGCAGGATGTGCAGGCGCTCGTTGAAGCATTTGCCGGCGGCTCGACGCTGCGGGTCAACGTCGATCAACTCGCCGGCGAGGGGGCCGAGTTTCCGCCCAATCTGCGGCGAAGCAGCGAATTCCTGGCGCATCCCGTTTTCAATCGGCACAAGAGCGAAACGGAAATGCTGCGGTATATCTTCCGGCTGATGAGCCGCGATCTCTCGCTGGCGCAGTCGATGATCCCGCTGGGTTCGTGCACGATGAAGCTGAACGCCACCAGCGAGATGATCCCGGTCACCTGGCCGGAGTTTTCGCGCATGCATCCGTTTGCTCCCGCGGACCAGACGCGCGGGTATGCGAAGATGACGCGGACGCTGGAAGACTGGCTTGCGAAAATCACCGGGTTTTCCGCGGTGTCGCTGCAGCCCAACGCGGGATCGCAGGGGGAGTATGCCGGGCTGCTGGTAATCCGCGCGTATCACGAGCATCGCAAGCAGGCCGGCCGCACGGTGTGTTTGATTCCCGTCTCCGCGCACGGCACCAATCCCGCCAGCGCGGTGTCGGCGGGGCTCAAAGTCGTGCCCGTTGATTGTGATGAGCTTGGAAACGTGAACCTTTCGGATTTGAAAGCCAAGGCCGAGCTTCATCGCGACGAGCTTGCGGCCTTGATGCTGACTTATCCCTCGACGCACGGGGTTTTCGAGGAAACGGTGAAGGAGATTTGCCGAATCGTCCACGACAACGGCGGGCAGGTTTACATGGATGGGGCGAACATGAACGCGCTGGTGGGCCTGTGCCGGCCGGGCGACATGGGCGCGGATGTCTGCCACCTGAATCTGCACAAGACATTCTGCATTCCCCACGGCGGCGGCGGGCCGGGCATGGGGCCGATCGCGGTGGCATCGCATCTCGCTCCGTTTCTGCCGGACAAGGGGGAGCTGGCGATTGGGCCGATTGCGCAGGCGCCCTTCGGAAGCGCCAGCATTTTGGCGATTTCGTATGTATACATCGCGCTCATGGGAGATCACGGCCTCAAGCGCGCGACCGAGTTTGCGATTCTCAACGCCAATTACATGGCCAGCCGGCTCGCGCCGCATTATCCGATTGTTTTCAAGGGGAAAAGCAGCAGGTGTGCGCATGAGTTCATCATCGACTGCAAGCAGCTCGAAGCAATGAGCGGGGTGAAAGTGGAGGACATCGCCAAGCGGCTCATGGATTACGGTTTCCACGCCCCGACGATGTCCTGGCCCGAGCCGGGCACGCTCATGATCGAGCCGACGGAAAGCGAATCGAAGGAAGAGCTGGACCGCTTCTGCGATGCGATGATTTCCATCCGCCAGGAAATCCGCGAGATCGAGCAGGGAACCATGAGCCGGGAGGACAATCCGCTCAAAAACGCCCCGCACACGGCGGCGGCGATCGCGTCCGATGAATGGCATCATCCCTATTCCCGCCAGCGGGCGGCGTTTCCTTCGCCCTGGACGAAGAATTTCAAATTCTGGCCGGCCGTGGGACGCATCGACAACGCGTACGGCGACCGCAATCTGGTCTGCGCCTGCCCGCCAATGAGCGAATATGGGCAATGAATCGCGAAAGCGCGGTCCGCTCGTGGTGGGCGTGATGTGCATCATGATGATCACCATCGCCGGGGGTTTGACGTATTTCATGCACGTTTCGTCGGCGGAGCTGGTGCGGAACCTGGATTCGCCCGATCCGGAAAAAGTGGGGGATACGCTGATTAACCTGCACGATCGGAAGGACCCGGCGGGGATTGCCAAGGCGACGGAACTGCTGAAAAGCGAGAGCCCGGATGTGTGGCCGAATGCGGCGCTGTATCTGGGGGCGATGGGGAAATCGCAGTCGATTCCATATCTGATCAAAGCGCTGCAGACGAACGATCCGCAGTATTCGCGCGAAATCTCGGTGGATCTGACGACGATGACGGGGATGGATTTTGGGGGGGATTTTGAGGGGTGGAAGAAGTGGTGGACGGGGAAAAATCCTGGGATGCCGTTTGATTTCAATAATCATCTCGCCAGATAAAAATAAGTCGCAGGGGCGTCTCGCCCACATCTTATTTTTGTGCGCTACGTAAACCGCATTTTTTTTGGACGTCCACTCTTCGACACTGGGGCGTTGTGGCTTGCTTTTGTGACATGCTATGCTGATCGACAGTGAGCAGTGTGGCGAATATGGCACCATCACGGGAGCTGCGCAGCCTGTTGTCAGTGTGGATTTGCGGGTGCGTGGTCTGCGCTTTTACGGCATCCTTCGCGTTGGGGGAGACGCCAACGACGCAACCTGTGATTGCGGAAATGCCGCTGGGCGACGGCAGCATGCCAATATTTCTCAAAACGACCTGGAAAGGGCAGACAGGATACTTCATCCTGGATACGGGCTCGACATCTAGCGTTCTGGACACGAACGTGTTTTCCGATCTTAGAAAAAAAGATAGAGATGCAGAAACTGACGTTACACTAGGGGGCCAAGTAACCTTTGAGTTCTTCAATGGTCCCGACCTCAATGTTGGCCCAATTCATTTGCGAAACGAAACCGTCACAAGAACGGACTTTTCACCCTGGACTGAGAGTTTTCACCGGCCGATTTTTGGATGGATCGGGGTTGACGTGCTACAACCATTTGTCCTACAGCTCGATTTTGATGGTGGGAAGTTGCGATTCTTACGATCCGATAACGCCACTCATCCTGAGTGGGGGACCTGTAAGCAAATCATGATTTATGAAGGAGTGCCCTGCGTGGAGTTACCGTGGAGAGATCGACAAGTGCCATTCGTGCTTGACACCGGCTTTTTCGGCAGCATTGCCTATCCCAGCCAGTTGTTCGATGCGATTGTGAGTTCGCGCAAAATACCTGTTGAGTCAAACCCCAATTTCACCGCAGCGGGGACGCGATGGCTGCGGCGTGTCCGCTTCCCAGACTGGCAATGCGGAAACTGGACTTATCGTGGGATGATTCTTTCTGAGGCGCAATCTGATTTGCGTATCCTTGGATTAGGATTTTTGAGACGAAACCTCGTTACGTTTGATTTTCCAAGAGGACTTTTTTATTTCAGGCCAAACAACCAGATTAACCGCAGAGATAAGGCCCAAATGAGCGGCCTTCATATCTTTTGGATTGGGCCCGACATGGTGGCGAAATTCGTAGATGTGGGAAGCCCCGCCTATGAGGCTGGAATGCGGGATGGAGATATTCTGGTGGGGATCAATGGCAAGCCCATGAAGGATTATGATTACGATTCGCTGCGCGAAGTGATAAGTTCGGCTGAAGGACAGCCGGTTACTGTCACCTATCGCCGCGGAGGCGATGAGCACACGGCAATCTTCAAGCTTCACAGCCGAATTTGATTTTCGGGTACGCCATGGCAGTATGCGCTTGGCGCGAACAGAAAAAGGTTGTTGTTCGTGTATCGCTCACCTTATTTTTCTTCGAGTTAAATAAATTCAAGATATGGGCGGGACGCCCATGCTACGGCATGACGCGGGCATCGGGGTATTGCACGGCGATCTGGGCGCGAAGCTGCTGGGCCTGACTGTAGGAGGGGACGTTGGCGGTGCGGACGACGGTGATGTTTTTGTCCACCCGAATCAGCGGTGCTGATCCGGAGCGGCGCACGGCGTTGCAGGCGCTGTTGACGTCTTTCTGCTGGGTGTACGCGCCGAGCTGAACGTAGAAGCCGCGGATGCCGAAGTGGGCGGCGGCGGGGGCGGCGTAGGCGCTGCCGGGGAATTGCTGCTGGACCTGTTGAAAGGTGCGGTCGGCATCGTCGAATCGGCCCAGGCGCTGCTCGCTGATTCCCATGCGATAGAGCACCTCATCCCTCGGCTGCGAGGAATCGAGCGAGTTGAAGGCCGTCATGAATTCGGGAACGGCGGCGGCGTAATCTTCCTGGTAATAGCAGACATTGCCGAGCTGCGCGTGAAGCCGGGCGGCGATTTCGGGGCGCGGGCTAAACGTCAGGCCGCGGGTGTAGGAATCGCGGGCCATGGCGAAATCGTGGGCGGCGGCGGCGTTGTCAGGCTTTTGGCGCATCTCAATCGCATAGCCACGAAGAAAATACGCTTCGGCCAAGGCGGGTGTGTCGCCGGAGGAGATGACCGCATCGGCATCGCGGATGGCGTCGCTGCTTTGGCCCGCCGCCAGAGCCTGTTTACCGGAGTTGAGCGCCTGGCGCGACTGCGGATCGCCGGTGCAGGCGGACAGCAGGATCACCAGTCCCAGCACTCCAAGATATCTTCGCATCCTTGCCTCCAAGGGATATAGTACATCCATGCTGATCGAACCGCTGCTGGATCACGCGGAAAAGGTTCCCAACGACATAGCAACGCACGATGAAACCGGACCGCGTACGTTCGGGCAGCTCGCCGCTTCGGCCGCGGGGCTGGCGCATTTCCTGTCTGGCGCGACCAGCCGGCCCAGCGTGGGGCTCTTGCTTCCGGCGGGCGCGGGCTTTGTCGCGAGTTTCTACGGAACGCTGCTGGCTGGCAAGAGCGTGGTGCCGATCAATTTTCTCCTGGGGGACCGCGAGATCGCCCATGTGATCGCCGACAGCGGCATCGACACCGTTATCACAATCCCGCAATTGAGCGGCAAGCTGCCCGCTTCGGGGTTGAACGTCATCGATCTGAGCGAGCTGGCCAAGCGCGCGGCCGCTTCGCCGATTTCCCCGGCGATGGTGCTTGCTTCCATCAAGTCGCGCCTGCCGAATCCCAAGCCGGATGACATGGCCGTGCTGATGTACACCAGCGGAACCAGCGGCCTGCCCAAGGGTGTTGTGCTCACCTACAACAACCTGCAAAGCGACGTCGACGCCTGCATCGAGCACGCCCGGCTGGAAACCAGGCACAAATTTCTCGGGGTGATCCCGCTGTTTCACTCGTTCGGCATGACCGCGATGATGCTGGCGCCCGTGCAGCTTGGCGCCACGGTGATCTACATGGCCCGCTTCAGCGCGGTGGCAGCACTCAATGCGGTACGGGAACATGGCGTTTCGCTCATGTTTGCGATTCCCAGCATGCTGGCGGCCATCGCCCATCTGAAAAGCGCCGCGGCCGACGATTTCAAAAGCATCTACGCCATCATCAGCGGCGGAGAACCATTGCCGGCGAAACTGCGGGAAGTCTTCGCACAGCGGTTTGGGCTGACGCTGTACGAGGGATATGGGCTGACCGAAACGAGCCCGGTGGTGTCGCTGAATGTGCCGCACATGCACCGACCGGGCAGCGTGGGAAAGCCGCTGAAGGTGGTGGAGGTGAAGATTACCGATGACAGCGGGGCGGCGATGCCAACCGGCCAGAGCGGCGAGGTCTGGCTGCGCGGGCCGATGGTCATGAAGGAATATTTCAAGCTTCCGGCCGAAACCGAGGCCGCCCTGACGCCCGACCGATTTTTCAAGACGGGTGATCTGGGGATGATGGATGCCGATGGATTTCTTTTTATCACCGGGCGGAAGAAGGACCTGATTATCGTCGCCGGGGAAAAAGTCGCACCGCGCGAAGTTGAGGAAACTTTGCTGGGGCATCCCAGCGTCGCGGAAGTGGCGGTGGTGGGGAAGAAGGACCCGGGCCGGGGCGAGCAAGTGGTGGCGTTCGTCCTGCCGCGCGAGGGTCAGGAATTGAAAGCGGATGTGCTTCGCGATTTCTGCCGGCAGCGCGGGCTGGCGCAGTGGAAAATTCCGCGCGAGTTTCATTTCCCCAAGGATTTTCCACGCACTCCTACCGGAAAGGTGCTGAAGCGCACGCTGGCGGAGCAGGTGAATCAGTAACGGGTCGGCGTTTTACAACCTCTGACCATGGCCCATCCCACATTCCGGGAAACTTTCGATTTGGCGATGCGGCATCATCAGGCCGGGCGGTCGCGCGAGGCCGAGCAACTTTACAGACAAATCCTGGCCCGGGAGCCGAAACATGCCGGCGCGCTGCATTATCTCGGCGTGATTGCCCATCAGGCGGGACGCCATGACATTGCCGCGGATTTGATTCGCTGAGCGATCGGATAGAGATGCAGGGACGAACGGCCGATTCGCGCGAGCATTTGCAGCTTTACGGCCTCGTGGACGTGGCCCTGGACACCTACCCCTATCACGGCACAACGACAACTTGCGAAGCCTTGTGGATGGGGGCGCCCGTGGTGACTTTGGCGGGCCGCACGCACGCTTCGCGCGTGGGTGCAAGCCTGCTGACCAGCGCCGGCCTGCCGGAACTGATCGCGCAAACGCCGGAGCAATACGTGGAGATTGCCGCGGCGCTGATCGAAAACCCATCACGGCTCGCGGAACTGCGCCGCACGTTGCGCCCACGAATGCGCACATCCCCGCTGATGGACGCCCCCGCATTTGCCCGAAACATTGAGGCGGCCTATCGCCAGATGTGGCGCCGGTGGTGCGAAGGGCGCACGCCGGCTTTTTAGCTCAATCAATCCCGATCGTTGTTCCGATAACCTTCGATGTGTGTGCGGTTGTGCACGCACGTTTGGAGCAGCGCGTGGAAGCGATCAATCTTGAAGTGCAACTTCCTGAGTGGCTTGGAATTATCCAAAACGCGGGGCGGTTTGCGAAACTGTTTATCACCGGGTGCCCCAAGTCGGGAACAACCTGGCTTTCCAGCACGATGAACGGGCATCCGCAGATTGTCGCCGCCGGTGAGGGGCGGTTTGCCTGGCGGCTGTTTCCCATGTTGCAGCAAGCCTGCGGGATGTTCAACACCGACCAGCGGAAGAACGGCGCCGTCCAGCAGGCGTTTATTTATGACACCGAGCTGCAACTGGTCATGCGCGCCTTCAGCGAAGGCATTTTCCTGCGGTATCTGGCGGCCAGCGGCAAGCCGTTTGAATCAGTGCGCGTGCTGGCCGACAAAACACCGCAGCATATCCTGTCGGTGCCGCTGCTGCGGACGCTGTATCCCTCGTGCAAGTTCATCAACATCGTGCGCGATCCGCGCGATGCGGCCACCAGCGCGCTGTTCCACCTGGCGCTGAACGATCCGCGTCCGCGCGAGAAATATATCGAATCGTTCATTACCGAAAGCTGGCGGCTGCATGTCGAAGCCGCCGTCGCCGCCGAGCAACAGCTTGGTTCGGGCGTGATCCTGAACGTCCGGTACGAGGACATGCACCGGGATGACGGCGGCATTATTCGCCGGTGCCTTGAGCATGTGGGCGTCGATTGCTCCGATGCCGTCGTCGAAGCGTGCCGGCAGGCCGGAAATTTTGAAAAACTTTCCGGCGGAAGAAAACGCGGGCAGGCCGATCCGAAATCCTTCTATCGCAGCGGCACAGTGGGAGACTGGCAAAACCATCTCGACCGCGACCTGGCCAAACGATGCTGCCTGCCGGTGAAAAATCTGATGGATCGATTCGGTTATGACATCGATCAGCCATCGGCAAGCATCGCTTCAGTGGCAGCCTGATTTCCGGATAGATTCCCATGCAATGCTGGTGCGGCAACTCGAAACTGCTTCCCTTCGGGGAGGGGTATTACCGCTGCGCCCACTGCGAAACGCTGGTTGCGGGAAATCGGCAGATTGGCTTTGATCCGCGCGTCTCCCAAGAATCGGCTGATCTTTACGGCAGCAGATATTGGTTCGCCCACCAGACGGCCGACCTGAAATGTCCCGACATCGTTACCCGCTCCCGGTCGGACCTTTCCGAGCGGTGCGTTCACTGGCTGCGGTCGCTCCTCGAGTTCAAGCTCCCACCGGCGAAGATATTGGAAATAGGCTGCGCCCACGGCGGCTTTGTGGCCATGCTTCGCCAATGCGGGTTCGACGCCGTGGGGTTGGAATTAAGCCCGGCGATCGTCCGCATGGCTACGGAAACATTCGATATTCCCGTTCATTCCGGCCCAATCGAGGATCAAACCATCGCCGCGCATTCGCTGGATGCGATCGTGATGATGGATGTGCTGGAGCATTTGTCCGATCCGCAGGCCACGATAAGCCGCTGCATCGAGCTGCTTCAACCCGATGGCATTTTGCTGATCCAAACCCCCGCATATCCCGAGAAAACCAGCCTTCCGCAGCTTCACCAGCGGAGGCACAAATTCCCCGAGATGCTGGATAAGAATGAGCATCCGTTGCTTTTCAGCATGTCCTCCGCCCGCGAGCTGTTCCGCCGTGCCGGCGCGCCGTTTCTGGAATTCATTCCCGCGATTTTTGATTTCTATGATATGTCGTTCGTCGCCAGCGCCAGTCCGCTGCGGCGACACGATCCCCAAACCCAGTCCGCCGCCCTGACCCGGAGCGTCGGCGGCCGATTCATCGAGGCCCTGCTCGACCTCGACGCGCGGCGGCTCAACCTGCTGGCAAAATATCGCCAGCTTAAGGGCGCCACGCCCGATAATACTTCACGTATCAAGCTCAAATCTGCCGATGTAGCTTAGAAGTATGCCCCTTCCCGCGCCGCAGAGTTCATGGATACCGCTGAAGTCGCTGTCGGCACGTTTTGCTGCCAATATTCAGGCGCTGAATTCGCGTTATCCCGAAGTCGCGGATGCATTGCGAAGTCTTTCTCCCGCACAAAAATATTGCATATCTCCGGCAGTCGATCACATCCAGCTCGGCGTCGAAGGCATTGTGGGCACTGCGCCGATGCAGCTTCCACATTCGGTGCCGCCGTCCGTCGCGAAAAATCTGATCCAGCGGCTCTATCCCTCCGCCCAATGCCATCAGCCCGCGCTGATCTGCGGCGAAGACATGGGGTGGCTGTGGAATGGGATTTACGCGCTACCGTGTCATACGCCGGCGATGCCCGGACACAAGCCGCCGCTCTATTTTCTTATTCGCGATATCGAGCGGCTGTGGGTCATGCTCCATCTGCACGATTGGCAAAACCTGCTGGCGGATAGCCGCGTTCGGCTTTTCGCGGGTGATGATGCGTTCGAGCGATTCCGTAATTCGCTGCTTACAGATACGGTCTGCCCCTGGCCGCGTTTGTCAGTGCAGGTGGATGCGGCGATGTGGAATGGGCAGCCATCCCTCGACGAAATCCTCGCCGGCGCGACTGAGCACGCTAATCAGCGGTACAACCGCCAGACCGAGCAATTTCGCCTGGCCTATTCCGGCGCCACGCCGCGGTCGATTGCCGATCTTCTGGCTTCCGGCCGGCCGCTCAAGGTGCTGGGGATCACCTCTCGCTTCACGACGTTCCTGCAATATTCGATGCGCGATTGGCTGGCGGCGTTCGAGCGGCTGGGGCATCAGACGCGCCTCATGATCGAGCAGCAAGACCACGAGGTGTGCAACAGCCTTTCCACCGCGATCGACTGTGCCGATTTCAAGCCCGACCTGGTTGTGATCATCGATCATTACCGCGCCGAACTTGGCGGCATTCCCGATCAGGTTCCGCTGGTGATGTGGGTGCAGGATGCCCTGCCGAACATTTACCGCCGCCAGGCCGCGGCGGCGCAGGGGCCGCTGGATTACGCGATGGGGTTTAACAAGCTCGATCTGGTGCATGAATATGGCTATCCGGCGGATCGTTTTATGTCGGCCGTGATTGGCTGCGATGAAGTGCGTTTCGCGCCCCAGGCGCTCAGCCCCTCCGAAGCCGCTGAATTTGCCTGCGATGTCTCCTTTGTGAGCCATGCTTCCACACCCGCGGATGTTTTGCTTCAGTCGGATATCGATCGCGCCGGCTCGCGCGAAGCCGCGCGCCTTCTGCGCGATGTGTATGAGCAGCTTCGCGCGGTTTACCAGGAAGGCGGGTTCGTCACCGAGGCCGTTCAAATCCGCCGGATGATCGACCGCGCCCTGATGCAGACGAAAACCTCCATCGCTGAAGAGCAAATGCCTAAGCTGGTGGACCTCTTCAGCCACCGGATCAACAACGCGCTGTTTCGGCATCAGTCGCTCAATTGGCTCGCAGAAATGGGTGTGGACCTGCGCCTCTACGGCCGTGGATGGGAAAAGCATCCGACACTTTCGCGCTTCGCCCGTGGAAATGCCGACAATAAATCGCAGCTTTCGCTGATCTACCAGGCGAGCCGAATTTCGCTGCACGTCAGCCCGCACGGCGCCGTGCATCAGCGTTTGATGGAGGGACTCTCCTGCGGCGGGTTCTTCCTTGTGCGGTATTGCCCGGGCGATCTGCTGGAGCGCAGCTACCAGACACTTTGGAACGGGTGCGTCTCGCGACGCATCGTGTCCGATTCGCAGCTCAAAAGCTGCTCCGAGCCGCTCATTACCCGCGCGATCGCCCACTGCGCTCAGATACTTCAGCACGATCCGTTCTTGAGGAATCATCCATTCATTGACGAGCTTCGCGCCAGCGCCCAGGGTGGATATATCCGCTCCGCGGGGACGATCTTCGGGGAAGATTACGATGCTGTGGTTTACGACAGTGCGGTTGAGCTGCGCGAGAAAGTGACGCGATTTCTCACCGACGAAGACGAGCGGAATCGAATCGCGCAGTCCATGCGGGCCGTTGCGGTCGCGAGATTCTCCTACACGGCCACGACCCGCCGATTGCTCGGCTTCATGGCTGAAGACCTGGCCAGCCGCGATCGGCAGAAGGCGGCGGCGTGATGCAGAGCATTGAACCCTCCATCCCCTGGGCCAGGCCCGCCATCGACGATGCGGAACTGAACGAAGTGATCGCCTGCATGAAAAGCGGATGGCTCAGCTCCGGCGCGCGCGTCGCGAAATTCGAGCAGCTCATGGCACGCCGCGCCGGCAGGCAGTTCGCCATCGCCGTCAGCAACGGCACGGCCGCCCTCGACCTGGCGCTGAAGGCCGTCAATCTCGCCCCCGGCGAGGAAGTGATCGTCCCCGCATTTTCCTACATCGCCACCGCGTCGACCGTCGCCCTGCAGGGCGCCACGCCGGTGTTTTGCGATATCGACTGGACCAATCTCTGCATGGATCCCGCCAGCGCCGGTGATTGTATTTGCCGGCAGACGCGGGCAATCCTCTGCACGGATTACGGCGGGAATCCCTGCGATTTCGCGGCCCTGGCGGTGCTGGCCGACCGGCATGGGATGCCGCTGATTCTCGACGGCGCCCAGAGCATCGGCTCGATGTTCCGAGGCAAGCCCGCCCTTTCTTATGGGATGATTTCCACGGTCAGTTTCCACGCGGCCAAGACCATGACCACCGTTGAAGGCGGAATGGTTTTCACCGATGACGAAAATCTCGCCCGGCGGATGCGCGCCATCCGCTCGCAGGGAGAAGACCCCAACCGAAAATATCATCACATCGAACTCGGACACAACTTCCGCATGACCGAACTCCAGGCCGCGATTGGCCTGGCGCAGCTCGGCAAGCTGGACGCTTTTCTTTCCGACCGACATGAACTGGCCGATCGATATCGCGCCGGATTTTCGGCGATGGGGCTGGCGATGCCGCGGGAACTGCCGATGGCCCACAACAGCTATTTTCTCTTCACGGTCCTGCTTCGCGATCGCGATGCGGTTTCCGCGGCGCTCAAGCGCGCCGGCGTTGAGACGCGCATCTGCTATCCGATCCCGCTTTATGACCAGCCGATCCTGCGGAAATATAAATCGCGCCGCTGCCCCGTCGCCGAGGAAGCGTGCGCCACGGTGCTGAACCTGCCGATGTTTTTCGGAATGACGGCCGATCAGCAACGGCGGATTATCGATAGCCTGCGGATTGCGCTGGGCGAAACATCCCGCTCGGCGGCATAAGAGGCAAAATCGTATGATCGTAGCCGTCGATACCAATTGCATTCTCCCGGGCCAGGTGGGCGGAATCGAAAACTACACGCTGGGCCTGATCGAGGCGCTTAAGCTGCCGCAGTCGCCGGCGAAAAAGCTCATCCTGCTGACGCGCCCGGAGAATCATTCGCTGTTTGCAGCTTTTGAAGACGACCAAACGCGGATCGTTCTCCTCGAGCGCGCCCGCGGCAACTGGCAGGAATTGCAAAAGCGGGACCCCGCCGCCGCGCAGAAAGCGCTCGGCGAATTTCAGCGACGCAAGCAGGATGCCCTGCATCGCCAGTCCGTCGACCTGGTGCATTTCCCCGGCAACACGATCAATCCTCTCGACTTGGATTTGCCCGTGGTGCTGAACCTTCACGATCTTCAGCATCGCCATTTCCCCCAGTATTTCAGCGATGAGGAGATCGCCCTGCGCGAACGGTGGTGGGTGTCGTCCGGACGGCGCGCCGATGCGCTGATCGCCGGCAGCAATTTTATTCGTGACGATCTTTGCGCCCAACTCGGGGTGGACCGATCCAAAATCTTCGTGACCCCCGATGTCTTTCAGGCCGCTTTCTTCCGTCGCCCCGGTCCGGCGAAACTCGCCGCGGTGCGCCGCAAATTTCGGCTGCCCGAGATATGTTTTCTGTATCCCGCGGCGGCGTGGCCGCACAAAAATCACCCGCGGCTGATTCAGGCGTTTGAATCGGCCGCTGTCCCCGGCGCACAGCTTATTCTTACCGGCGCCGGGCACACCGGTTCGGCCCCGGCGGAAAATGTGCGGCTGCTCGGCCGCGTCTGCACGGATGATCTGGTCGCGATGTACTGCCTGGCGACCGCGCTGATCTTTCCCAGCCTGTACGAGTCCTGGAGCATCCCCATCATGGAAGCGATGGCCTGCGGATGCCCGGTGGCCAGTTCCAACGTCACCAGCCTGCCGGAACAGGTCGCCGATGCGGGATTGCTGTTTGATCCGCTGGATATCAAATCGATGGCCGAGACAATGGAAAAATTGGCCGCGGACCAAGTGCTCCGCCAAAACTTGTCCACAAGCGGCAAGACCCGCGTGCTGGATTTTTCAGAAGCGAATTTCGTCCAAACGATTGACCGCGCCTATCAGTTTGCCGCGGCCGCACATCAGGCGAAGAGGGCGGCGTAACATGCTCGATCTTTCGATTGTCATTCCCACCTGCAACCGCGCCGGGCTTTTGAAGAAAAATCTGGTCAGCCTCGCGCAGCATGTGCGGTGCAGCTTTGAAGTTATCGTCGTCGATGGCGCCAGTGAGGATGAAACGCAAGCTGTTCTGGCGGAAGCAAAGAACATCCTTGGCGATCGCCTGAAAATTATCCGCGAAGAATCGCGCCGGGGTTTCGTACGCGCGGCCAACAAGGGCTTCGCGGTTGCCGGCGGACGGAACATGATCTGGCTCAACGACGATTCCATCGCGCTGCCGGGCACGCTCGACGAAGCGGTGCGGCAGATCGACGCCGCGCCTCCGCAGGTCGCGTTTCTGGCGATGTTTCATCGTTATGCTTCGGATCGAAATTGCGCCGCCGAGGCGACTTGCGATGGAAAAACGTATCGCCTCTGCCACGTACGCGGCACCCTGTATGCCAATTTTCCCATCGGCCGGCGCGAGACATACAAAAAGCTCGGCTATTTCGACGAGCGATTTTATTTTTACGGCGCTGATCCTGATTTGTCGCTCAAGGCCTGGCACGCGGGACTGCGCGTCGAGCCGGCCATTGGATGTTTTATCGATCATGAAGAGCATGCGGACGATCGCCGCACTATCGATGCCGATCGCGGGAAAATCGACAACCGGAAGCTTTTCGAGAAGTGGAACCTGCCGGAAAAAAATCCCGCCCGTAATGATTTCGATCCGGCCCGCCCCTGTACCCTGCGCGGATTGCGAAGTGAAATTCCAAGGGTCACGTTCCTGATTTCAACGTTTAATCGCAAGAGCGCGCTGCTACGCACGCTGGGGCAACTGAAGTCGCTGGAAAATTCATCCGGTTTCAGTGTGGAGACGATCGTCGTGGACAACGCCGGCACAGATGGAACCTCCGATGCGGTGGCGCGCGATTTTCCCGGCGTCCGGCTCATTGCCCGCAAAAGCAATCGAGGCGCATGCGCGAAAAATGACGGCCTGGCCGTGGCGACCGGCGATTTTATCGTGTTTCTCGATGATGATTCATATCCCGATGCGCAGTCCATTCGCCGAATGATCCAGCATTTTCGCGACGATGCTCGCCTTGGCGCTGCCGTGTTCGATGTCATTCTTCCTGACGGCCAGCGCGAATGCAGCGCCTATCCCAGCGTGTGCATCGGCTGCGGCACCGGGTTTCGGCGCGAGGCGATTTTCGCCGCCGGTGGATTGCCGGACGACTTTTTCATGCAGGCGGAGGAATACGATCTGTCGCTGCGAATTCTCGACGCCGGGTGGGATGTCGAGCGGTTCACCGATATTTCGGTGCAGCATCTCAAGACGCCGTGCGCCCGCCGACCGGCGCGCACGACCCGCCTCGACACCCGAAACAATCTGCTGGTCATCGCCCGCCGGTTTCCACGGCAATGGATCTTGCCTTTCGCCATCGATTGGATGCGTCGATATCGCTGGATGTCGCAGCAGAAAGATTATCGCCACCAGATCGCGTTCTGGATTGGATTGCTGGAGGGCACGATCAAGTCGATCATTCCCGGCAAACGGTGTGAAATTTCAGCCGGAGCATTCGAGAAATTCGCGATGATTCGCCAGATACACGCCCGCCTCGCCCGCATCAGGCGCGAGCAGCACATCCAGCGCATTCTTTTTATCGACGTGGGAAAAAACCTGCACGCATTCTGGCTGGCGGCGAAAAAGCTCGATCTGCAAATCGTCGCCATCGCCGATGCAAACCTCGGCAAGCCGGGCCGGCGATATCGCGGCGTGCCGGTGATGAACGATGCCGCCGCTCGCGCGCTTGCCTTCGATGCGGCGATTCTCACGAATATTTCGCCGGTGCATGGGCCGCTGCGAATGTCCACCTGGCGCTCGACGGATCGCCGGCCGATCATCGACCTGTTTGAATCAGAACTTGCTCAGGCCATCGCGGCTTAAAGCGGTTATTTTCGCTCAATCCGCGCGAGAATGGTTTCTAGTTTCCGGCCATATTCCGCATCACGGAGAACAGCGGTCGCATCCTTCGTCGCAATCGCGCCATCCAGCGGAACCCAGCTTTTGCAACCGGCGTACGCGGGGGTATTGATGATGGACATGGCATTCGCAAGGCGATACGCCCGCACGAGCAGCAGATAAAGCGGGTTCTCTGGACGATAGGCGAATCGCATGTCGATCAGTGGCGATGCCCAGATGTGTTGGTCATCCAGCGCATCCATCGCTGCCCGGCTTTTCATCGGAATGATGTGCGTGATCTCCCCAGCGAGGGAAATGGCGATCTTGTCCGGCTCGGATTGCAATGGTTTCAGTTCCGATTGTGCGGCTGGTTTGAGCATTTCCGCTTTCTGATGCAAATAGGTTGGAAAAAGCAGAAATTGCCGATGTTCGATTTCGAATTCTCCGGCTGATTCGTAAATCCCACCTTTGCGCAGCAGGATGATCTGTTCGCCGATTCCCAGGGCGGAACAGACGGTTGCCCATTCTTTGAGGGCGACATTCAGTGAATCTTCAAGACTCATACATACACCGCCGTTTCTTACGGCGAAATGGCCGGTAGCGGCGAAGGCTCGCTCGATTTGTCCTGGTGCAAAATCTTCCACAGAAGTTCCAGCAGATCATCCACGCCTTGCCGGCTCGCGCCGCTGATGGCGAAGACTTCCTTGCCAGCCAGTTCCGTGCGCAGGTGATCTATCGCGTCGTTATCGACGGCCAGATCCATTTTATTGGCGGCGATGATCTCGCGTTTTTCCGCGAGCGTGGGGCTGAAGGCCTCGAGTTCGCGGCGGATGGTGCGGTAATTTTCCGCGGGATCGGAGCCATCCGAGGGATACAGATCGAGCAGATGCACGATGACCTTGGTGCGTTCGATATGGCGGAGAAACGCGTGGCCGAGGCCCGCGCCATGTTGGGCGCCTTCGATGAGGCCGGGGATATCCGCGACGACGATGCGCCGCTCGCGGTCAAGTTCCACGATTCCAAGCTGGGGATCGAGCGTGGTGAACGGATAATCCGCGACCTTGGGCCGGGCGGCGGAGATGGCGCGGAGCAGCGTGCTTTTGCCGGCGTTGGGCATTCCAACGAGGCCGACGTCGGCGATCAATTTAAGTTCCAGGCGCAGGCGGCGATGTTGACCTTCAGTGCCGGGCTCGGCATAGCGCGGGGCCTGGTTGGTGGAGCTTTTGAAATGCCAGTTGCCACGGCCACCCTTGCCGCCGCGGGCGATCACGATCGATTTTTGTGGGATATCAAGATCGGCCAGGAGGATCTGATGCTCGGCATCGAAGATCAAAGTGCCGGGGGGGACGGGGATAATCAGATCGTCTCCGCTCAGCCCGGCCATTTTTTTGCCCAGGCCGGGTTCACCGCGCTTGGCCTTCCAGTGATGTCGGCCGGAGAAATCGAGCAGGGTGTCTTTATTGGGGTCGGCGACCATCACCACGCTGCCGCCGTTGCCGCCGTCGCCGCCTTCGGGACCACCCTTGGGGATGTATTTTTCGCGGCGAAAGGAAACGCAGCCGTTGCCGCCGTCCCCGGCATGGACTTCGATTATGGCTTCATCGACGAACATGGGTGGAAAGGCGTTGCGCGATTAAAAAACCCACGGCGGCGCCGTGGGCGTTGGGGGATCAGAGATTTTAGTGCTGCTAATTGGCTGCGGGGACCAGGCGGACGTGAACCTTTCGGCCCTGGAATTCGACTTTGCCGTCCTTCAGGGCGAAGAGGGTGTCGTCGCTACCGATGCCGACATTGAAACCGGGATGGAACTTGGTTCCGCGCTGGCGGACGATGATCGAGCCGGCGGAGATGACCTGCCCGCCGTAGGCTTTGACACCCCGGTACTGTGGATTGCTGTCGCGGCCGTTCTTGGTGGAGCCTTGACCTTTCTTATGAGCCATGAAACTTACCTCACCTCATGATAAATTGTTCGTTCTTCTCGATCAGGTCGCCGCCGCCGGCATGGTTTTCATCCGAATCCAGGTGATAGGTCAACTCGAGCGTCTTATGCAGAATAACATCTTTATCGCCGACTTTCACGGTGGCGGTTTCGCCCCAGAAGCCGGCGCAGAAAATGCTGAAAGTCCCCATCCGCAGCCGCGGCTCAGACCAGATGGCGACGCCGTCTTTCGACTGGTCCTCGCCCTGGCGCAGTTCGCCGCCGATCGTGTCGTTGCTTTGGAGATATTTCAGATGCTCTTTTTTCTTGATGGCATCGAACACGGCCGGTGAGATTCCCAGATCGCTGGAAACGTCCCCGCCGTCTTCCAACATCATGTCAAACCGCGGGTAAAAAAGGATGGTATCCCGATCGGTGTTGTTGGCGACGTGATACGTGACATACCAATACGCCTGCGGATTCACATCGCCCGGCCCCTGCACCAGGATTCGGCGGGGATCGGAATGCGTGAACGTCAGTTCCCATGAGACGGGATACGGACTGGGCTGCGGATAATCGGCCCGCAGCGGCAGCGCGTAAGCGAGCACAACCGACAGAGCCGCAAGCGGAAAATAAATTCGCCGAAACATACTCAGATTCCCTACGGGGTCCGAATCTCTGGCTGGGGTGCACAAGACGATTGCCGTTCCAAATGGCCCGGTTATTCTTACCTTGGATGGCGATCATGTCAAATTCCATTTTGACGCCCCCCAGCGGGGGGGATTTGGTTTGCCGGCGGGCCCGGGTGCATGAAATCCCATCGGCGATGGCGATCATTCTGGGCAGTATTGCCCGCCCCGCCCCCACGGCCCAGGTTGTCGAATTTATCAATTCCGCCACGGCTCGCCGCATTGATGTCCAGGCAATCTGGGTGGCCGAGAAATCGGGAAGAATCGTCTGGGCGGTTCTGCCTATTTTGAACCCGGGCCGAACTCTGCTGCTGCTGACCTCGCAGGATATCCCCCTGCCCAATTTTCCCGCCGCTCGGCTGCTGGAGGAAATCTGCCGGCATTTCGGAAGCAACGGCGTGCACCTCGCCCAGGTGTTGCTGGAACCGCAGGCGCGCCAGGCAAGGGAGTTCTTCTCATCGATGGCGTTTAATGAAATCGCTGAACTGATTTATCTGCAGGGCGCGGTTCCCAAAAACTCGATTGCGCCGATGTTGCCGGAACATATGCGGCTGGTTGAATATTCACCGGCGACCCACGCGCTTTTCGCCGATGCGATCACGCAAACCTATCACGACAGCCTCGATTGCCCGGTGCTGAGCGGCATGCGCGATATCGAGGATGTCATCGCGGGGCACCAGGCGACGGGTGAATTCGATCCCGCGGGGTGGCAGGTTCTGCTGAGGGGCGATGAGCCGATGGGCGTATTTCTTCTCAGCCGAATTCCCCAGAGTGATGCGGTGGAGCTGGTGTATCTGGGCCTGTGTCCGCGGGCGCGTAAAAAAGGGTTGGGAAATCTGCTGCTGAAACAGATATTTTTCTTGATCCACCGCGACCACGGACGTAGGTTATCGCTTGCAGTCGATGCGAAAAATGCGCCGGCGCTGAAGCTGTATTTTGGGTTGGGAATGCGGCAGGTCGCCACGCGGTGGGCGATGATTCGCGACCTTCGTGCTACCGGTCATTCGCCCCTTTAACCCGGTGGGGCGAAAAAAATCTTCGTCTCGGTTTGCGTCCGAGAATAATCCCCATTTTTTCCACAGTCCGATAAAACGGTGGAAGGAAAGTTGATAAAACTTTTTTTTCATCGTTCCGCAGCGGTGATACCGATGGTTCCTTCGTTGTGAACGGAAAATCCGATAAAGATTGTCTTGCCAGTATTGTTAACGCAGCTTATTTTCTCGTTCCATTCACGGATGATTAAGAGAGTGTTTGTGCCATAGCGGCATGGAAGCTGCGCTGGAGGTGGAATTTGCGCGCCTGCACTCGGCGAGTCGGTGTTCTGGCGGGTGCGCAAAGCGTGGTTGTTGCAGGGTTGAAGTTTTAGGGCAGAAGTTTTTCAGGGAAGGAGTGTCGGCGTGAGCTACATCGGCGCACACGATCAGCAGTTGGCGCGTCTGGCCACCGCAATCGCACAGCGGGTCGGGCCTCAGCGCTATCACGTCTGGTTTAACAATTCCACCCGGCTCGATCTGAAACAGGACGGCCTGGAAATCGCCGTCCCCAACGATTTCATCAGCGAATGGATCGGCTCGCATTTCAGCCAGCCTATCCAGGAAGCCGCCCACGAGGTGCTCGGCTGCTCGCTGCCGGTGCGCTTCAGCGTCGTTCCGCAGTTGTTCGAGATCGACACGACCGACCAGTCGCCGGCATCGGTGAAATCCGTCAGGGGAAAAAATCCCGCCAATGGCAACGCGATGAATTTGCGGACGGGGCGGCAATCCGGCGGGATCGACCCAATGGGCGGTTCCGCTTCCGAAGCCGAAAATTCCGACGAACTATCCTGCAAATCATTGCCGGCCATCGGCGCGCGAAAATCCCACGGCGCGGGGGATGAGGGAATAACGACGCAGGGCGGCCGCCAGCGCCTTCGGCATGATATCGAAACGTTTGTCGTCGGGCCGAGCAATCAGCTCGCCCACACCACCGCGATCTATGTCTCGGAGTTTCCCGGCGCTCAGTACAATCCGCTGTTTATCCACGGCGGCTGCGGGCTCGGCAAAACGCATCTGCTTCAGGGGCTTTGCCGGCAATTTATCTCGTATCATCCCACCAAGCGGTGGGCGTATCTCACGGGCGAGGAATTCACCAACGATTTTCTCACCGCCCTGCGCGGAAATAAGATCGATGTTTTCCGCAGGAAAATGCGCGAACTCGATCTGCTGGTGATCGACGACGTGCATTTCCTCGGCGGCAAGAAAGCCACGCAGGAGGAATTTCTCCATACCTTCAACGCGATCGAGGCGATGGGCCGCCAGGTCGTCATCGCCAGCGATGATCACCCCAAGATGATCGACGCCTTTGGCGAATCGCTGGTCAACCGCTTCGTGAGCGGAATGGTCGTCCGCATCGATCCACCCAACTTTGCCACGCGATGCGATATCCTTCGCAGTCTTTCGCATCGCGGCGGTATGAATTTGTCGGAGGAAGTGGTCGGCTGGATCGCGCGGCGCGTGACGCAAAACGTCCGGGAGCTGGAAGGCGCCATCACGCGGATCGACGCTTTCGCCAAGCTCACCGGCCGGACGCCGGATGTGGAAATGGCCCACGGCGCGCTGGGCGACCTGGATCGCCAGCTTGTCGCGCCGGTGCGGCCTGACAATATCCTCCAGTCGGTGTGCGATTATTTCGGGCTGGAAAACAAGGACCTGATGTCGGGCCGGCGCCAGCGCACCATCAGCCTCGCCCGCAGCGTGGCGATGTACCTGGTTCGCAAGACGGCGAAGCTGAGTTTTCCCGAGATCGGCACGCGCATGGGCAAGCGAAATCACAGCACGGTGATCAGCGCCTGCAGGCGGATCGAGCGGGCCGTCGTCCGCAACGAGCCGCTGGTCTGGACCAGCAGCGTCGGCGAACACCAGGAAGAGGCCAGCGAGCTTCTCCAGCGCCTGGAAGAGCACAGTCGATCGCGGGCTTAATCAGAAATATCACGAAAACCAGGCGCGAAAAAAGAGCGGGCTCCGCAGCCCGCTCATTTTCCTATCCCTTGCTCGATTTTCTCCCGAAATGGATTTCAGTTCACCAAAGTTCTGGCGCCATATCGGCGGGATCGGCCAAATTGCCGCGCCGCGATGACGCCCATGACTCCGAGGAAGCAAATCCATCCCGCACTCGGGACGGGCACACCCGTCGCATCGGTCGGGTTTCCGGAAGACTCCACCGACTTGAAATCCCCATTGTGACCGACGGCCTGTTCGCCTTGCCGCGCATCGACCGCGTCCGATTCCCCTTTATCCACCACAAGAAATGAATGATCCAGATCGCTCGCCGATCCAGCCGACTGCGACAGTGCTCCAGGGGAAACCTGAACGATCGACTCATCGCTGAGCGCGTCGGCGCCGGCGGCTCCCATCGAACCGTAAAGAATCAGCGCCAATCCGATTGTCCCGGCAGCAAATGATCTCATGTTCCCTACTGATGTGCAGCGATCTGCTCGAAAGGCGACTCTTAACAATTATCCGCAGCAGTTGCGTTTTAGGGAAGGAAAAAATGGCGGGGCAACTGACAAGGCGCGCAGGCCAGTTGGAGGACAAAACGGCATGTGTGCGTAAGTCACTATAAATAAACGATTTAGGTAAATCGGTTATCGCTGCGATCCTGTTTCCGTTGGGGGTTGTGGAAGCCGCAGTATCCAGCCGACTTTCAGCACATTTTCATTGGGACCGATCAGCTTTTTATTCGACTGATAAATTTTTTCGATCATATCCGCCGAGCCGTACAGCTTGCGCGAGATGCTCTCCAGCGAATCGCCGGAGACGACTTTGTACGCCGAATTGCTGTCGATCTGTACGGGCGCCGCGCTGTCTGATGCGCCGGTGGAGGAGGGTTTGTCAGCATCGCTCAGTTCCGGGATCACCAGCAACTGTCCGATTTTCAGCCGATGCGGATCGACGCCGGGATTGGCCGCCATGATTTTCTTGTAATACTTTCCGCTGCCGTAAACCTCCTGGGAGATTGAATAGGGAGATTCGCCGGCCATGACGCGATGCGTGCGCTGCTGGGTTGCGGCGGGCGATTGCGGCTCGCTGGATGTGGGAATGCTCGATGACGGCATGTTATACGACATCGTCGGGGCCGGGCTTGCATCCGCCGGCGCGTCGAGGGTTGGCACATCCGCCATGAGCGGCCGCGTCGGCTGGGTCGTGGGGAGCGAATCGATCATCGGCGTCGAGGCCGAGCGCGTGATCCCGCTCGTTGCCATGTCCGAAGAAGGCGAATCAATTGTCGGCGTCATTGTCCGCTGCGGAGCCGAGAGGCTCGGCGGCAATCCATGGTCCAGCGCGCCCTGCCAATCAATGGAGTTTGCCTGGGCTGTCTGCGCCGGCTGAGTCGCCGGTGCGGCGGCTTGCGCGGGCGGCGTCGCGGGGATGTTGCCGGGGGTGGCATCGGGCTCGGCATCCGCCACGGCATCCGGCTTGTAATCATCCGTATGCGTCGCGAGATTGGGATCGGTCCCGGAATCGGCCGCGTCCGGGGAATCCATCGCCGTTTGATCGGATGGATTCGTGGTGGCGAGGCTGATCCTCTGCGGCGAGGGGCCGCCACGGGATAATACGATCACATAAATAACGAGGGTAATGACCAGGATCGCGCCGATGGTCAATCCGAACTTCACGTCCTTGCGCATGTGCGGGACTCCTTTCCCAGCAAATGAAATCGAAATGTCTACAAAATCGCCCGAAAAACCGGCCATTCTTCCAGCGGGCTCGTCAGACTTTCGCCATTGCGGGCGGAGGTCCGGGGGGCCGACTCAGACCGGGTTTACCCATCTGGCCCTTCTCGCGTCCCCATAAAAGCAGGGGCGCCGCGATGGCGACCGATGAGTATGTGCCCACCAATATGCCAACCATCAGCACGAAAGTAAAGCCGTGGATGCCCGCTCCGCCCATGAAATACATGAAAGAGACCGTCATAATCGTCGTTCCGCAGGTCAACAACGTGCGGGAAAGCGTCTGGTTTATGGCATCGTTGATGACGTTGCGGTCGAGGTGCCCGTAGCGCCCGCGGTTCTCGCGGATGCGGTCGAAGACGACGATGGTGTCGATCATCGAGTATCCCATGATCGTCAGGATGCCCGCCACCACCGTCAGGTTGATTCGGAAGGCTTCGATCTGCAGGAAATTATGGTGCCAGGATTGCTCGATATAATGGGCAAATCCCAGTGCCGCCAGTGTGAACACGGTGTCATGCAGCAGGGCGACGACAGTCGCGGTGCCGTATTTCAGGTTCCCGAAGCGGACCCAGATATAAATCATGATCGCGATGATGGAGAAGGTCAGCGCCTTGAACGCATCCTGCTGCATCTCGCCCGCCACCTGCGGATCGAAATTGGTTTCCTGCTCGAACGAAGGCGGATGGTTGACCGCGTCCTTGACCAATCCCCACAGCGGCTCAGCGAGCCCATCGGCCCATTTGCCGACATCGGCTTCGTAAGACACTTCCTGGTTCCAACCGACCACGACCGCGAAGTTGGTGGGATTGGCCGGATCGCCGGGCGCGTCCACGACATAATTCAGCGAGCTGGTCGCAGAACCCGATCCCGACAGGCGCTGATCGTTCATCCGCTTGAGGATTTCATCCGCGGAAACCGGCGGTGAGATGTTCTTGAGGACAATCATCACGCCCCCGGGATGTGCCGCTGCATCCGGCGGTGTGTAGTTGCCGATCGTCATGTCCTTCTTTGTGATTGGCAGAATTTCCTTGTCGGTCGCCGGCTGGTAATCGAGGCTGGCCCCGTCGAAATCCGACGGCAGGGTGATCGCCAGTTTTCCCTTCATCGCATCCAGCACGGCGTTGCGGACCTGGTCGCGCTGATCGTTCAGCGAGACGATCTGGTAATGCAGGTCGTCGGTCCCGACCGCGACAACACTGGGGCTGGGCAGCGCGGTGGAATTTTTCTCGCTTTCCGCGTCGATCAGCTTGCGCACCTCGTCCTGGCTCATCGGCTCGTTCAGCTTGAATTGCAGGGAAGTGCCGGTGGCAAATTCGATGTCCATCATTCGGCCTTGCCGGGCCTTGGCGACGAACATCGTCATTCCAATGATCAGCATGATGATGCTGAAGGTATAGAAGATCCAGGCCTTCCCCATCCAGTCCCACTTGGGCCGCAGTAACCGGTCCCAAGCCGGGAACGTCAGCGGCAGGCTGCCCAGCTCGCGCATGCCGAATTTGTCGATCAGGATTCCATAGATCGTTTTGGTCACGTACAGCGCGGTAAACAGGCTGGCGAGAATGCCGATGATCAGCGTCAGGCCGAATCCCTTGATCTCCTCCGAGCCGAATGCGTACAGGCATAGCGAGGTGATGATGCTGGTCATGTTGGAATCGATAATCGCGCTCTGCGCCTGGGCGTAGCTGTTGCGCAGCGCCATGCGCAGCGGAAGGCCTTTGTGCTGCTCTTCGCGCAAACGCTCGAAGATCAGCACGTTCGCATCCACCGCCGTGCCGATGGTCAGAACGATTCCCGCGATGCTCGGCAGCGTGAAGGTAGCGCTGAAGGCGCACATCACGCCCAGCACGATCAGCAGGTTGATCAGCACGGCGACGAACGCCACCACGCCGGCAAGGTAGTAATATCCGATGAGAAACACGGCGACGACGACCAGCCCGAACCCGCACGCCACCAGGCCGCGGTGCAGATTGTCCGCTCCCAGAGTCGGTCCGATCTGCTGCTCGCTGATCGGGGTATCCGATAGCTGCGCCGGAAGGCTGCCGGCGTTCAGAGTGTTGATCAGGTAATTCAGATCGTTGGTCGCAAACCCACCCGCTCCGCCGCCGGTGATTACGCCGGACCCGCCGGTGATCGGCGTGTTGATGCTGGGGGCGCTGATGATTTTATTGTCCAGCACGATCGCCAGCCGCGCCTTGGAATCCTCCGAATGCTGGCGTGCGAGGTTGTACCAGTGGGTGGTGAGATCGCCGAACAAATCGCCGCCCGTGCCGTCGAAAAGAAATCCGACAGCCATGCTGCCATCGGGCTGTTGTTCGGGCATGGCTTTTTCCAGGCCCCATTTTTCACCGCTGGATTTGTTCATCGACGCATCGGGCGTCACCAGCACCGGCATGTAATGCTTGCCGTTCCACACATGCGTTTCCGGCGCAAAATTCGGACGGTCAAATTCCTCAGCCCGGTCGACTTCCATCCAGCGGATGGCGTCGCCCGGCTGCGGCAGGGGGCCGCGCCCGCCTGGGTCCAGCCGCGCGTCCATCGCCTTTAGATCCGCAGGATTCGACGTGATGCCGTCCGCCAGAATGTGAAATTCCAAAACACCCGAGCCCTGCAGCAGGCGCTTCAGCTCATCGGCGCCGGTGACGGCGTTCTTGACCTTATCGTAATCCTTGTACTTCGCCTCGAAATTTTCGATCCCTTTGGACACGCTGGGGAAATCGGCGAACTGCTGCTTGAGATTCGCCAGCGCCGTCTGCCCGGCTTTCTGCTGGTCGGGATCGTCCGAGTAGACCTCGCCCAGAATCTCCGCGAGGTTGGCCGGCACGATATTCGTCTGATCGATCTGGCTCTTGAGCTGATCGTAATACTCCATCAGCGGCTGCAATTTCGTGGCCAGGATGGGCAGCGAAAGTTTGTCGGGATTGGCGCGAAGCTTTTGAAGCTGGTCGTAGGTATCGCACAGGTTCTTGAAAAGCTGGGCGCGGGTCTTGCTGTCCGATGCGAGGGGGGTAAGCGCCTGGGTGCGCGCATCGCCCATCAGGTGCTCGACATCGTTGATCACATCGTCGGGGCGGATGACCGTCTGGAAAAGCTGCTTCTGGGCCGCGTCATATTTGGCGGTAAAATCGGCGACTTCCCCCGCCTCGGGCGAGAGGGGCATTTCGATTTCGATGCGGTTGGCGCCCTGCGGACGCCAGACGAGATTGCGCACACCGTTGGGATCGACGCGCTTTTGCAGCGCGCTCATGACGCTTTCGGAGAGGTCAGGCCCGCTGTTGGGCGGCGCCTTGATCGCGTAGACCAGGCTCACCCCGCCCACCATGTCGATGCCGGGGCGGAGATTAGTCTTCTGGATCAGCGTCAGGTTCGATTGGAACAGACGATTGGGCGGCCAGAAAATCGCCATCAGGGCGGCGAAAAGCACCGTGCAGATCAGCGTGATTCTTCCGGAATAATTCGTTGGCATGTTGGTTACAGAAAAGACTTCCTCGTTTCGCGGGGATCACTTGGCGGGGGCCGAACCCTCGTCGTCCGTAATCACGCGCTTGATGGCATCCCGCGAGAATTTAATCTTCGTGTTGGTGCTTTCGTCCACCTTCAGAAGAACCTCCGAATCGCGAACTTCCACCACCGATCCCAGAATTCCCCCGGCCGTCATCACCCGGTCGCCCCGCTTCATATTACTAAGCATGTCGTCCCGTTTCTTCGCCTCGTTTTTCTTGGATCGGGACGAGCTGAAGATGAAGTAAAACACCATCAGCAGCGCCATGACCAGAAACAAATTGCCCTGGTTGGCCCAGAACGGCACCGGTTGGACGGGCTGGGACGTGGCAGCGTCGGCAAGCAGGTTCAAAACGATCAAGCAGAACTCCTTCGCTAGTAGCGGCGGACCGTCAATTATTCGATTTCCGCGTCAACTTCCGAGTTAACGGGCGCCTCGCCAGAGGGCCCGAGCCGGCAGCGGGGGTCGCCGGCTATGAAATCGGCAAATCTTCCCTCTCCGATCCAGCGGCGAATGTCTGCCATCAACCGTTGGTAGAACCGAATATTATGCACCGAAACCAGCACCGGGCCAAGCATCTCGCCGGCGAAAAAAAAGTGCCGGATCGCTCCGCGGGTGAAATTCCCGCAGCAATAGCAGTCGCAACCGGGCTCAATCGGCGACGAATCGCGGGCAAAAACGCTGTTCCGCAGCCGCAGCGGGCCGGAAGCCGTGAACGCATACGCATTTCGGCCGTTGCGCGTGGGAAGCACGCAATCGAACATATCCACCCCGGAGGCCACCGCCGCGGCGATGTCGCGCGGATATCCAACTCCCATCAGATACCGGGGTTTATATTCCGGCATGGCCGGCCCAATCTCCTTCAGCACCGTGTTCATCGGCTCAAATCCCTCGCCCACGGCCAGTCCGCCGATCGCATATCCGGCAAAATCCATGTCTGAAAGCGCCGCAAGACATTCCCGCCGCAGCGCTAAATCGACGCCGCCCTGGATGATTCCGAACAGCCCCTGCTCGCCGGGGCGCGCATGAGCGGCGACGCATTGCCCGGCCCATCGCACGGTGCGATCCACCGCCTGCCGGTGCGCCTGGGGCGATGCCTCAGCCGGCGGGCACTGGTCGAATGCCATGATGATGTCCGCCCCCAGATCATTCTGGACCGAGATGCTGCGCCCGGCGTCGAGAAATACTTCGCTGCCGTCGATATGGCTTTTGAATTTCACGCCGGCGTCGGAAATTTCGCTGAGGTCGGCCAGCGAAAAAATCTGAAAGCCCCCGCTGTCGGTGAGAATCGGATGCGCCCAACCCATAAACTTGTGCAGGCCGCCGAGCTGCGCGACCGTCTTTTCGCCCGGGCGCAGCATAAGATGATATGTGTTGGCCAGAACGATCTGTGCCCCGGTTCGCTCCACTTCATCCGGCAAAACACCCTTGATCGATCCTTGCGTACCGACCGGCATGAACGCGGGCGTATCAAACGTACCGTGCGGTGTGTGTACCTTGCCAAGGCGCGCGCCGGTTGCGCGATCCTTCTGAACAAGATCGAATCTAACCGGTTTGGAATCGCTGCCGCTCAAGCCGGATCCAGATCGACGTCGCAGTTGAGCGCGCTGCCCACCGATTCCAATTCCGCGCGGAGCTTGCCCAGCGGCACACTGGCGGGAACCGTCAGGCGCATTTCCGTCAGGAACAGCGGCGCGCCGTCGAACGGCGCTGATTCCTGCCGCGCGGATAATTCCTCGATGTTCACTCCATGCTCCCGCAGAACCTGCGCGAGTTTCGCAACAATGCCCGGCTGATCCAGCGAGTAAGTTCGCAACCGAAACGGCAACCCGCGCACGCGCTGCCCGATTTTCTGCTCGGAAATGGAAAGCCGCAGCCCGATCTTTTCACCGACGCCGGGCAGATTTCGCCGCAACTGCTCCGCCGCCGCATCCGCCGCTTCCAGCAGAATCAGCATCGCAAATTCCCCGCGCAGATTGACCATACGCGAGTCGAGAATATTCCCACCGCCGCCGTGAAGATGCGCCGTCAATTCCCCGACGATCCCCGGCCGATCGGGACCCACCGCCGTGATAATGAGCTGGGACATGATGTACAATGGTAATTGTAAATACCTCCATCACCAAGGGAATTTTAGCCGCAACTTTTCCCTCGCGAAGCCGTCCAAACACCGGGCAACAATTTTTACACGGAGTCATCGAACCATGATTCGACGAAGGAATTTCGCGCTCGCGATGGTCGCTTTTCTCTTATCTCCCGCCGTCATCTTTGCCGCAGTACCGGCGCCCGGCTTTTCGTTTTCCCTCACGATTTACAGCAATGCCGATCCCGCGGCGTTTGATCCGCAGGATTATGTGCGGCAGCAAACACTCAACAGCGAATATGCCCAGCAGAATCCTCTGCCGGGTTATGGTGTTGTGCGCGAGAATCGCCAGATTCAGCTTAATTCCGGCGAGAACATCGTGAAGTTCACGGATGTCGCGGCCGAGATCGATCCCACCACAGTTTCGTTCCAGTGCCTGAGCGCGCCCAGCGCCGCCAGCGTGCTCGAGCAGAATTATGAATATGATCTGGTCAGCGCGGACAAACTGCTGGGGAAATATCTCGGCCAGGAGATTCAGATCATCCGGCGCGCCGGCAGTGGGCCGGCGGAAACTCTTTCGGGGAATTTATTGTCGTTCGATGAATCGACGCTGGTGCTTCAGAATGCGGATGGGGGCGTACAGGTGCTGGCTCGCGGGCCGGAGATCGAAGCGATTCAGCTTGCCAAATCCGATGAGGAGCTGATCACCAAACCCACGCTGGTCTGGAAAATCAGCAGCAATCAGGCCGGCCCGCAAATGGCGCAGGTGACGTATCAGACGAGCAGCCTCACCTGGCGGGCGGATTACAATCTGACGGTAAACGCCGATGAGAACGCGGCTGACATGGGGGCGTGGGTGACGATCCTCAATCAAAGCGGGGCTTCGTATCCCGATTCGAAATTGAAGCTCGTCGCGGGCGACGTGCAGCGCGTGCATCCGCCGCAGTATTCCATGTACCGTCAGGCGGCCAGTCTCAGCGACGCACTGGCCGCCGCTCCCGCCGGTTTCGCGGAGAAATCTTTTTTCGAATATCACCTCTACACGCTGGGCCGCACCACATCCCTGGCCAACAACAGCACCAAGCAGATCGAGTTGTTCGACCCCAAGCTCGATATCCCGATCCAGAAAACCTACGTCTACTACGGCATTCCCGATGAGTTGCGCTTCGCTTCGTACGACAGCCCCAACTGGGACCAGAATCTCGGCAGCGACAGCAACAAAAAAGTCGATGTCTATCTGCTGCTGACCAACAGCGAAAAAAATGGACTGGGCATCCCGCTGCCGGCCGGCCGCATCCGCGTGTACAAGCGTGATCCCGACGATAACGAAAAGGAATTCATCGGCGAAGACGTCATTCACCACACGCCCAAGGATGAAGACGTCATGGCCAAGCTCGGCAGCGCCTTCGATATCGTCGGCGAGCGGCGGCAGACGGATTTTAATGTCAACTACAATGGCCACGTGGCGACAGAATCGTTTGAAATCAAGCTGCGGAATCACAAGACCGAGGCAGTGCACGTGATCGTGAAGGAAAACCTGTATCGATGGGTGAACTGGGAGATCACCTCAAGCAGCGATGCGTGGGAAAAGCAGGATTCGCGGACAATTCACATCCCTGTGGATGTTCCCGCGGGGGGTGAAAAAACGATCACTTACAGCGTCAAATATACCTGGTGAATCTCGTATCGCTTGAGTTTAGAAATCCAATCCGCCGCGGAGTTCCGGGCGCTTTTTCTTCGGCTTGGCGGGGGCGCTGGCGGCGGTTGTTTCATCCGCGGGTGGTTCGGCGGGGGTGGCTTGTTTCAGGCTGAACGACATTCGTCGAGCCACCGGATCGACCGACAGCACCGCCAGCCGAACGGTGTCGCCTTCCTTCACCACTTCCGCGGGCGTGCGAATGCGGCGATGGCTGATCTCGCCGATCGGAAGCAGCCCCTCGATTCCCTCCTCCACTTCGATGAACGCCCCGAAGCTTTCGATTTTCGTGACGCGGCCGGTCACGTGCGACCCCACGGAGTATCGCGTCTGCGCATCGTTCCACGGATCGACTCCGCGCGCCTGCTTGAGGCTGAGGCTCAGCTTTCCCGCCTCGCGATCTATTTTCAGAATTTTCACATCCACCACGTCGCCGATTTTTACAACTTCGCCTGGATTCCGGACGCGGCGGAAACTCATCTCGCTGACGTGCAGCAGGCCGTCCACCCCGCCGAGATCGACGAACGCGCCGAAATCCATCACGCTGCGCACGGTTCCCCGGCGCAATTGTCCCTCGGCCAGTTCCTCGAAAAGTTTTTTCTTGTTCTCTTCCCTCTCGCGCTCCAGCACATTGCGGCGGGAGAGAACGACGTTGCGACCCTGCCGCTCAAAAGCGGTCACCTCGGCCGTCATCTTCTGATTGATGAACTGGGAGAGATCGGGAACGTGATAAATATCCACCTGCCCGGCCGGCATGAACGCCCGCATATTCTTCACCGAAAGCTCCAGGCCGCCCTTGTTCACCGCGGTGACGGTTCCCTCGACGATCTGACCGACTTCCAGCGTTTCCCAGGAGACATCTCCCGTCGCCGCCCCCTTGCGGGAGAGGATCAACAAACCCTCCGCTGCGTCGTAACGCTCGACGTTGAAATCCAGCTCATCGCCGATTTTCGGCTCTTCCTGAAACTGAATCAGCGGAACGATTCCCTGACTTTTTCCACCGAAATCGATGAACACATCATCCTTGTCAATCGAAACCACGCGCCCTCGGCGCGCGCCTTTTTCGCCGGCGCCTTCCGCCGGGCGAGGCTTGTTAAAGCCGTAGAGATCGTTCTCTGACAGACCAGAGAGCGCTGCGTCGATTTGCGCGTCGAGCCGCGCATCGGCGTCGGGGCGAAATTTGTCTTTGAAAGCGTCGGGCTGGTTCCTTGGCACTGGTTCCTCGCTGAAAAAATCCAGGCGCGATTCTATCCCTTTTTGAATCGGCTGGAAAACCGACGTCGAGGTTTTATCGGCGCTGGTCGGTTAACTGCCGGGCTATTTATAAGTTCGCCTCTGCAGAGGGCCACCGATTCAAACTTCGTCCGCTTAATTCCTCGTGTAACCAGCCGATTTTTCGTACATTAAGCAAGTTGGCGTTATGCTTTGTGCTCCAGTAACTCCTGAATGGAGGTCCTCAGTGGCAAAAACGATTGCGGAATGGATACAGGAGGGGGAAGAACTGTACGAGGCGGCATTGAAGGAATTCGAAGACTTGGACGCGCGTTACCGGGAGTTGGAAAAGCAGGTCGCACAAAAACAGGATGAAGTGAACCAGATCGCGCAGGTGATCGGAAAACCGCTGGTCGAAGGCAGCCGCCGAGTGACCGCGCAACTGGTGGATGACCACGGTCCGTTATCCGTCCCGAACTCTTCGACGACGATCGCGCGGGCGCTCTCGGGGCGTAACATCAATCGATGAGCTTCTGGCCGTCGCCTTCGTGATGGATTTGACGTAAACTATGTGAGGAGTATCATTTCGAGTGATGTTCGAACGTGATATTGCTCTCTGATCGCGGCCTAAAACCACGTAACCGAAAGTATTTTTTTTGGTGGGCGTGTATGTACCGTAATTTGGACGATGGCATAGGGACGCTGGCAAAAGGGAGCGATGGATTATTCAGTGGCCGAAATGGAAATCTTTGCCTACGAATGGATGAAATCACTGACGTGGAGAAAAAAATGACATCGCGTCGGGCAACCATGCGAATCCAACTGGATTCCGCCACAAAGAACGAATTGGACGAGCTTTGCGAACATCGTGGCATGACTCAGATCGCCGTGATGTCCCGCCTCGTCGATTGGTTTGTCCGGCAGGATGACCTGATTAAAACTTCAATACTTTCGTCGCTGTCGGAGGAAACCCTCTCCCAACTCGCCAAGCAGCTTCGCAAGCATCTGGAAACCAAAGGCAAAGGATCCAGGAAATCCAGCGCCCACGCCAATACGTACAGGCATTAGTGATCAGTGGTTGCGCACGCTTTCCAAAGATGAAAGCGGCATGAATCAAAAAACGTTGTGGAGGCACACGCAATGGCAGTCGCTAACTCATCACGTCGCGTAATTATGCGCATCGAACTGAATCCGGAAGCCAAGAAGGGGTTGACCGAATTGTGTGATCGACTCGGCATGACCCAGATCGCCACCACAAGCCGGATCATCGAATGGTTTACTGCTCAGCCCGATGTCATTCAAGCCGCCATTCTTGGCCTATATCCCCGAGATATACGCTCGGAGATCGCCGAACTCATCCTGAAGCGCATGGCCGCCGACCATAAGAAAAAGTAATAATTCAGCGATAGCTTCGCCCGTTGAACTGTTTCACCTCCTGTCTATTTTCGCACCAAAGGGATCAATAGAAGCTTATATCTAAAACTTCATCTGTAGTCAAAGTGTATACTACCCCGTGATAGCGGCTATCAAGAGGGGGGCGCGGTTTTCGACAGGTCTTCGCTGTGCGTGGGCATTTCCGCTTCCATGGCCGAGGCCGCCGTATCTGCAGATTGCTGCAACCGCGTGATTCCCTCCAGGATGTCCGCTGCCGAGCGGAATTTCGGTTTGCTGGGATCGACCGGCCGGAGAATCTGCTCGGTCAGCCTCGACAGCCGGCGCGCTTCATCGCTCCCTTTTTCGTAGCAGATCAAATCCTTCAAATCGGGATTGGCGTGCGGCGAGCTGATCTGCACCGCCAGGTAAAAGCAATCAACCGCCTTGTCCGCCTTGTGCAGGCCGCCGCTGATCGCTTCGCTCGTCACTTCCCCGGTGCGCGTCATACGAAACAGCATCCTCTGAATTTCGCTCGTGCGCATCAGCTCCTCGAACAGGCTGCTCAGCAGCGGGCTTTCCTTGAGATTCTCATCCACGCGCACTGCGGATCCGAAATCGACGAATCCAACTCCCGCCGGCGTGATCACGAAATTATCCAGCCGCAAATCCAGGTGCATCACGCCAGCCTCTTCGTGCAGGGCGCGAAGCAGGTCGGCGCTTTGCCGCGCGAATTCCGTCTGGGTGAGCGGCTCACCGCCGTTTCGCAGCCAGCTCAGATGCAGCCGCCGCGCAAATCCCCGCTCGTCTTTTTCCATATCCAGCAGGCGGGGAACTCGGCCGCGATAATTTTCCGGTAAATCCCGGTAGACGATCTTCAATAACGCCGCCTCGCGCGTCAGAAACACCGGGAAAATCTTGTCGGTGAATTTCCTGGCGCGTTTTTCCACGACCTCCTGGGCGAGGTCGGGCCATTTGCTCCGCAGCCGCGCAATTACCATTTCCCTGGTGGGAACTTCTTTGACGACCTCATATTCCCCCGAGACCCCGCGCACCAGGTGCACGTGAAACGTGAAGCGGTCTGTGGTCTGCCCCGGGAGAATCAGGGCGACCTTCCGCGCAACCACGAAATAAATCCGCCTGGAAATCAGGGGAATCGCCATCCCCAGCCAGCGCCGCGAAACGTGCCCCGGGGGCTGCGTGATTTCAAATCCGTTTTCAGCGAGCCTGGCGGCAACCTTGCGAATCGCATCGCGCTCTTCACCGATGAAAATCACCTGTCCGCCCCAGCGAACGCGGTCGAACAGTTTATGGGGCTTGGCGAAATCATCCGGCCGGCAAAGCAGCGCATTGGCCAGCTCTTTGCCCGCCTGGGCGATGGGGACGGGTGGATTCGCCTGTAAATCGGGATCGGCGCCGGTGGCGCGGTGGATGACGCGGGCGACGTCGCTGTCGCGAATGCCGCCGCTCATTTTTTCCTCGCGGAAAGGGGGGCTTCTGGTGCAGTGCCAATCACAACTGACAGGTTACCCAAAAACAACCCTCATGCCACGCCCGCGGTGCCCGTTTCAATCGGCTGGCTGACGTAATCGCGCGGATCGGTCACATATCCCGTCAGCGCGCTGGCGGCCACCGTCAGCGGGGACGCGAGATACACCGCGCTTTTGGTGCTTCCCATTCGACCGGGGAAATTGCGGTTGGTCGTGCTGATGCACACCTCGCTGCGCTGGAGGCGGCCAAAGGTGTCGCTCGGGCCGCCCAGGCAGGCCGAGCATCCCGATGCGCCCACTTTGCACCCCGCATCCATCAGCACGTCCTCGACGCTCTTTTCGTTGGGGCCTTTTTCCGCGCCGCGCAGGTTCAGGCGCTTCATGTCCGCGTGAACTTCCGTGCTGCCGGGCACGACAAACGTGGGAATTTTCACCTGGTTTCCCTTGAGGATGTTGGCGGCAAAAATCATGTCGGTGATTTTCCCGCCCGTGCAGCTTCCGATATACGCCTGGTCCAGCTTCACATCGCGGCAGTTGTACGCGGTGTCGCGATTGTCGGGGCTGTGCGGTTTGGCCACCAGCGGCTCCAGCGCCGCCAGGTCCCACTCGGCCTGGAAACAATATTCCGCATCGCGATCGTCGCGGACGATTTCCCACGTGGGAACCTTGCTGCGGTTCTGAACATATTTCAGGGTTTTTTCATCGACATCACAGACGCCGTTTTTACCGCCGGCTTCAATGGCCATGTTGGTGAGCGTCATGCGGTCTTCCAGCGTCAGCGAGCTGACGCCGTCGCCGGCGAAATACATGCTGCGGTAGTTGGCCCCGTCCACGCCGATTTCCCCGATCACGGCCAGGATCAGATCCTTGGCGGTGAGATACGCCGGGATCGCGCCGTGGAAGGAGAACTTCATGGTGGGGGGCGTCTTCATCCAGAGTTTGCCGGTTCCGAGCACGAACGCCGCGTCAGTGTTACCGATGCCCGTCGCCAGTTGCCCGAACGCGCCGGCGGTGCAGGTGTGGCTGTCGGTGCCCAGCAGAATCTCGCCGGGGCGAACGTGGCCCTCTTCGGGCAGCGCCTTGTGGCAGACGCCCTTGTAGCTCGTCTTGGTCGGATCGCGATACGGATTGGGCATCGTCGGTTCGCTTTTGACGAAATCCGCATCGTAAAAGTATTTCAGGCCCTGCTCCTTCACGAAATCGCGAAGAATCTGGACGTTGCGGTGACACTTCTGATCGGCCGTGAAAATGTAGTGATCGGGAATGATGACCACGCGGTCGCGGTCCCACACCTTGGCGTTGCGCCCGAATTCCTTGTGGAAAATTCCGATCGTGCCCGGTCCGCACACATCGTGCGTCATCAGGATGTCGATGTTCACCCAGACGTTCTCCCCCGGGCGAACACTTGCGCGGCCGGCGTGCCGGGCCATTATCTTTTCTGTCATTGTCATTCCCGGCATCGGTCGTTTTCTCCGTCAAAAGGAAGCTTCGTCCAAAGAGAACAGATTATATCTCGCCGCCATCATCCTGACATGCCGGGGATCGCGTGATATAGTCTTTCGAACCATTCTGAGGGAGATCCACATGGCTTCGACGTCTGTTTATCTTTTTATTGCCACGCTGCTGGCCGCCTCCGCCTTTGCGGCTGCCGATCCCACCACCCAGCCGACGACGCAGCCCATGGCCGATGGCGCGACGGTGGGGCCGGCCCTGCGCTTCACCATGAAATCCCTCGGCGGCAAGGATATCAACCTCGCACAGTACCAGGGAAAGGTGATCCTGATCGTCAACACCGCCAGCCATTGCGGCAATACCCCCCAGTATGCTCCACTGGAAGCGCTGTACAAAAAATATGCCGACCAGGGCTTCGTCATCCTCGGCTTTCCCTCCAACGATTTCGGCCAGCAGGAACCGGGCACCGACGTCGAGATCAGCCAGTTCTGCACCCGCAATTACGGCGTCACGTTCGACATGTTCTCCAAGGTGGACGTGAAGGGGGACAATATGTGCGATCTATATAAATTCCTCACCAGCCCCGACACCGACAAACCCTTCGACGGCGACATCCATTGGAATTTCGAGAAATTCCTGATCGACCGCAACGGCAACGTCGTCGCAAGATTTTCCCCCGGCACAAAGCCGAACACGCCGCAGGTGATCAGCGCGATCGAAGCGCAACTGGCAAAGAAATCCTGAGATTCATGCTTCGCCCATAGGCTTAATTGCCGAGAACAGCACATTCAGCCCTTCCGCCATCGTGGGATGCGTGAGGATCGCATCGCGCAGAGCCGTGAACGGAAGACCGGCCTGCATCGTCACCTGAATGACCGCCATCACCTCGCCCGCCTCGGGACCAACCATTATGAAGCCAATAATTTTGTCGTCCCTGCCGATGAGGGCTTTCATAAATCCTTCAGTCTCGTCCAGCGTGCGCGTTCGGAGAACCGCGGCCATCGGAAGCTTCGCGACACGAAACGCGATCCCGCGCGCGCGGGCTTCGGTTTCGGTCAATCCCACCTGGGCTACCTGCGGGTCGATGAACAGGCAGGAGGGAACGATGCGATCCCGCGTCGTGCGGTTTTTACCGGCGAGGTTGTCGCGGATGATTCGAAAGTCATCGTATGAAACATGGGTGAACTGCGGGCTGCCGGCGCATTCACCGATTGCCCAGACGTTTTTGGCCGTCGTCTCAAGGCGATCGTTCACTTTCACGTAGCCGCGCGAGTCCAGCTCCACGCCCGCCAATTCCAGCCCGATTCCCGCGGTGTTGGGGATGCGCCCGGTCGCAACTAGAATATCGCTGGCTTGAATCGTTCTTTCGCCGTCCGGCGTTTGCACGACCAATGTCACGCCAACGCCTGACTTTCCCTGGATGCGGAGGACGTCGCCCGGGGCGATCACTTCGATTCCATCAGCGGTCAATATCTTCAGGATTTCGGCGGCGACATCCGCATCCTGGTTGGCCAGCAGTTGGGGACCGTGTTGGATGATCGTCACTTTGCTCCCGAATCGGCGATACGCCTGGGCGAATTCCAAGCCGACATATCCACCGCCGATGACGACGAGATGTTCGGGGAGGCGGTTGAGTTCCAGAGCTTCGATGTGGGTAAGCGGCCGAGATTCTGCCAACCCCGGTGTGGGCGGGATCGCGGCGTGCGTACCGAGGTTCAGGAAAACCCGCTCGCCCTTGAGCGTTCGCACGCCGCCTGCGTTGAGTTTAACTTCCATCGTCCCTGGCTCGACGAATTTTGCCTCGCCCATGATCAGCTCGGCCCCCGTGGCCTTGTAGCGGGCCACGTGGACGGCGATCAGGCCTTCCACCATTTTGCGTTTTCGCTCGCGGACGATCGACATGTCGATCGAGGCTGAGCCGGCGATGACTCCATATTGTTTTGCGTGATGCACCAGATCTGCAACCTTGGCGCTCCAGATTTCGTTTTTGCTTGGAAGGCAATTGACATTCGGGCATGAGCCGCCGATCCAGCGGCGCTCGATAACCGCCGTCTGCTCGCCAGCCCCGGCCAGATGCCACGCGAGGGATTTGCCCCCCTCGCCGCTTCCGATGATCAGATTTTTGTAAGTTTCCACACTCATATAGACCGTTTTCGGAGATGCGCGACCGAAGTTCGATTGATTTACATTGCCGGCCGATCAGCTTTTGAATTCGAAGCACATCAAGGGTTTCGGTGAGTAGATGCTCCGTCGTTGCCACCTTTCGCAGCAGTTGATCCTAGTCAAGGATCAAATCGATGGCATCCACTTCTTCCGGGCCGCCTTTGGAGTGGACTTCAATAATTTCAATGAGCCAATCGAATACCGTGGGTCCAATTTTCCTTCTAGCTGCGTCAAGAATGGCTGCGACGTGTTGCCGGTTAGACGGATGACATCGCTGTAATCTCACCTCTAACTGACGGACTGTTTCGGGGTAGCCCAATTGCTCTTTGGATATCTTGGAATTGGTCCATCGAAGAATAAATCCAGCACCAGGAGTTCCAAAGCCGCCTCGCAATATATCGTTGAAGGCATCCAAATTACGACCCCAACTCGCGCCAGGAATCAAGATACGACTTACTTCGTCATAAAAGCCCTCAAGTGTCGAGAATCGCGTACCGTCGATTTCGTGGGTTACTTTCGATTGCATGGAGGAATTTATCTCACATAACGCAATTTATGTCGCGACGCGTCTTTTCTCCACTCAAAACACTCCTCGAATCATCTCCGTTGCCCTGAGTGAGCCGATGTCGCGTTTGCCGAATCCCGGCTTCGCGCCCGCGGCGATCGCGGCGGCCTGTGGTTTATCGCCTTTGCCTGCGTGATGCTGCGTCGGCTTATGATGATAGGAGTGGCGTAAAGTGCACAACACGCTCTAGTTGGGACGTGCATTGGCCGACATTTCCTGCCCATATTAACGTCCATATTTTCCGGGTTTTACGCTTTCAAAATTCTACCGAAGTCGCGACAATTCCGGCGTATATTCTTTGGGACGGGTAGAGGATTTCCTGGAGGTAGAAAATGCGCCGGGTGCAGAAAATGGGGCAGCGATCCGTTGTCGTCAAAATCGCCAGGTGCGTCTGGCCGGTGGCCGCGGGGGTGGCGCTATGCCAGCCCGCTTCACTGAACGCCGCTCCGCCCGCCACATGGGAGGGGACACTCAACGCCGGCGGCGACAATTCGCTCTGGACCAACGTCGACAACTGGACAACCAACGGCGTCGCCGACGTTCGGCCCACCAACACCGCCCCCGGCGATGACATCACGATCGGCAACGATGTACCCACAACCATCAGCCTCAACGGCAATGAACTTGCCGACTCCCTCACCTTCACCGCCAATTACACCCTCGATGCGCCGCTTGCGACCAATACCCTCACAATCTACACCGGCAGCATCAGCGTCGGTTCCGGCGTCTCCGCGACCATCAATTCCATCCTCGCCGGCAACAGCGGCCTGAAACTTTCCGGGGGTGGCACCCTCACCCTCACCGCTTCGCAAAGCTATACCGGAAGTGCCGCCATCAATTCCGGCACCGTCATCCTGAACAACGCGCACGCGCTCTACACCGGCAACCCGCTCACGATCGCCTCCTCGGGAGCGGTCGATTTCGATGCCTCGATGGTCTTCGCCTCAAGCATCACCAACAGCGGCACCGTCACCATCACCGGCGGCGATCAGGTTTCGTTCAGCACCTCCAGCGCACTCTTCACGCAATCCGCCGGCTCGCTTAACGTCCAGGGAACCCTCAACACCGGCGGCGTCGGCTTCAGCTACAACGGCGGCACCGTCAGCGGCACTGTGCAGATGGGGTCCACCACCAATCAACCCAATCTGACCCTCGGATCCAGCGCGGGAAATTCCGGGACGTTCATCATCGGCGGCGAAGGCGCGGCATTGACCGCCATCAATGTTCAATCCAACCAGACCATCGACTTTATCCCCACTGATACGGTCACCACCGACTCCCTCTCAGACAGCTTCTCGTTCGCGAATGCCGGAACCATCAACGTCGAAGGAAGTACCACCACCCTGGCGACGCTCACCGCCGGCTCCAACACCATCACCAATACCGGCACCATCAGCACCAGCAATTCATCCACCATATCCACCACCAGCGTGCTGGCGTTTATCGGCGGGGTGGTCAACAACACCACCGGCACCGTCACCATCGGCGCATCCACCAAGATGACGGGTAACGTCACCAACGGCGGATTGTTCAACGTCAGCGCCGGTTCCGTGACGTTTGGGGGAAATTTTACGAATACGGGCACGCTCGATATCGGCTCCGGTCAGACGCTGAACTATTCCGCAACCAACCTGACGTTCACCCAGGAGGGCCAGGTCAACGTCGCCGCCGGCGGCACGCTCGATCTCAGCAAAAATCAGGCGAATCTCTATCGCGGGTCGATCACCCTGACGGCCGGAACCACCCCGGCCGTGCTCAAATTAAGCTCGGTCCAATTCGGCGGGGCCAACTCCACCAGCAGCATGACCATCTCCTCCACGGCGGTTCTATCGGCGGGATATGTCGACCTCGGCGGCGCGGCTGTCACGTTCAACATCGGCTCGGCATCCCCCGCGGAAGATTTCATCGTCTCCGCCCCCATCACCGATGGAGGCGTCACAAAAACCGGCGCTGGCACGCTGGTCCTATCCGGCGATAATACCTACGCGCTGGCAACCACCGTCTCCGCCGGAACTCTGCAGGTCGGCGCGGCCGATGCCATCCCCTCCACCGGCGGCGGCATCACACTCCAGACGACCGGCGTCATGCAGTTTGCCACCGGCATCGGCGGGGTGACCACCACTTCCCTCTCCATCGGTTCAACCAGCGACCTCGATATCACCAACAACCACCTGTTCATCACCTACCAGCCCGGCAACGATCCGATCGACTCCATCGCCGCACTCATCGCCACCGGTTACAACGGCGGCGCATGGAACGGCGCCGGCGGCATTATCTCCACCACCGCCCAGACCAATTCCGGCAGCTACGGCATCGGCTATGCCGACTCCGCCACCCTCGGCAGCCTCCCCACCAACACCATCGAAATCGCCTACACCCTCCTCGGTGACGCCAACCTCGACGGCAAAGTGAATGGCGAAGATTTCACCCTGATGGCTTCCAATTTCAACGACTCGGTCACCGCCGGCTGGGATGAAGGCGATTTCAACTACTCCAACAGCGTCAACGGCGAAGACTTCGTCCTGCTGGCGGATAATTTCAACCAGTTCGCCAGCCAGTCCGCCGTGTCGACTTCGGATCTGGCCGCCCTGGATTCCTTCGCCGCCGCCAACGGCATCAGCCTTACCAGCGTTCCCGAGCCGACGTGCGGCGCCGTCGCGCTCATCGGAACCATCGGCCTCCTGCAAACACGCGCGCGCTCCCGCAAGCGCGGCGGTGGGTAACTCTACTCTGTCGCGAACCGCGCACGCGTGGGGTGTCTTTCATCGCCGAGAATCGCATTTCTTCTCGGCGTCCTCTGCGATCTCGGCGCGCTCGGCGCTTCCATTGATTTTGAAATCCAAGCAGGCCCCACAACAGCCCTCCGTTTACAAATTCACCCCCCGCGCATAGATTATCCCCCAGACGATTGTCAGGAGTTGCATGGTTCTGCCCCTTCTTGATGGAAACCCAGCCACCGCTGCCGCGGCTTCGCCGGTCGGATCGTGGGCCCCCGTCGTGCTGCTGATCATCATCGGCGTCGGTTTTTCCGTCGCCAACCTCGCCCTCTCCCTCATCGTCGGACCGAGCCGCACCGGCCCCGGCAAGGAAACCACCTACGAAAGTGGGATGCTTCCCATCGGCGACGCCCGGAAACGCTTTAACGTCCGCTTTTACATCGTCGCGATGATTTTCCTGGTGTTCGACGTCGAAATCATCTTTTTCTACCCCTGGGCCACGATCTTTGCCCAGCATGTGCATGCCGGGTCCGGCAGCGATGGGCTTATCCTGCTCATGGAAATGATCGTTTTCGTCGTGATCCTGCTGGTGGCCTATTTTTACGCCTGGGGCAAAGGTGTATTTCGGTGGGATTGAATTTCACAAACGCGCCCCGCACGCGCGGCCGATGATCTATAATGAGTTGATATGGACACGCAGACGCTTCCCGATAATTTCCTGACGACACAGCTCAAAAAAGTGGTGAACTGGGCGCGACGCAGCTCGCTGTGGCCCATGCCGTTTGCCACCGCCTGCTGCGGCATCGAGCTGATGGCCACCGCCTCCAGCCGATTCGATCTGGCAAGATTCGGCGCCGAGGCAATGCGCTTCAGCCCCCGGCAAAGCGATCTTCTCATCGTCGCCGGTCGCGTCACCACCAAGATGATGCCCGTGTTGCAGCACATTTATCAGCAGATGACCGAGCCCAAATGGGTCATCAGCATGGGCGCGTGCGCCAGCACCGGCGGAGTGTTCGATGCCTACGCCACCATCCAGGGCGTCGATCAGTTCATGCCTGTGGATGTTTACGTCCCCGGTTGTCCACCCCGCCCCGAGACTTTGATCGAAGGGATCATGGCGATCCAGCGCATCATCGACGAAGACGGCCTGCCCCCGGCCGGCCGGCGCCGGCCCCTCCAATTGGCCATCGAACCAAGCTATACCCCCGCCGCCCAGCCCGTGGGAATTCCGGTCACGGTCGGCGGCCAGCCGATCTGACAAAACGGAAACCAACCTGACCGCGCTGAAAAAATCAGATCGCCGTAGACCGCCCCCTTCCGCATTGCTGGGAGTGCTCCTCACAATCGCCCTGGCGGCGATTTGCCGCGCCGATGATCCGGCGTTTCCAACCACAGCGTCCGTTCCGAGCGAGATGGCGGATGTCCAGTCGTGGCTCGACAGCCGCGTTGCGTTTCTCACCGGGCCGCACGGCTGGCAGCAGGAGCCGGCGTTTCACTGCGTTCGCCAGGGCTGGGGAAATTTCCAGCGCGGGTGGTCGGTCAATCATCTTCCCATCACCCTCAACGGCGAGAAATTCAGCGATGGATTCGGCTCCCATGCCGATTCGGTGGTGGAAGTCGCTCTTCCCCCCGATGCGGCAAGACTCACCGGCGTCTGCGGCGTCGACGACACGCCCGAAGCGCGCCGGACCGGGCGCAACGTCATATTCACCATCGAAGCCGATGGCAAAGAGATTTTCCGCACTCCCCAGCAGCGCGCCGATCTCCCCCCGGCGAAATTCGACATCGATCTTCACGGGATCAGCAAACTGACCCTGCGGGCGAAATGCCTCGGAAACGATGTCTCCTACGCCCCGGTCGACTGGGCCAATCTTCGCCTGACCGATGCCCAGGGCGGTGATCACGTCCTGGGCATACCGCTTTCCCTGGCCGAGGGATATGGGCCGCTCTTCAGTTTTCTCTACGATGGAAAACCCATCGCCGCCCAGATCGGGCATTGGAAGTTTCAGCAGGTCCCCAGGCCCGATTCACCTTCCGCCGCCGGGCAGACCCTCATCTGGACCGACCCCGCCACCGGCCTGCAATGTTCGCTCGATATCACGCAGTATCACCAGTATCCCGTTGTGCAGTGGGTGATGCATCTGAAGAACACCAGCTTGCGCAACACCCCGATTTTGCAGGAGATCAACCCGATGGACCTCGCCTTCGCGACCGCGGGAACTTTACTGCTGCATCACAACACCGGTGATTACGCCGCCCCGGACAGCTACCAGCCGTTCGTCGACGAACTCAAAACGGGCGATGCGAAACATTTCGCGCCCGATGGCGGCCGGCCCACCAATCGCGGCTGGCCCTATTTCAACATCGAGCAGCCGGCCGATCACCAGGGGATGATTTTCGCGGTCGGTTGGCCCGGGCAATGGTCCGCTGATTTCTCGCGCGATTCCGATGGATTCTTCCGCGCCCGCGCCGGTCAGGAACTCACGCATCTCCGCCTGCATCCCGGCGAGGAAATCCGCACGCCGATGTGCGTCGCCATGTTCTACCGCGGCGATTATTTCCGCGCCCAAAACCGCTGGCGCCGCTGGATGCTCGACTGCGTCGTCCCCCGACCGGATGGCGCGCTTCCCAAGCCCATCTTCGCTTCAAGCCTCGGCCTGCATCAGTCCCTCACAACGGAAACGGACGGCATCAATCGATACACAACCCACGGCGCGGACCTGACTCACTGGTGGATGGATGCCGGTTGGTATCCATGCCCCGACGGCCAGTGGTGGGTCGTCGGCTCATGGTGGCCGGCGCCGCCGCGATTCCCGGATGGATTAAAACCCATCAGTGATCTCGCCCATTCCAAAGGCTTGAAACTGATTCTCTGGTTCGAGCCTGAACGCGTCCATCCCGGCACCTGGCTCTATCAGGTCCACCCCGAGTGGCTCCTCCGCGCCCCCGGCGCTGACGATCGCCTGCTCGATCTCGGCAACAAGCAGGCGTGGCTCTGGCTCATGGACCACGTCGATCACCAGCTCACCGAGCAGGGCGTCGATGTCTACCGACAGGATTTTAATTTCGATCCGCTGCCGTACTGGCGAGCCAATGACGCCCCCGACCGCCAGGGAATGACCGAAATCCGCCATGTCGAGGGATACCTCGCCTACTGGGACGAGCTTCATCGCCGCCACCCGCATCTGCTGATCGACACCTGCGCCAGCGGCGGCCGCAGGCTCGATCTCGAAACGCTCAGCCGGTCGATTTCCCTTTGGAGCAGCGACGACAACGCTGTCGCCGAAGACAGCCAGTCCCACACCTACGGCCTGGCCTCCTGGGTTCCCTATTTCGGCACCGGCATCGGCTGCGACAATTCCTATCTCGTCCGCAGCGACATGATGCCCACCATGCAGCTCGGCGAGCCCTCCGCCGGCGGCGATATGGATTGGGATTTGTATCACCGCGAGCGAAAAAACTGGGCCCAGCTTTCGCGGGACCAGCTTGGCGATTATTACCCGCTCCTGCCCTACAGCCTGGACAAGGCCGCGTGGATCGCCTGGCAATTCAACCAGCCCGAGGCCGCAAAAGGCGCGGTCCAGGTCTTTCGCCGCCCCGAAAGCCCGTTTACCTCCGCCGTGTTTCCCCTTCACGGACTGGACGCAAGCGCAAGTTACCTCGTGACCGATGTGGATGATCCGACTCACCCCCGAACCTTCGCGGGAAGCGATCTCGCGTCGCCCGGCCTGCAGGTTCAGATCAATTCCAAACCCTCGGCAGCGATCTTCTTTTATTCGAAAGCCAGATAAACGCCTCCGCGGGATTGGCTATTGTAACTAAATAGGGTACAATCGTTCTCAATATGGATACATCAGTTCCGGACGCAATCGGGACCGCCCTGCTGGGCCGCACGCGCGGGGCGGTTCTCAGTCTATTATTCGGTCGGCCTGACGAGGAGTTCCACGTCCGCCAGATTTCCAGGCTTTCAGGCGCAAGTCTGGGGCCCGTCCAGCGCGAACTGAAGTTCCTCGCGGAACTCGGTATCCTCGCCAGCCGCCGGGTGGGGCATCAGCTTTTATATCGCGTCAACCTCGCATCACCGGTGCGCGATGAACTGAGTTCGCTGGTGATGAAGACCGCCGGGATGGGTGATTTGCTCAGGGCAGCGTTGCGGCCCCTCCACACTCAGATACGCATCGCATTTTTATTTGGATCTTTCGCCGGCGGACGGCAAAATCGAGCCAGTGACGTGGACATCATGGTGGTCGGTGATTGCTCGTTCGCGCGGGTAGCCAGGGCTTTGGCCGAGCCGCAGCGCCGCCTCGGCCGTGAGATTAATCCCACGGTCTACCGGGCGCGCGAATTCGCCGCAAAAATGCGGGAGAGCCACCATTTTCTTAATGCGGTCTTGGAAGGCTCCAGGATATTTCTGATCGGAGACGAAGATGAGCTTCGCGGAATGGCAAAAGAGCGGCTGGCTCCGTCCTCACAAAACAAGCCGCCAGGAAGTCGCAGGACTTCTCGCCGTCGTCAAACGCGATCTGAAAGCATCCGCTGATTCGCGCATCGATGCCGATTGGCGATTTGCCATTGCGTACAACGCGGCGCTTCAATCCGCGAGCTTGGCGCTCAAGGCGGCGGGGTATGATGTCCCCAAGGGCGGCGGCGCTCACCACCGCACGATTGAATCTCTCAAGCTGACTATCAACGACGACGGAACGATCGCCGATCTTCTTCAGGGTTTCGTGCCAAACGCGGCGGCGGCATTTATGAGGCCACCGGAATCGCCAGCGAAACCGAAATCGCCGAACTCCGCGCCCTTACCAAAAAACTGCACGATTGCGTTCTGGCATGGTTGAAGAAAAATCATTCCACGCTCTTGTGATTGGCGAGCGTTGCTACTTCGATTTACCGGTGAATTTCTTCGGAGTCCCCACGGCGATCTTCAGCGCCTGGTCGATATTCTCCACGAAATGAAATTTCAGCGTATCGCGCACTTCCTTGGGAATATCGGGAAGATCGCGCTCGTTGCGCTTGGGAACGATCACCTGCTTGATGCCGGCCCGCTTGGCGGCGAGAGTTTTTTCCTTCAGCCCGCCGATGGGCAGCACCAGCCCGCGCAGCGTGATCTCCCCGGTCATCGCCACATCGTGGTGAACCGGCCGGTTGAGCATCAGCGACGCCAGCGCGATGAACATCGCCACCCCCGCGCTGGGGCCGTCCTTCGGCACCGCCCCCTGCGGAACGTGAATATGAATGTCGCTCTCGGCCACGAGCTTTGGATCGATCCCCAGAGCGGCGGCGCGAGATCGGATCAAACTGTACGCGGCGGTGGCCGATTCCTTCATCACCTCGCCGATCTGCCCGGTGAGCATGATGACCCCCTTGCCCGGCATCCGCGTCGCCTCGATGAAAAGAATCTCTCCGCCCACGGGCGTGAACGCCATCCCCGTCGCCACACCGGGAACGCTGGTGCGGCTGGCCAGCTCGGGGTCGAATTTTCTCGGCCCCAGAATCTGGCTGACGCGATCGCGCGTGATGGTGATGCGATCGGTCTTTCCCTCGACGATATCCGCCGCGATCGACCGCGCGATCGACCCGATCTGCCGCTCCAGGTTTCGCACCCCCGCTTCGCGCGTGTATCCCTCTATAATCCACTGCAGCGCCTGGTCCTGGAATTTCACCTTCTTCGCGGAAATTCCGTTGGCGTCGAGCTGCCGAGGCACGAGATACGTCCGCGCGATATCCAGCTTCTCACTGTTGGTGTAGCCGGGAATCTCGATCACTTCCATCCGGTCGCGCAGCGGGCCGGGCACCGGGTCCATCGTGTTGGCCGTGGCGATGAACAGCACGCGCGACAGGTCGAACGGAACGTCGAGATAATGATCCGTGAACGTGTGGTTCTGCGACGGGTCCAGCACTTCCAGCAGCGCCGCCGCCGGATCGCCGCGGAAATCCGCCCCGACCTTGTCGATCTCATCCAGCATCATCACCGGATTGCGCGTCCCCGCCTTGCGCAGCTCGGCGATAATTCTTCCCGGCATCGAGCCGATATACGTTCGCCGATGCCCGCGGATATCCGCCTCGTCCCGCACACCGCCCAGCGCAACCCGGATAAATTTCCGGCCCATCGCCTCGGCGATGCTCTTGCCCAGCGAAGTTTTACCCACGCCTGGCGGGCCCACGAAGCAGAGAATCGCCCCGCCCCCGTCTGGCTTGAGTTTCCGCACCGCGAGATATTCCAGGATTCGCCGCTTCACCTTTTCCAGATCGTGATGATCGCGATCGAGTATTTTGCGCGCCTCTTTCAAATCGAGCTTGTCGGTGGTCATCGTTGACCAGGGCAATTCGCTGAGGATCTGCAGATACGTGCGGATAACCCCATATTCCGGGCTGGCGCTGGGGATCGAGTCGAGACGATTGAGTTCGCGGTTGGCTTCCTTCATGACGGCCTCGGGAAGCCCCGCCGCCTCCAGCCGCGCCCGCAGCGTTTCCATTTCACCGGCGCCGTTGCCCGGCTCGCTGTCGCCCAGCTCCTTGCGGATCGCCTTGAGCTGCTCCTGCAGATAGTAACGCCGCTGGCTCTTGTCGATATTCTCCTTCACCTGCGTCTGGATTTTGCTCTGAAGCTCCAGCACGTCCAGCTGCGTGGCCATGCGCGCGGCAATGATGCGCAGCCGTTTTTCCACATCCGTTTCATCCAGCATCCGCTGCTTTTCGCTGATGTCGTCGCGCTCGATGGGAAGGTTCGCCGCCAGGAAATCCGCCAGCGCCGACGGCGTCGCGATGCTGTTGAGAACCTGCGCCGCCTCGTCCGGTGTGTTGGGCGAAAGCTCGATCACCCGGTTGGCCTGCTGCCGCACCGACGCCACCAGCGCATCCAGCCCCGTCCCCGGCGACAGCACATCTTCCAGAACTTCAATGCGCCCCAGCGCAAACGGCTCGGTTTGCTCGATTGCCACCAGCCGAAAACGAACCAGCCCGTGCACGATGATCGACTGGTTGCCATCCGGCAGCTTGAACAGCTTGAGGATCATGCACGCCGTGCCGACCGAGAACAAATCCGCGACCCCCGGGTCTTCCACTTCCGCGTTTTTCTGGGTGATGACGCCGATTAATTTCTCGGCGGGCATCACTTCATCGAGGAGATTTTTGCTCTTCTGCCGTCCGACGTTCAGCGGCATCACCGTGCCGGGAAAGACCACGATATTACGGATCGGCAGAATCGGAATCAGGCTGGGGATCGTTAACTGCTGCCCATTGCCCGCCGTCCGAATGACTGTCGCTGTCGGATTGCGCTCGACGATTTGTGATTCAGCCATGTCGATCTTAAATCATCAATGTTTCTTCGGTAGTTCTATCCAGAGCATTCCATCCCGATACCGGGCGTTGATCTGCGCGTGATGCACGTCCTGCGGCAATTCCACTTCGCGGACGAACGAGCCATGATCGATTTCCATCAGGTGCATTCGAACCCGCACGTTGGGGCTCGTCGCGCCGTCGGTGCATATCGGCACGGCCCGGTTTCCGCTGAGGCGCAGCCGGCCGTCGCTCAGCTCAACTTCGATCTTATCCTTATCAACCCCCGCCAGGTCCACGCACACATGGTAAGCCGCATCCGTTTCGTACAGGTTGACGCTGGGCGTCCAGTTTTCGTTCGAGAAAAACCCGAAATACCCCTTGTTCTGAACCTGCTCGAGAAATTTGTTGGGCGAAGAGGCGGGGGCGCGAGGCGGTTTTTCGGCGAGGCGGATGGCGACCATGACTATCTCCCATCTTATCGTGACAGAACCATCATTCAATTTCACCGGCGAAAATCGGAGTCTTATCCTCGGCGCGCGGACCCGCCGTAATCTCCACCCGCATCTTCCCGGAATTTGTCCCAGAAAAATTCCCTCTGGAAAAATTCCCTCTCGACAAATTCATCTCCGAAAGCCGCAGCGGATAAATGCTCAGTCCCGGACGCGCATCCACCGTCACCAGCTTCACCGGATCATCACCGCCCTGTAGCGCCCAGATTTCATATCCGCGCCCGGCGTCCAGAACCGGCAGGCTGTCGCAAACAAGATATCCATGACCACCCGCCATATTCCACGCGATGCTGGCGGTGCTTGACCCAAACGCGCCGCTGCCGGTCAGCGGAATCAGCCGCGTCCCCGGATCGCTGAGGAATTTCCCCAGGTCTTCCAACTGGCTTTGCGCCAGCGAGCATTCGGTGGCAAGCATTTCCGCGCGGTCTCGCTCGCTGCGCGCGACCGATCGCTCGTAATCCACCATGCTGGCGGTAAATCCCAGCGCGGCGCAGGCGAAAATCAGGATGACCGGCCAGTCGCCAGGCCGCGATGCGCGATTGAATGTACCGGAATCACTCATACCGAAATCAATCCTATGCCCGATGGATGACGGGCGGATCAATATTCTCCCCGGTATTTCCCGCAATAGGAAGGTTTTTTCCCGTAAAAAATTTCTTCAAACTTGGCCAATTTATCCCTTTGGCCGCAGTGCCGCACCTGATAAACTTCGCTTTCGACCCAACCGCCGGAAAGACAAGCCGTTTTATGCTGATCCGTATTGGTTTCGACCTGATATTCGAGCTTCCCGCCCCGGTTCCGATGATCCTGATGCTCTACACGCATCCATCGCGCTCCGGAAGCCTGTCCGGTCCGGAGGTCATCCAGTCCTCCCCGGCCATTCCCATATCAACCTTCACCGATAATTTCGGCAACCGCTGCGGAAGGGTCATGGCGCCGGCGGGGCAGTTGCGGCTCTGGCATGAAACCCTTATCCGCGATTCGGGTCTGGCCGACCCCATCTCCCCCGATGCCATCCAGTGGGATGTCCACGCGCTGCCACCCGATGCGATTCAGTTTCTCTTCGCCAGCCGATACTGCCAGACCGATGAGCTCAGCCAGACCGCGTGGAATCTTTTCGGCAATACCCCGCCCGGCTGGGCACGCGTGCAGGCGGTCTGCGACTGGGTCCACAACAACATCCAGTTCGGATATGTATATGCCCGGCCCAATAAAACGGCTCTGGACGTCTTTAACGAGCGCACCGGCGTCTGCCGCGATTTTTCACACCTGCTGATTACTTTTCTGCGATGCCTCAACATCCCCGCCCGGTATGCCACCGGATATCTGGGCGACATCGGCGTGCCGATCAATCCCGATCCGATGGATTTCAGCGCCTGGACCGAAGTCTTCCTCGACGGCCGCTGGTATACGTTCGACGCCCGGCACAATATTCCCCGCATCGGCCGGATCGTCATGGCCCGCGGACGCGACGCTGTCGATGTGGCGATCACAACTTCCTTCGGCCCCTCGCAGCTCGTCAAGTTCCACGTAACGACCGATGGCATCCCCTTCGACGAAGACACCATCACCCGCCCCCAGTATGCCAGCATGCCCGCCGTCGTGCAGGTCACCTGAGCCGTTACTGATCGCTCGCCGACGCTGCCTGCGGGGTCTTCGTCTCGTAGCGCGCCAATATCACCGAAATCAGCGCGTTGTGCATCAATCGCACGTCCGTCAGCCGGCCCGGGCATTTTTTCAGCCAGCACTCATATTCCGCCGGCTCCAGCAGCAGCCACCGGCTCGTCGGAAAATCGCGCGGGATGAACATCGACAGCGGGTGCGATTCCACGTTCACATGTGAATAATAAAAAATCTCCGGCTGATCCAGCACCAGATGCCCCGTCGTCACCGTTTCGCCGGGCGACACTTTCCCTCGCACAACATCTGCGAACGTCGCCGCCGAGCGGTGCCTGCGATCGGCCGCCTCGCGCAAACCGTAAAGTGGGCCGGTGAGCACAATGATCGCAATCAGCGCGCACACCGCCCGCATCGGCCGATTGCCGATGATCCAGCGAATCATCAGCGCGCACAGCATCGCGGCAACGCCAAAGCTGCCGACGAGCGCGATCGAATTTCCCGCCCCCGCGCGCCTGCACAGGATCACCAGAACCATGATCCCGATGGCATACGTCACCCCCGCCCCCGCGAGCATCACGTGCAGCCAATCGGTCAGCTTCCGCTGATAAATCCCGTCAATCCACGCCTGCACCACGGCGCCGCTCACCAGGCAGATGATCGGCAGCCACGAATAGCTATACCTTGGAAAGCTGAACCCGCACAAGATGCTGATCGCGCACGCCGCCGCCAGCGTGCCCACCGCTCCCCGCAGCAATCGTCGCTGATCGTTCGAAAATTTTTCCTCGCTCCCGTCCAGATCCCACAGCGGGGGATAAAACGCCATCGGAAAGAAAAACGACACCGGCATCGAATACACCAGCAAAATCACCGGCAAAAGCAGGGTGGGAATCAGATACGTGATGCGGTCGCTGTTCCAGAGATTGATCCAGATTTCATTGACGCCCGAGGTTTCCAGCGGCAATCCCCGAACGCGAAATTCGTGCAGCGCCAGCGCCGCATACGCCCCGAAAATGCCGCCCCCAATCGCCAGCGCGATCCACGGCCACGGCTGTTTCACCGCCCGCGTGGTGCGGTTGAAGATCGCCGGCCCAATCAGCGCCGCGCTGATGCCCGTAAGTCCCACCGGCCCTTTCAGCAGCAGCGCCGCCCCAAACGCAATTCCGGTCATCACCGTCATCACAATCCGGCCGGGCCTCGGCATGAATCCCAGATCGATCAGCAGGCAGGACGCAATCACGCACGCCAGGCAATTCAGCGCGTCAATCTCAGCAGTATGATTCTGGCCCCACAGCGTCACCAGCCCGCAGCATCCGATTCCACTCGCCAGCCC